>Ga0316190_10003030_pt1 | contig 12230 bp, 7 predicted proteins | sample Eddworburrow2_MG_FD_204929 | JGI IMG/M metagenome (GOLD analysis project Ga0316190, IMG submission 204929) | Coastal sediment microbial communities from Maine, United States - Eddy worm burrow 2 | ecosystem: Environmental > Aquatic > Marine > Coastal > Sediment | place: USA: Maine | collected... | reverse complement strand
ATCTATGATAATAGAAAGGAAGCCTGGTTTGATGAGATCACCAACTATGATCTGGCTTTGATACGATGGACCTATGAAAAAGCAAGTGAACTGGCCCGGATATTAGGGAAGAATGAGGAAGCCAGAAAGTGGGAACAAATATTAAACGAATGGCCCGAATTTGCAATAGACGAAAAGGAGGGATTGATGTTTTCGAAAAATGTACCTTATTTCGAATCCCATCGTCATTTTTCACATTTGATGGCAATTCATCCACTTGGTCTGATAGATAAAGCTAAGGGTGTCACGGATGAGGTTATTATTGATAACACAATTAAAAACCTGGATGATAAAGGGCCTAAATACTGGACAGGTTATTCCTATAGTTGGGAAGGGAATTTGAAAGCCCGTGCACTGGATGGGGAAGGAGCAGCGGAAGCATTAAGAATTTTTGCAGAGGCTTTCTGTCTTCCAAACAGTTTCCATGTTAATGGGGATCAATCAGGAAAAGGGTATTCCAGTATGACGTACAGACCATTTACCCTGGAAGGAAATTTTGCCTTCGCTTCCGGCATTCAAGAAATGCTTATTCAAAGTCATACCGGTATTGTACGGATTTTCCCAGCTATTCCCGGAAACTGGGAAATTATAGAATTTAACAAACTGAGAACTGAAGGGGCCTTCCTGGTTTCAGCAAAAATGAAAAATAGACGTGTGAGTATGATAGAAATCGAATCATTAAAAGGAGGAATCATGAAATTGAAAAATCCTTTTATTGATGATAACTTTAGCATAGATGGAAGCACTTATATAATGAGAAATAATTTGATCATATTGGAGACCGATCCAGGTGATAAAATCCTTTTAAAAGAGAGTATAATGGACAATTAAAAATTTTATCAATAGGATGGGATCATGAATTTAATAAATATCTTATGGCGTATGAGATGAAAATACTCATGAAGTTTATTATTTATTATAAAAAAGATATTTCAATGCCTATTAGATAGCATTCCACGACTGATTTATCAATAGTTATTTACTTTCGTCTGAATATTGAATCTGGATTTATACCTGCTTTTAACACTATTTTTCAGTGATGCAATAGAGGTATTGAAATCCTCGAATAAAAAGGTCCTTTCCTGCAATGGCAGGTGACGCAAAATTGCCGTCATCAAGTGTGTTTTTAGCTAGTATTTCAAATTTCGCCCCTTGTTTTATCACATAAGTAATTCCGCTCTCTGAACTTATATAAAGCCTGTTTTGAGCTCCTACAGGTGAGGCAAATATAGTGCCTGTTCCTTCAAGTTTTTCCAGGCTGTAATTTTCTTTTCCGTCGGCAGCATCTAAACAGGTAAGATTTCCATTATTTGTTCTTAAGAAATAAAGCTTGCCATCAGCTAAAAGAGCAGAAGGTGTATACGATGTGTTTTGATTGTATTCCCAGACGATTGCATCTGTACCTGTTACATCACCTTTTGCTTTAGATAGGTCTATCGCCTGTAAGGCATTTCCTCTAAATCCGCTCATCATGTATATTATACCGTTTCCGAGAATAGGGTTTGGAATGACATTACTGGTCATGCCGGATCCTTCCCATATGATTTCACCTGTTTCAAGGTCATAGCTACGCATTTTTTTTGTAGCGCTTGTTACAACCTGTTCTTTTCCATCTACATTTATAATCATTGGGCTGGCCCAGGAGGTAGCTTCATCCCGTGGAATTTTTTTAATATCTTTTCCTGTTTTCTTATCTAGTATATACAAGAATGATTCGCCTTCATGATCCCATAGGACCACAAGTTTGTTGTTATATAACGTAGGAGAGCTTCCTTCTCCAAAGTTCATCTTTTTTGACATTTGTCCAAAATCACGACTCCAAAGAATATTTCCTTCAAAGTCAAGACAATACAATCCGCGAGATCCAAAATAAGCAAATAAGTACTCACCATCAGTAACAGGAGAATTGGATGCCCAAGTGCCCATGGCATGAGTTCCATCTGTGGGAAGTTCTTTACAAACTGTAGTTTCCCATAAAACATTTCCATCATTTCGATTGATAGCTAATACAATAAAATTATGAATATTCTCAGCCTTATTTGATGGTGGTCCGCGTCTACCTGAAGTTTGTTCAACCTCAGGTTCTTCTGTTTCTACTTTTTGATTAGTTTTAACAGATGTTAAAATGAACACTTTATCCTCCCAGATGATGGGTGTTGCATGACCTTTTCCAGGAATTTCTATTTTCCATTTTACATTTTTTGTCTCACTCCATTCTATTGGAGGATTTGCCATTGGAGCAACACCAGTTGCTTCAGGTCCGCGCCATTGTGGCCAGTTATTATTGTATTCTGAGGAATTTTCCTGGGCAGCTACTACAAATGATATAAAGAACAATAGGGTTGTATAAATGGATGATTTGCACATAATATTTGAAAAGTTTAGTATTTATGCTGTATAAAAAGTATATGAAAGATAAGGAATTTTTCATGAATTATTAAATTGTTTTATTTAAGAATTTCGTTCGCTCACCTTTCAATCTCTCAATCATACTGTGATCAATAGTTAAATATTATTTTCGGAATAAATAATTTACATTTAAATAGATTTTAAAATCAATTATTTGATGGTAAATTATAGTTAAAAATATTACAAATAATGAATATAGACCGACGCACATTTTTAAAAAAGACAACAGTAGCATCAGCCGGTGTTATGGTGGCCCGGCCAAACATTTCTGAGGGCTTAAAAAGTTCAAATGATCAAATAAACATTGCTGTGATTGGTATTCGTAGCAGAGGGAAAGATCACTATCGCGCCTTATCTAAAATACCTAATGTGAGAATTGCCGTATTATGTGATATCGACCAAAGGCTTTTTCCAGAAGCAGTAAATGAAGTCGAAAAATTGACAGGTAATAAACCTGAAACAGAAACAGAATACCGGAAAGTTCTCGATAATAAAGATATTGATGCGGTATCAATCGCTACTCCAAACCATTGGCATGCTTTACAGACTATCTGGGCTTGCCAGGCTGGCAAAGATGTATATGTAGAAAAACCTGTTTCCCATACTTTATTGGAAGGCCGGAAAATGGTAGAAGCTGCAAGGAAATATAACAGGGTAGTGCAAACCGGAACCCAGGCAAGAAGCAATGTGGTTACCCTTCAGGCCATGAATTTTCTTAATGAAGGAGGTCTTGGTGATATCTATATGACCAAAGGACTTTGTTTAAAACCTCGCGGTAGTATAGGGCATGTTAAAAACAGCGATATCCCGGAAGGAGTAAATTGGGATGCTTTTTTAGGACCTGCTCCGTACCGCCCTTTTAACGAAAATAGATTTCATTATAAATGGCACTGGTTCTGGGATACTGGTAATAGTGATTTGGGGAATCAGGGGATCCACCAGGCTGATATAGGTCGATGGGCCCTCAATAAATGGACACATCCAATAAAGATTAATGGGAAAGGTAATTTTTTTGTCTGGGATTCTGACCAGGAAACACCGAATATTCAGGTTCTTGAGTTTGAGTATGAAGATGGCACCATGTTAAATTTTGAAGTAAGGGGTTTAGGGACGAACTCTGAAGCTGGTATTAGAATAGGTAATTTAATATTTGGCTCGAAAGGATGGATGGATATTGCCAGTGAAGATGAGGGTAAATGCCAGACTCATTTTAGTGATATCAAGCTTAGGCCCAGTGGGTTTTCATCCTATAATGAAGAAAATGGACCTCTTTTTACAAATGAGGATCCGGAAAATAATGATTCTGTAGTTTCTCATTTTACCAATTTTATTGAATGTGTCAGATCGAGAAAATGGCAGAAGCTTAATGCTGATATTCTACAGGGGCATTTATCTTCGTCGCTTTGCCACTTAGGGAATATTGCCTGTAGATTAAATAGATCTTTACAGTTTAACCCACATGCAGAGACCTTTATTAATGATGCGGAAGCAGACAGCTATCTCACCAAAGCGTACAGGTCTCCTTATGATCTTCCAGACAAAGTATAAAATTTATCTGGCAAATTAATGATTAGTTAATTATTTTCATCTCAATCAACATCTCCTGACTTTTTGGGAGGGGATGTTGATTACCTGGATGCTATCAAATATTCTAATTAAATTGTTAGACCTCAACATCCTGTGCCAGAGATGTGGAGGGAGGTAATTATATATTGTCCCTAAATCCCGACTGCTCCCTTAGGGACGAAAGATATAGATGCTATGGCCAATAGATATCCATATATTGGACCTTATCGGCTCATCCCAGAGATGTGGAGAGAAGAGGTATAAATTCCAGGATATTGAATGAGAGAATTAGGGGGGAAAGCATTATCAAATTAAATGAAGACAAAAGATAGCTGGTATTTGTTATGCGAGAGGCAATTAATTATTTTTAGATAATATTAAAGGAAACAATTTTTAATTAATAACTTTTGATTCAAAATAATAAATTCATGAAAAGACATATAATTTGGACACTGACATTCTCAGCTGCTTTGTTAATCACATTCTCCACATTTTCCCAGGAGGTAAATACTCTTTCCAATCAGGAAAAAGAAGATGGATGGGTATTATTATTTAATGGTGAAAGCTTTGATGGTTGGAGGCAGTGCAATGGAACAGCCATGCCAGATAACTGGGTTATTGAAGATGGTGCCATGAAAGTATTTACAGGTGAAGGAAAAAGAGAGGGACAGGGAGCCAATGGTGATATTCTTTATCCGGGCAAGAAATTTTCTAATTTCGAATTAACAGTGGAATGGAAATCCAGCCCACGGGGTAATTCCGGGATTTTCTATTATGTTCAGGAAGTTCCAAAAAAGCCAATTTATTTTGCTGCCCCTGAAGTCCAGGTCCTTGATAATGAAGAAGCATCAGACAATAAAATACCAAGCCACCTGGCAGGATCACTCTATGATATGATTGCAGCAGATCCTGAAACAGTTAATCCTGCAGGATCATGGAATACTGTTGTTATTAAGGTAAATGAAGGCGTGGCAACTCATACCATGAACGGTGTTGAAGTAGTTAAGTATACCCTATGGACACCTGAATGGGATGAGCTTGTTCAAAATAGTAAATTTAAAAGCTTTCCAGGATTTACAAACGGGATAGCTAAGGAAGGATATATCGGTCTTCAGGACCATGGCTATACAATATGGTTCAGGAATATTAAAATTCGGGAACTATAAGAGTACAGTATAGTTGAGCTATTATTCAAAATATTTCACATAAAATTTCAATGAATGAAATTTTATGTGAAATTAAATCTGGCTCACATTTTTTAAATAATGCGATCATTTTTAATATTTGGTAACGATTCAAAAAACGAAAAAATAGTGGTCACATCCGACCAATCCAATTCTGCAGAAAAGATTGATTTAGAAAAGTGACCTTAATCAATATATTTTATTCCTCTAAGAATATAATATCCTAAAAGCAAAAAATATGGAAACAATGAAAGGAGCCTTCCTCCCGGGTAACAGAAAGGTAGTTTTAAAGGATGTAGAAATTCCCGAACCGGGTCATGGACAGGTGCTGATAAAGACTAAATCCTCTACAATTTGTGGAAGTGATATTCGTGCCATTTACAGAGAACATCTGGGCAAAGGTCCGGAAGCATATCAAAATAAAGTAGCAGGTCATGAACCAGCAGGCCAGGTTGTAAAGGAAGGGCCTGGGCTACGACGGTTCAAAAAAGGAGATCGCGTAGTGTTATACCATATATCAGGTTGTGGCTGTTGTAATGATTGCAGGCGTGGGTATATGATCAGCTGCACCAGTGATTACCGGGCGGCGTACGGATGGCAACGCGATGGAGGAATGGCAGAGTATATTATCGCTGATGAAAAAGACCTTGTATTATTGCCAGATGATTTAACTTATACGGATGGAGCACAGATAGCTTGTGGATTTGGGACAGTATATGAAGGATTGGAAAAAATTGGGATTTGTGGCAATGATGCTGTACTCGTGGTGGGGCTTGGACCGGTAGGATTGGCTACACTTATGCTGGCAAAGGCCATGGGAGCGAATAAATTAATAGGTGTGGATGTTGTAGAAGAACGATGTCAGATAGCCATTGATAAAGGATTAGCGGATCACGTATTTGTTTCCGGAACTGATACCCTAGATAAAATCAAGGAACTGACCGATGGAATGGGATGTGAGCGTACTATTGATACATCAGGCAATACTCATGGAAGGCAATTGTCGATCAGAGGGACAAGAAAATGGGGGAAATGTGTTTTTCTTGGAGAAGGAGGGACAGTAGAATTCAATCCCAGCCCTGATATTATCCATGATCAGATAACAATCTATGGATCCTGGGTGACAAGCATCTGGAAGATGGAAGAATTAGTAGAACGAATTCACAGGTGGGGGATTCATCCCGAAGATCTGGTTACTAATCGCTTTACCCTTGATGAAGTAAGTAAAGCATACGAGTTGATGGATGAAGGAAAGTGTGGTAAAGTAGCTGTGGTTTTTGACGAAGAAATTAAATAGTATATTTAATATTTGAAGATAATACATCTGAAAAGGAATTATTGAGTGATATATGGAACAAATAGATCCGGCATTAGTGCCAAAGAAAAGATTATATAACGGGGCTGAAATGCCCGCTATTGGTTTAGGAACGTTTGGCTCAGATAAATATAGTTCCGAACAAATAGCTGAGGCAGTAAAGGCTGCAGCTGCTTATGGATACCGACATTTTGATTGTGCTTCAGTTTATGGAAATGAAGATTCAATCGGTAATGCTTTTGAAGCGATAATAAATTCTGATATAAAACGGGAAGAGTTATGGATAACATCCAAATTGTGGAATGATATGCACAATCCGGATAACGTAATCCGGTCCTGCAAAAAGACCTTGTCAGATTTAAAGTTGGAGTATCTTGATTTATACCTTGTACATTGGCCTTTCCCAAACTTTCACGCACCGGGATGCGATGTCTCATCTCGGAGTGAAAATGCCAGACCTTATATTCATGAAAATTTTATGAACACATGGAGGTCGATGGAAAAGTTAGTAGATATGGGAATGGTAAGAAACATCGGTACAAGTAATATGACCATTCCAAAAATGGAATTGCTATTACGGGATGCCAGGATAAAACCGACAGTTAACGAAATGGAAATCCATCCGCATTTTCAACAAAAGCAATTATTTAATTATCTTGTGGGAAAAGCAATTCAACCCATTGGCTTTAGCCCTCTTGGATCTCCCAGCAGACCCGATCGGGACAAAACTGAAGCCGACACAGTTGATATGGAAGATCCTGTAATTGTTGAGGCTGCTGAAAAAAGAGGAGTGCATCCCGCTGCGATTTGTTTAAAATGGGCAGTTCAACGTGGGCAGGTTACCATTCCTTTTAGCATCAAATCATATCAATACGAAGGAAATATCAAGGCTATCATGGGGGATCCTTTGAGCGTTGAAGAAATGGAAAAAATCAGTAAAATTGATAAAAATTGTCGATTGATTAAAGGCCAGGTCTTTCTTTGGAAAGACAATCAGAATTGGGAAGATTTGTGGGACCTAAATGGAGTGGTAACACCAGCATAAAAGTTTTAAAAATTATTAGTATGGAAAAAGTAAAGGGAATATTACTTGAGAAAAAATATGTAGTTCCATTTATATTGATCACTCTTTTATTTTCACTATGGGGATTTGCGAATGATATTACCAATCCAATGGTAGCTGCATTCAAAACAGTCATGGAAATATCAACCGCAAAAGCAGCTATGATCCAACTGGCCTTTTATGGTGGATACGGTACCATGGCGATTCCAGCTGCCTTGTTTGCCATGAAGTACTCCTATAAAAAAGGGATTTTACTAGGATTGCTCCTGTATGCTATAGGAGCCTTACTATTTTTCCCTGCAGCTCAATATGAAATGTTTGGATTTTTTCTTGTTTCATTATACGTCCTCACATTTGGTCTTGCTTTCCTCGAGACCATCGCAAATCCTTATATCCTTTCAATGGGAGATGAGTCCACCGCCACAAGAAGATTAAATTTAGCGCAATCATTCAACCCAATGGGATCTATTCTCGGGATGTTTGTAGCATCCAATGTTATCCTGGCGGTTTTGGAATCGGATAAAAGAGATGAAGCAGGAGAATTGATTTTTCCAACTTTGAGTGAGGTTGAAAAGGCAGCAATTCGTACGAATGACCTGGCCATTATTCGGGATCCTTATGTAATGCTGGGCATAGTTGTGTTGATAATGTTTGTAATTATTCTAATAGCAAAATTGCCAAAGACCGAACATGCCGGCAAAATTGATGTGAAAGCATCTTTTGGACGTTTGTTCAAAAATAAAAAGTATATGGAAGGTGTAGTGGCTCAGGTATTTTATGTGGCTGCTCAGATAATGTGCTGGACTTTTATTATCCAGTATGCAGATAATTTAGGCATCACTAAAGCAGCTGCACAACGTTATAACATTATTGCTATGGCGATATTCATTTCCAGCAGATTCATCAGTACTTTTTTGATGAAGTATGTCAATTCCGCAAGGTTACTTATGTATTTTGCTATAGGAGGTATGATTACCACTACCGGGGTAATTCTTATTGAAGGAATGCTTGGATTATACTGTTTAATTGCTACTTCAGCATTTATGTCGTTGATGTTCCCAACCATTTATGGTATCGCTCTCGATAAAATCGGCGATGATGCTAAACTGGGTGCAGCCGGACTCGTAATGGCCATTGTTGGCGGTGCGTTAATGCCCCCGTTACAAGGAGCAATTATTGACCTGGGGACAGTTGGCTTTTTACCTGCGGTGAATTTCTCATATATATTGCCATTTGGTTGTTTTGTGATCATTTCAATCTATGGATATCGATCAGTTAATAAAATGTATTAAAAATAAATCCTTATGAGAATTCTTTTTTTGATTTTTATCGTAATATCCTCATTTACTTTTTTAAGTTGTCAGGACAGAAAGGCGCTGTTTGAAGAGAAAGAATCAAGATTGCCGAATATTGTCCTGATCTATGCGGATGATTTGGGATATGGTGATGTAGGCGCCTATGGTGCGACAGAAATAAGCACGCCTAATATTGATAAACTGGCCAAAGGGGGTGTTCAATTTAGTAATGGATATGCTTCTTCTGCAACCTGTTCACCTAGCAGGTATGCTTTATTAACCGGGGTATATCCATGGCGTAATAAAAATGCTAAAATTCTTTCGGGAACAGCACCATTGCTTATTGATACTACACAGATGACCCTGCCTAAGATGCTAATAGAGGAAGGGTATTATACTGGTATTGTCGGCAAATGGCATCTGGGTTTGGGTGATGGAAATGTAGACTGGAACCAGCATATTTCTCCAGGCCCGAATGAGGTAGGTTTTGATTACGCATATATTATGGCCGCAACCCAGGACCGTGTCCCAACGGTTTATATAGAAAATGGCCTCGTGGTGGGACTTGATCCTTCAGATCCTATTGAAGTTAATTATCATAAGAATTTCCCAGGTGAACCAACAGGTAAAGACAACCCTGAAATGTTGAAAATGAAGTGGCATCATGGACATAATAGTAGCATAGTCAATGGTATTCCCAGAATCGGATATATGAAAGGAGGGGAATCAGCCAAATGGGTGGATGAGGATATGGCTGATACTTTTTTAGCCCAGGCTCAGAAATATATAGCGGATCATAAAGGAGGACCATTTTTTCTCTATTATGCTTTACAACAACCTCACGTTCCTCGAACTCCTCACCCTCGGTTTGAAGGGAAATCAGGTATGGGGCCAAGGGGGGATGTTATTGTAGAAGCAGATTGGTGTATTGGAGAGTTGATCAATACTCTTAAAAATGAAGGTTTGCTGGAAAACACTCTGATCATTCTTTCCAGTGATAATGGCCCGGTATTGAATGATGGTTATTATGATGATGCGGTTGAAAAACTTGGCAGTCATACACCCTCAGGTCCATTCCGTGGGGGTAAGTATAGTTTATATGAGGCAGGTACTCGGGTTCCGTTTGTTACTTATTGGAAAGGAACAATCCAACCCACTTCTTCCAAGGCTCTTATTTCACAAGTTGATCTTTTGTCTTCTATTGCCTCATTGGTTGGGAGTAAGATTCGCGGAGAGGATAGTAATGATTTACTGGAAGTACTATTAGGAAAGAGTGAACAAGGCAGAGAGGAGCTGATCCTTGAAGCTACGACCAGGACAGCCTTACGAAAAGGAGATTGGATACTGATTCCACCGTATGATGGACCAACTTTTAATCCTAATACAAATATTGAGTCAGGGAATTCAGATGAATACCAGTTGTTTAACCTCCTGGATGATATTGGAGAGCAAAATAACCTGGCTGAAACGAATAAAAATAAACTGGATGAGATGATTGCTGCTTTCGAAAGAATCAGAGGTAACTATTCGGATAATATTGAAAAACTTGAGTTGGAATAGATTTTTTAGCTAAGTAGATCAGTAGACTAGTAAATCGGTAATCGGTAGATCGGTAAATCAGTAATCAGTAATCAGTAATCAGTAGATCAGTAATCAGTAATCAGTAGATCGGTAATCAGTTGATCAGACAAGCAACTCTTTATATAACCAACTCCCCGGTTCCCCGATTAACCAATAGTTTTGTTAGATCAGTAGACTAGTAAATCGGTAATCAGTTGATCAGACAAGCAACTCTTTATATAACCAATTCCCCGGTTCCCCGATTAACCAATAGTTTTGTTAGATCAGTAGACTAGTAAATCGGTAATCAGTAGATCGGTAATCGGTTGATCAGACAAGCAACTCTTTATATAACCAATTCCCCGGCTCCCCGATTATCCAATAGTTTTGGTAGATCAGACAATCAAAAGACCGGCAAACACGCTCTGTAGATGTGAAATACAGGATACATATATAAGTACATTATCCAATTTCACAACGATTCCCTCCCGGCTTCTATGCCGGGATCTTTTTAGTAGTAATATGTTTCTGGCAGTAGGATTATTTATTTTGAATTCCTGAAAAGATCATGGAATCAATCCGTGAAGGCTAGTTCGTCCAGATTCCCTGCTTATCGGGATGATGAATCTGTATTTAATAATTATATGTTCTTCTCCCTAAGCATCGGGATTCTAGAGTGGACTCAGAATGATAGAAAGATGGGATTCTGCTTCCACTTATATCTGGGACATACATAATTCAGGTGTTCCTTCACAAGCAAACATGTCGCCTGTTTAACAAACATCATACCTGTTTCATGGTTAGATAAATAATGTAGATTAAATTTATAAATTAGTAAACGATGGAAATTAAATTGAGGGCATATACCCCAATATGGGTTATAATGTCTATAAATAATAAATTTTCATTCAGATGAGCCATTATTTTAAAAAATATTTCATTAGATTATTGTTTCTGTTTCGAGGATTACAAATTAGATGGTAAGGTTTTTTACATTCTTCATAGTCGTATTAGCTTCTGTAAGTACCGGTTTTTCACAATCTGAAATTGTGAAGGGCAGAGTAACTTCCACTACTGATGGAATGGGATTACCAGGAGTTAACATCATCATTGAGGGTACTCTTAATGGAACTACTACCGATATAAATGGTGATTTTTCAATAGAAGTATCGAGTGATGATGTATTGGTTTTTAAAATGATAGGTATGCAGACTGCTGAAATCCCGGTTGGAGGGCAGTCAGTTATTGATGTCATGATGAAGGAAGAGCGACAAATTCTTGATAATGTAGTGATCAATGGATTTCAGGAGGTTGACCGTAACTTGTTTACCGGCTCAGCAGAAAGGGTGACGATGGATGAAATACAGGTGCGCAGTGAAGTGGATGCCAGCAGGATGCTTGAAGGACAGGTGGCAGGAGTAACAGTGGATAATCTATCTGCTACTTTTGGAACTTCACCTAAGATTCGTATAAGAGGGAATACTTCTATTAATGGTAACAACCAGCCCTTATATGTAGTGGATGGTGTTATTCTTGAAGACCTTACCAATGTAAATACGGAGGATTTTATATCAGGCAATGCAAGTACCATCGTAAGCTCTTCGATTGCAAATATCAATCCGAATGATATCGAATCCATACAAGTGTTGAAAGATGCCTCTGCTACAGCCATTTATGGTGCCAGGGCAGCAAATGGAGTTATTGTAATAACAACAAAAAGAGGGCGTAGTGGCGGCCTTCAGATTAATTATTCCGGCAATTTCTCTTTTAAATTTCCACCGGATTACCAACAATTTGAC
>Ga0316190_10003029_pt1 | contig 12230 bp, 13 predicted proteins | sample Eddworburrow2_MG_FD_204929 | JGI IMG/M metagenome (GOLD analysis project Ga0316190, IMG submission 204929) | Coastal sediment microbial communities from Maine, United States - Eddy worm burrow 2 | ecosystem: Environmental > Aquatic > Marine > Coastal > Sediment | place: USA: Maine | collected... | reverse complement strand
GCAATGCAGGAAGCGTATGGACTACATCACCAACGGCTCCGAGTTTAACCAATAGAATTTTCATTACAGACCTGTAATTTCCCTGTAAACAGCCTCAGTTTTGGCCACCATCGTTTCAGCACTAAATGCCCTCACTCTTTCACGTCCCCCTTTTCGCATATCTTCCCTGAATGACTTATTGCCAAGAAGCTTTTCCATTGCCAAAGCAAGGGCATGGGCATCAGCTGGAGGAACGACAATTCCCGTTTTACCATCTTCAACAATTTCGGCACTTCCTCCCACATCCGTTGTCACGACAGGGACACCGGCAGCCATCGATTCCTTGAGCACTCCCGGAGACCCTTCTCCACTAATGGATGAAAGAACAGTAATAGTACATTCCTTCAATAAACGGGGAACTTCCTTACTGAATCCCCTGAAATCTACTTTTTGGGTGAGCCCCAGAGATTCTACATATTTTTCAAGGTTCTCCCTCTCTTCCCCATGGCCAACAACCATGAAGGAGAGTTTAGGAAATTTTTTCGACACCTCTAATGCCGCATGGAAAAAGTATTTGTGCCCCTTATGCTCGGCCAGGTGGGCAAAGATGCCAACAACAGGTGGTTGTGGCTCCCCTGCATATTCATCAAAGCGATTAAGATCAATAGAGCTGTGAACGACGGAAACCTTATCTTTATCAAGTCCCCTTTCAACGAGCCCTTCCTTTATCTCTTCCGAAACGGCAACAATCCTGTCTGCGCCCTTATATTTTAGTTTTCCAAGGAAACCCCTTATAGGAAAACTAACTCTTCTCGATGCAACCAGTTTTGGTGCTTTTGTAATAAGAGACGCATAGTAACCGAGGCTGTGGGCATTGGATGTATGCATATGGCAGATATGATACCCCCCCCTGTATACCTTTGAAATCTGGAGAATGGCAAAGGGATCGATTCCCCCCTTCATTGAAATTTCCTTAACTTCAATAGCTTCTGCTCTCGCCCTTTCAGCCAGAACACTTGCAGGCTGACAGATGACTGTCGACTCATGCCCTTTCTCTCTCAATCCCTTGAGAAGGTAGAGCACCTGTTGTTCACCACCACGCCAGGTCTTTTCAGTATCGATATGCAGTATCTTCACGAAAGAGTCCCCGTCTTTTCGACAGCCCTCATAACATCTTCAACAGTAATATCCATCATGCACCGGAAGTGCTCCTTAGGACATACCATTGGCCCGTGATGATGACAGGGACGGCATGAAAGCTCTCTTTCCACAATCTCCACTTTCTTTCCATAAGGTGCATATCCAAAAGAGGGCGATGTAGGCCCGAATATGCTCACCACAGGCACGTCGGTAGCTGCGGCCACATGTCCCGGTGCGCTGTCATTTCCAATAAGAAGCGAACAGCGGCTCACAAGGGCCGCCAATTCCGATAATCGAGTTTTTCCAATCATATCGACAGGTTTGTGTTTCGCAATAGCCAGAATTTTGTCACCGCTTTCACGTTCCGCCGGGGAACCGATAAGGAGTACTTTTGCACCATATTTTTCAACAAGCCTGTCAACAAGTTCGCCATAACCTTCAGCCATCCACCTTTTTGTTCCCCATACAGAACCGGGAGCTATTCCAATAACAGTATCACTATGAGAAAGACCTTCCTTTTTGAGAAGCTCTTCCACTTTTCCTTTCGCCTCATCAGAAACAGGCAGGCGGGGATATTTTTCGAGCTCACTCTCGTTCAACTGAAGCGGGCCAAGAAGCGATAAAATTCTATCAACCTCATGCGTCGACATGTCTCTTGCTACGGTAGAAGTATAAAGAAACGCACAGGATGCTTCCCTATAGCCTATCCGCAGGGAACTGCCCGAAAAAAAAAGAAGAAAAGATGTCCTTAACGAAAGGTGTGGTGAAAGTGTAAGGTCAAACTTCTCTTTTCTCAGCTTTTTTACAAATTTTATAAAATTTAAGAGCCCTTTATCTCTACCTCTCTTATCATAGGCTATTAGCGTACTAATATCGCTTATACCCTGAAGAATTTCCTTCCCTTGAGGCGTAGTAACAACGGTGATAAAACTGTCAGGATAAAACTTCTTTATGCTCCTGAAAAAAGGGGTGGTTAAAACAATATCTCCGGGGAAGGCCGTCTGAAGGATGAGAATTTTTTTGAATCTTGTCATTTACCGGTTTCTTTAACTCGCTCTATGTTTTTAAGCTCCCAGAGTTTGACATATTTCAAAAAAACGTAATAAGCTGAAGAAAAAGCAATGACAAAGCCCGGCAAACCATCACGAAAGCCCTGTTTAAGAATATATTTTTTAAAAAAGGTGAAAGGTGGTCTTAAGACAAGGTTGAAAAAACCACTACCTTTTCCCTTCTTTTCATATTCACCGGCAGCAACAGTCGTAAACCTGTTCATAGTATTAATATGATCGGTCACATTTTTGTAAGTATAGTGATGAATATCTTCACTCAGCCTGGATGTTTCACCATCAACAACCACCTTATCATGAGGATCCGTCCCTGCCCAGCGCCCCTTCTCCGTTTTAAAAAACCGCAACGTATAATCGGGATACCAACCGCTATGATCAATCCAGCGCCCCAGATACCAGACCCTCCGGGGGATATAATAGCCGTCGAAAGGGGAACCCTTCTCCAGTATAGATTTAATTTTTAACTGAAGTTCAGGAGAGACCCTTTCATCGGCATCAATATTAAGCAGCCACTGACAGCTTACCTGCTCTTTGGCAAAGGCCTTCTGACCATTCATACCGGGCCAGGGATTATGAATAACCTTGTCAGTATACTCCTTACATATTTCAATGGTTCTGTCCGTACTGCCCGAATCAACGACAACAATTTCATGGGCCCACTTGACACTTTCAAGGGCATCACGGATATTATCCTCTTCATTGAGGCATATAATAGTAACGGAGAGTTTTTCCATCTTCTAACCGACTAAACAGCTTAAACGCTTAAACGCTTAAACGGTTTTATATCTTCTCCGCCTCATCGATGAGCATAACAGGGATATCATCCTTAATGGGGTACTTTAGTTTACAGGCATCACAAACAAGCCCATCCTTTTCATCGGTCAGTTTAACTTCACCTTTGCACTTCGGACAGGCGAGGATATCCAGAAGTTCCTGATCTATAGCCATTATTATCTCCTTTTCTCATATTAATTAATTCAGCAGTAAAATACCCGATAGCAATCTCACTTCTTATTCTTACAGGTATTTTATATTCATCATCGGTAAACCATATTAAAATATCGCCTTTATTTTTAAAGATGTCATTTTGCTTGATGAGAGGCTGAACCTTGATTGTTTCATAGTTTTTTCCCTCAATTTCAAGGACTTCCCGGCCTAAAACCTTAACGATAAGTTTGTACAACCTTTTGTTGGAAAAGGTATCCATTACCACATCCTTTCCAACCTCAAGATCCTTTGTCCTCAAATAATAAAAGCTTGAAAGCGAATCACGGATGAAGGGTGGGACATCATGAACACTTTCCTTTTTATTCTTCCTAAAGTGGACTTTATTGGTTTCTCTATTGAAGGTCATCTCCTTGTCCACCTTGTGCCCCCCTTCTCTCTGTCTTACCTTGAGACTGATAGCGGTAAGATCGCCGGCATCCATATAACCTTCAATATGGTCATCGACAAGAAAAAAGGTAGAAATAAACCTGTTTGACCAGGTTCTGGATTCTACATGATAGGCCTTCACCTCATCAATTTCCTTAAGTCCCTTGACTTCCAGCACCGAATTCCCTCCAGGCACACCGAGCCAGGAAATCTCGTATTCCAGCCTTTCACCTACCCCAAAGGGCATTGACTCAATCTGATCCGCAGGTAGAGAGAGAGGAAATAACAGTTGCATAAACAAAATAGTTTTGAGGCACTTCATTTTCCTAGCCTTTGCTTCTTACCTTGTCAATCATTTCAGTGGAAGAATGATCCTTTGGATCACCAACAATGGCAACCTTTCCACCATAAGAGGCAACAATATCCTTCTCCGGAACAGTATCTTCAGTATAGTCCGTCCCCTTGGCCTGAACATGGGGTTTAAGTTCGAGAAGCAGTTTTCCAACATCAGGATCTGAAAAAAGAACAATATGGTCAATCATATCGAGAGATGAGAGTATTTCCAGTCTTTCTTCCTCAGGCGTATGAGGTCTGTCATCTCCTTTATAACTCTTCACAGATGAGTCACTGTTAACGGCTACAACGAGAACATTACCGAGTGCCTTGGCACCATTCAGATAACGTATATGCCCTACATGAAGTATATCAAATACACCGTTGGCAAAGATAACTTTCTTCCCTTCAGCTTTTTCAGAATCGACTATTTTCTTTAAATTTTCAAGCTCAACAACTTTATTCATGAATGGCTCTCATTTAATTGCATTTTCCAGTTCAATATCGGTAACCGTTGCCGTTCCGCTCTTCATGACCACAATTCCACCGGCATAATTTGATATGCGGGCCGCATCATAAAAAGAGGCACCTGAAGCAAGGGCCATCGTAAAGGCACTCATTACCGTATCGCCGGCACCCGTCACATCAGCAACTTCATCACTACCGAAAACAGGAATAAATCTGGTGGCCAGATCACCTTCAAAAAGCACCATCCCCTTTTTCCCTCTTGTAATGAGAAGGTTTTTCGAACAACCAAGATCAAGCAGGTTCCTTCCCGCACCGGTCACATCTTCATCACTATCGATTTCAAATCCGACTGCTTCTTCTGCTTCCGGTTCGTTGGGGGTAACAATAGTAACTGATCTGAAGTGCTTAATATTACTTCTTGTATCTACATTGATAATTACCTTACCACTGCTACCAAGTTCATTAATCTTTTCGATAATCTTCTCTGTGATAGCACCACAACCGTAATCAGAGACAATTAAAGCATCGAGGTTGTCAAGTCTTTCCATGAGCTTTTCAAGAAGCAGTTTCTCCGTCTTTTCCGAGACGGCACATCCATCTTCCTTATCTATTCTGATCATCTGCTGTTTAACCGTATGGAGGCCACCGGCCATAATCCTCGTTTTGGTATTTGTATGCCTTTCCTCATCGACAATGATACCTGAGCTATCGATATGCTTCTCTTTTAATATGTTTAAAATTTCTTTACCTGTATCATCATCACCAATGACCCCTACAGGAAAAACCTCGCCTCCCATTGCATGGATATTATTAACCGTATTTGCAGCGCCACCAAGAATGACTTTACTGGAATCATGTTTCAGTATAAGTACAGGCGCCTCTCTACTCACACGGGAGGTCATACCAAAAATATACTCATCAGCAACAAGATCACCTATAACACCGATCTTCTTACCTTTAAATTTTTTTACTATGTCAATAAGGCTCATTTATTTACAATAATTATTAGGGTTACTTACCGGTAGTGCTTTTGCTGGCCTCTTCCTGCCTGATCCAGTTGACGGCATCGAGAAGGTCTTCGGCAATAAAGTCAGGATCAGTTGTCCATGTTTCTCCGTAAAGTTCGAGTTCACCTCTCCCGTAACCCGTCTTTACAAATATGCCTTTTGCCCCTACCCGTTGACCGAATTCAACATCGGTAATTTTGTCACCGATCATGTAGGACTTTTTAACGTCAATATTGAGATCTTCTACCGCCGAATCGATCATACCTGTCCTCGGCTTACGGCACTCACAATCCGCCATATAAGGTGGCTCACCGGCCCTTGGATGATGGGGACAGTAATAGATAGCGTCCAGCTTTGCACCCTCTTTTTCGAGAAGTTCTTCCATTTTATCATGGACCTTTTGAATCATCCATTCGGGGAAATAACCCCTGGCAACACCGGCCTGGTTGGTAACAACAACGGCTTTCAATCCCATTTCATTAATAAGCTTGATGGCCTCACCACTTTTTGGCAACAGCCTGAAGCGTTCGGGATGATTGACATATCCAATTTCTTCAGATATGGTCCCGTCTCTGTCAATAAAAACTGCAATATCCTTATCCATTATCTATCCTTTACTCCGGCCTTTACTTTGGCCTTTTCTTTTTTTTGTACTTTTTAACCCTGAAACGGTTATGAACCCAAAACCATTGTTCAGGATAATTTTTTATCCATTTTTCCATGATGCCATTAAAAGCCGTCGTCGCTCGAAGAATATCAGCCTGCATATCTTCTCCTTTTTCAAGGAAAACAGGTTCTTCGTAAGTACAACAATACTTTCCCTCTTCATTTTTCACCAGAAATGCCGGAACAACAGGCGTTCCCGTCTTGATGGCAATGAGAGCGAGACCATAATTAGTGGCAACAGGCATTCCGAAAAAATCAGCACTAATGGCATCCTTATTGGTGGCATGCTGATCGAGAAGAATACCGACAGCCTCCCCCTTTTTAAGAATCCCCATAATCTTTCTTGCAGAATTCCTGTGGGGAATGGTTTCGATACCCCTCTTTTTTCTCGTTTTTCTTATAAATTCAGTAACAAAAGGATTCTTTGCCATCTTATAGACGACAGTTATAGGTCCAACATGTTCAAGAAGGGCCGAACCAAGAAGCTCCCAGTTCCCCAGATGGGCTGCCAGGATAAGAACACCTTTCCCACGTGCCTTTGCCTTTTCCAGTTTTTCAAGTCCTTTGGCTTCAACCATAGCCTGAACATATTCTTTACCAAAGCTTGAAGGTTTAAGAAACTCAATAAACATCTGGCCCAGATGTTCATAGATTTTTAATGAAAGTTTCTCAACCTCATTACTTTCAAGGTCAAGGGCCATGGAAACATTGTCCATGGTTATCTTTCGGTGTTTCCCCTTTATTTTAAAGAGCATCCTTCCCATAAACCTGCCAAGACCTATTGCCACTGAAGCAGGAAGAAGGGTAATGAATTTGGCAAAAAGGAAAAGGGGAAGGTATTGAATAAAAAAAACTATTTTCACGTCTCCCTGATCCCACACCTGCTTAATATGTTCTCTACAAACCTTTCATCATCACCAAAAAGATCAAGTCCGATTTGCAGGTAATAAAAAGGGATTCTTACCCTTTCGTCAATTTCTTCTATCTTGACAGCATCTTTTTCCGTCGTCACGATCATATCTGCACCCAGGTTCTCTGCCTTTTTCATAACTCCGTGCAAATCTTTAGGACTATAGGCATGATGATCAGGAAAAGCCTCTTCGTGCAGCACATTGCCGCCCAGTGATTTGATGAGCGCCGTAAAAGAAGAGGGATTGGCAATCCCCGACAAAGTCACCACCTTTTTCCCGGTAATGACAGATACACTTTCTTTGTTCCCCGTCCAGAATGATTGCAAGTTAAGCGGTTCATAACCACTGCAGAAAGTTAGGGGCTTAGCTTTTATTTTCGAAAAGTCCGGCATAAAGCCGGAAGCCCCCACACCCTGAGCAGGCTTTTTACATTTGGTTACAAGCACAAAATCAGCTCGTTCCATATTCGACAAAGGCTCCCGAAGCGGCCCCCGCGGGAAAAGGTGTCCATTGCCAAAACCTCTTTCCCCATCAACAAGCAATATATTCACATCTCTTTTAACTTTAATATGCTGATACCCGTCATCGAGAACCAGCACATCTACATGAAAATGTTCTACCCCATAAGAACCTGTTACATACCTGTCTGCTCCAACGATAACGGGGACATCCCTTAAGCGTTTGGCAAGCATGTAAGGTTCATCACCGGCCTGATGGGGCTCCATAAAAATAGTTTGCCCATCACTTACTACATTGACGGGATTATGGGCAGTTCCCTTATAGCCTCTGCTAAGGATTGCAACCTTAAGTCCTCTTTCAGTGAGCTGCCTTGCAATATACTCGACAACAGGTGTCTTTCCCGTTCCCCCCACGGTAATATTGCCGACAGAAATTACCTTACAGGGAAGAGACCTGCTCTCCTTCAACCCTTTATTAAAAAGGCTTACCCTTATATTAACTGCCAATCCATAGAAAAGGGAAAGCAGATACAATGGTGACAAAAGAAGGCTCAAAAAAAAGGGAGTTCCTTTTTCCTGCCCTCCATAGGCTATATGATGAAAAAAACGTTCCAAGCGAAATTTTATACCACAAATAGCCGTTTTAGTCAAATTCTATCGGTATTTACAGGATTTTCGAAAGGACAGAAAAATGGAAAAGAATCAGAATTTACCCGAGGAATTTTACCAGCGAATCAATAGTTTTTTCTGTGGCACCACTGTGCTCTTCGACAGAGGCCTTTGCCTTGATCCCCATAGACAACCTTAATTGAGGGTCTTCAAGGAGAGTTACAAGTTTTCTAGCGAGATCATCACTGTTTTCCACCATCAAGGCCCCTCCCCCTTCCATCAGTATACGGGCAGCTTCCCTGAAATTTTCAACATGAGGCCCAAATAGCACCGGCTTTTCACAAAGTGCAGGCTCAAGCATATTCTGCCCTCCCATCGGAACAAGACTACCTCCCACAAAGACAAGGTCCCCATAAGGATAAAGAGAAGAAAGTTCTCCCAGGGTATCGACTAGCAAAACAGGAGAGTTGATGGGACCCTTAATTTGAGATATTTTTTCATAAGCATTGCCCATTACAGATAAAGTTCTTTCAACCTCTTCTGTTCTGGGCAGATGCCTTGGCGCCAGGATAAGTTTGAGGTCAGTATATGTCTCTCTGGCCTTAAGATAGGCAGAGAGCACCTTTTCTTCCTCACAATCTCGGGTACTGCCTGCAATAAAAATTGGGCCACCCCAATTTTCTACGGCCTCAACAGGTTTCTTTTTGACCTGCATATCGAACTTTATATTACCTGTAGTCACTACTTTTTCAGATTCCGCTCCCAGCAAAACAAAGCGTTCTCTGCTCTCAGCGGATTGTGTAAGGATTAAGCTTACATCCTGAAAGACCTCTTTTAACAGTGATTTCAACTTGTTGTATTTTCGAATACTTTTATCGGAAATTCTTCCGTTAACAATAACAACAGGAATATCACCGCTACCACAGCCCTTGATAAGATTAGGCCACAATTCGGTCTCCATAAGTATAAGCATATGCGGATTGATCTTTTTGATGGCACTTTTTACGATGAAGGAAAGATCAAGAGGAAGAAAAATAACTACGTCAGCATTCAGCTTTTCCAGAGCCGCCTTTCTTCCTGTAGGCGTAAAGGTGGAAACAAGGAGTCTTCGCTCAGGCCATCTGTTTCTTATTTCCGAGAGAAGCTTAATCGAAGCATTAACCTCTCCCACTGAAGCAGCATGAAACCAGAGGGGACGCTTACCATCTAGTGTCTTCAGAGTAGACCTGTTGATGGAGAATCTCTGCCAAAAGAATTCCCGCCAGACCTTATCACTTAGAAGCTTTATTACAACAAAGGGTGATAATAAAACAAGCAGTATTGGCAGAAAAAAATTATAGAGAAAATACAAGGGATTCTCCTGTTCCTGAGCTCTCCACAACTACCCTCTTTGGTAAAGAGAGGGGAAATTTAGTTCCTCCCCTTTGATAAAGGGGAAGTCGGGAAGGGTTGTATTTGGCAGAAAGCCTATTTTTTACTGACGTAATCATCAATATAGTCCGTCAGCTCAATAAGGCTCTTTTCCACTTCCTTTTTTTTCGCTTCAAGATCGTCAGTCTTCGATACAAAAATTGGCTCTCCCCAGATAAAGGCCCCGCTGCTAAAAGGAAGAGGCATGAGAAAAGAGTCCCAGCTTGCGAAGTGCTTCTTTCTTGAAGCACCAAAGGTAACAGGAAGAATAGGCGTTCCCGACATCCTTGCCAGGGCAATAATACCATCCTGAACTATATAACGGGGGCCTTTGGGGCCATCAGGGGTTATGGCAATATCACATTTTTTAATTGTACGGAGCATTTCCCGCATGGCCATGGAACCACCTCGTGTAGAAGAGCCTCTGACAGAGCCATGACCAAAGCGTCCCATAAATTTTGCAAGCATCTCCCCATCCTTATGATGGCTAATGAGACATCGGATGAAGGGACCTTTATAGCATAGCGGTATCATGAGCAGGCGTCCATGCCAACAGGCAAGGATCATCCTTTCATCATTGTCCCAGTACTTTCTGGCTCTCTCCTCATGAAGAAACTCAATCTTCATTGTAAGATATAGAAAACGGACTATGATTTCAGCAACATAAGGTGCAATTACAAAAAGCACCCTGTCTTTAAAAGTTAGCTTTCGAACCATGAAAAGATTTCTTTATTTTCAGGATATAATGAGTACAACGAATAAATCAGGTATCGGCAAACTGACGTTCCCAGAGCTTTGCATAGAGCCCCCCCTTTTTAAGAAGGTTTTCATGTTTACCTTCTTCAGCCAGCTTGCCCTTATCAAGGACAACAATTCTATCGGCAGTCACTACTGTCGACAGACGATGAGCAATAACAAAACTCGTCCTGTCTTTCATGAGATTGTCCAGTGCCTGCTGAACCAGCTGTTCCGATTCCGTATCAAGGGCCGACGTCGCTTCATCCAGAATGAGGATAGGCGCATTTTTAAGGAGCGCCCTGGCAATGGAAAGACGCTGCCTCTGTCCTCCCGAAAGCCTAACACCCTGTTCACCGATCTCCGTTTCATACCCCTCAGGCAGCTCCATAATAAAATCATGGGCAAAGGCGGCAGTCGCCGCACGCACAATATCTTCGTGAGAGGTTTCTTTTTTTCCATAGGCAATGTTATTTCTCACCGTATCATTAAAAAGTATCGTTTCCTGTGAAACAATGGCAATGAGATTACGAAGAGAGCTAATTTTGAGGTTTCGAATATCTTCTCCATCGATAAGAATGGCTCCACCGGTAGCATCATAAAATCGAGGTATGAGGTTAACCAGCGTTGTTTTTCCGGCACCGCTGCTTCCCACAAAGGCTATTTTTTCTCCTTTTTTTACATGAAGATTAAATCCGTCTATAACGTTTTCATCGTCATAGCGAAAGTAAAGGTTTGAAAATGATACATTTCCTTTAAAACCTGAAAGCTCTTTCGCATGGGGACTGTCCATAATATCGGGTTTTTGATCAAGAAGCGCAAATATCCTTTCAGCTGCAGCAAGCGCTTCCTGAACAACATTATTTACGGTGCTGAGTTTCTTGACCGGTTGATATAAGAGCATGAGAGCCGTCAGGAAAGAGAAAAAATCACCTGTCGTCATCTTTCCATCCATCACCTTAAATCCACCGTACCATATTATCGCCGAAACAGCGATAGCGCCTAGAAATTCCATAATAGGCATGGTAAGTGCTCTTACCTTCCTCGACTTCATCGTTATTTTCAAAAAGTTATTATTCGCCTCGGCAAATCGATCCGATTCATATTCCTCCATACCAAAGGCCTTGACTATCCTTGCCCCTGCAATGGTCTCATGTAGAAAGCTGGTAATATATCCCATGGCCAACTGGCTTTTCGTTCCCACCTTCCTCATTTTTCTGCCAAAGGTCGTAATGGGATAAAGGGCAAAGGGATAGACAACGAGGGCGATTAAGGCAAGCTCCCAATCCCTGTATATAACAACGCCAAGCAAAACAACAATAGTAAAAGAATCACGGAGGAGACTGCTGAAGGCATCAGAAACGGCGCTGCTGATCATATTGACATCATAGGTGATCCTCGACATAAGTGTGCCCGTCGGGTTTTTTGCAAAAAAGGACATGGATTGTCTTTGTATGTGACTGTATAACTCATCCCTGATATCCTTGACCACACTCTGTCCTACGAAAAACATGAGATAGGACTGGAAAAAATAAAATATACCCTTAAAAATATAGATAACAATTATGGCAAGAGGAATGAGCATTAACATCTTCTCATCTTTATTGATGAAAACATCATCAAGGACATTTTTCACGAGCAGGGCCGAGGCGCCCGTCATGCCTCCTACCCCCCACATACATATCATGGCCAGGACAAGTCTCTTCCAGTAGGATTTAAGGTATCTTATTAGTCGTTTGTATATTTCCATGTATATTAAAACCCTGTTTTTTGTAATTGGCCAGTATATGTTTTAGGTCAATCATATGTCAAGAAAGATGGGGGTTCGCGATAATCCTGTTTATCGGTTGCGCTCTTGACTTGAAAGAAAAAAAAAACTAACATCACCTGATGATAATTAATGAGATCTACCTTAATGATTTAAACTGGAAAAGTTCTGAAACATCACTCCCTCAAATCCTTTTTTCATTTTTATCTTCACTAAAAGCTCCTTTCCTACTGGAAAGCAGTTATGGAAGATCATCCGATAGTAATCGCTATTCTTTTATTGGCGCCGACCCTTTCCTAACCATT
>Ga0316190_10003028_pt1 | contig 12233 bp, 11 predicted proteins | sample Eddworburrow2_MG_FD_204929 | JGI IMG/M metagenome (GOLD analysis project Ga0316190, IMG submission 204929) | Coastal sediment microbial communities from Maine, United States - Eddy worm burrow 2 | ecosystem: Environmental > Aquatic > Marine > Coastal > Sediment | place: USA: Maine | collected... | reverse complement strand
GTTCCGTTCGTCTGGTTGTTAAGGGCAAGACTGGTGAAGTTAGGCAGAGAATAGAGTATGATACTTTTGGTCAGGTGCTGGAAGATAATCGTCCCGGCTATACCCCTTTTGGATTTGCTGGTGGTTTGTATGATCATAGAACAAGGTTAGTTCGTTTTGGTGCCAGAGATTATCATCCTGAAATCGGGCGGTGGACTGCTGAGGATCCAATTGGTTTTTTGAGCGGTGATGTTAATTTTTATGCGTATGTTGGTAATGATCCGGTTAATTATGTTGATCTTGATGGGCTGTCTAGGAATAACACAAAGTGTAACACTACTGGACTCCAGTGGAATAATGGCCAGCTTGGACCAAATGATTTAGATTGGCGAGGTAGAGGTAATATTTTGCTTGATGCTCTTAATGAGGCTTTTAGCCGAACAGGAGTGCCTCGTGACCAATTTAAAGTCACCAAATGGGGTAAAAGTGTATACGGAAAATCACGACCTGTTGAATGGATAGGCCCAAATGGTGCCGAAATTAGTATTGATCTTCCACATTATAAGGTGGGCCGACTGGGTAAGTGGGAATCAGGACCTGATGCACCACATGTTGGTTGGAAATTTGGAAAACCTAAGACGGTTGGTCATATTCTTTTAGATGAAGTTCCTTGTGGCAGATAATTTAAGGGTGGCTAGTCATGATTTCGGCCATCATAGGGGCGACTGGGTTTGCCACTTCGTCCACAACGTTTCTTAACCACAGTGGCCAAACAGAAACTTCGGGAACAGGTTCGCAACCTGTTTCCGCTGCTATGGCCGAAATAATGATCAACTCCATTTGATGATATATAGCTGTTCAGATAAATACTAAATCACTGAAATATTTAGAATTTTTTCGTGTAAAATCTCATTATCTTGCTAAGTTATTGATATTAAAGCAGTTCATGTTTTATCTAAGTAATTGAAATCATTAAATTTTTTAAATATTTATCTGAAAAACGCGGCGGCGCGCGCGCCGTTGCATGTCGGAGCCTAAGTTTAGTTGCCCATGTTGCCCAAGTTGCCCGAAGCTATTAAGTTATTTAGCTTGCTTGACTGGATAATAACTAAAAAACTCTTTCATCCAACCTTCTACAATATGAGGTTCGACTGATACATTATACACTGTCTTTAAATAATCCAAAATCTTATCTCTATCGCAGGCAATCTCACCCTCTTCTAAAGCTTTTTCAACGGCATCCTTTAACTTATTGTTTTTATGGGTGCGATTAACTTTTTCTATTGATTTATCATTAGCCATTTCCCAATCGCCATCAATAATACGAACGCTCGAATTATTCAACGACAAATTTAATAAACTTGAATAAATATCGCTAATATCTAACATAAAACTAATTTTTAGCACATCAAGTATGATACCAATGACTGCCGAAAATATTTGAAATCCCGTCGAAAAATTACCTAACGAAGACCAAAAAATCATATTCAAACCAATTGAAACAACTGCAAGTGTCACTAATAAAAGCAAACTCGCAATAGTACCTTTTCGTCGAAAACTAAATGTTTGAAAGACAATAGCGCTTTCTAACAAAATAGCAAGACATACAAAGACAATAAAAATCAAATCATCTACTGAATAAGTTGAAACTTTTGAAATTAATGTAAATAAAGCTAAATTATCAGAAGGTGGTAATTCATCTAACTGTTTTTCAATCATCTGCAATTTAGACTTTAAACCTAAACAACTCTTACTCATATTTATGGCAGATTCAACTTGCGACTTAGCCGCTAAATACGCACCACAACGATTTTTAGTATACCAATTACTGCCTGTACAATTATTTGAAATCGAACCTAAATACCCCGCACGAGCACCGCGAGAATTAGTGGTGAGCTGCTGCAACATCGCATTTAATGCATCAATCTTATCTTTTATCTGTTTGTCCGACAAAGTAACGCAATTCATTGTATCAAGAATCTTCATTTTTTGAGCCATTAAAACATTGTATACTTCACCACTTTTTGTACTTTTCTCAGTAAACATGGCAAATGTACCCAAAGTTGAAAAAATACTCATTAAAGACAATACAATAATCACCGACAAATACGCAATAAACTGAAACTGTAACTTCCTAATTTCACTATTCATAATTAACACCTAAAACAGCCAAAAGAGTGTTTATTCTTTGGGCTTAAGGCAAAAAATACTCTATTAGAACTCCTCTCCTGAATATCGATCATTCTCCGCAGCAAATCCCCAACCGTACCGAGTCGCAATGACTGGAATAACGGATATTTCAGAATCATCAGCATGACGCACATCTTGACACACCGGTATCAATTTTTCCATATCGGGAATAGGAACATTCTCATGATCCAATTTCTCAGTCGTCGGTGGATTGAAATAATCCACTGTAATAGTGCGACGAAAGTCCAATGAAAGTACAGAGTAAGTGATCTTATTAATCAATACTTTCTTATCCTCGCCAGTAGGAATTTTACTTCTACTTCTCTTGACGACATAACCAACAACATAAGCTGGTGCATCTATCTTGCCACCTTTCACAACATTCTTTGATAAAGAAGACCATATTTCTCTTACCGACATTTTTTCTGTCATACAAAACAACTCCTACTTAAAACATATTCGCTTCTTCTACCGAAGTAAGCTTCATGGGAACAACCTTATCAGGATCCGATATTTCATTTCTCTGAAGGTAACGTTTTTCTTGATAAGACTTATCAGTCACATCAAATATATACTCTCCCTTGATTAAACGATCAATAATCAATTCCACCGTTTTTTTACCAATTTGAGGCAAAGTAATCAATGTACTTGTCATTGCCCTCGCAACTAAAGTTTCTAATTCAAAAATCCCCGCTTTTTTCAGAAAATAAGCGATTCTATTTTCATTTTTATTTCTACAAAAAACATCCTCCACTTTTTTAATAGGCAAAACGGGTTTCTTCTCTGGGTTAATCACATAAACCGTATTTTGGCCTAAACCTTTACCAATCACATTAGCCAATTGGCCCAATTGTAACGATTCTTCAACAGTCATTTCTTCAGTGATGTTCATTCCGGTTAAAACCTTGGTCATTTTTTCAATATCTCGCTGGCGAGAATCTCGAACGGCATGAAAATTACAATGTTCTAATGAACACAATTCTCCTTTTAACATCGCATGGTACCAAAGGTTGGAAATACGACGAGCAACCGCTGCAGTCGCACTAAAATAATTCTTACGATGTTGTAGAGAAAGTCCCCAATTTCTCAGTTCCTCAAACTCAGGGTCCTTACTTCTCATCACAGACTTGGCCGCTAGTCTATAAATCCAACCCAATCGTGAATTTCCGGGTATTTTTACTTTACCAATCAGCTTTCCGCCAGTAATTTGCAACCCAACACCTAATCCGGCAAACCATTGATACTTTTTAACACAAGAGAACCTTTCTTGTAAATGTGCGGCAGTACCACTTTCACTAAAAATAATAGTGGAACTGATATCCTTAATTCCGGGACATGAGCAACCGATTTCAAGTTCTCTAGGATACTTATCAAACATCTCGGCTAACATATATTTTTCAGCATGAGTAATTCTTTTATCAATCTCTTTAATATGGTTTAACCGAGGTTGAATGACAGTATGCAATACGGGATCAGGCAAGGTCAAAAAACCATTGAGATGCACTTCGGATTCATGAGGTGTCAAGTCGACAAATTCTCCTAACTCATGAAGGTCTTCTTTATTTCTCGCCCTTCCTATATCTATTAAATGCCAAAGCAAATTCAAACCGGCCTTGGAATACCAAACACTCGCACGAGAAGCATAAGGAGTATCTTGTCTTTTCCCCCTTTCATAAGAGGATGATAAGGTAATTCCATAATAAATTAATAATGCTGATAACTTTTGATTCCATGCTGTGCGATTTTTCACATAAGAAAAACGATCGCGTGCTAATACACGAACGGCTTCAATATCAGGTGGTAAAAATTTATAGGGATGAAAACCAACTAATGAGCCTGTTCTTCCTTTTTTAGCGATATCTATCGCATCTTTTTTGTCCGTTTTGGGTTTACCTTTTCCTCTTTTGTCTTGCATTCCCGCATTTATCATGTAGGGTATAAAAGGTGAATTAGTACCCAACATTAATCGAAAAAAAGTCTGTGTATAGGAACCGGTCGATTCTGCAATAAAGGGGATTTGTTTTTCTCGGTCAATATAAGGCTGCACAAAATCTCTCGGCAACTCTGAAAGTATCTTTTCTACCCATTCAACCAGTCTTAAATAGCCATCAAGGCTATTTTCAACTAACATGTCTCCAACTTCGGAAACGTCAATATTTCTGACATCGTCGTCAAACCTTGGTAATATAATGGCATTCCAACAGGTTTTCATGTCAACATCACAGCCCATAATGATTGGAAAATAGGGTTGTATGTCTTCGTCATTGTAAATTGGAGTATTTTTCTTTAGAAGTCCTCTCCATCGTTGTTTTTGTCTCATATACTTCCCAATACTTTATTAAAAAAACATTCTCTCTCAATAAAAACTTAAAAAACTTAATTCAAAACGGGGCGTTTATTTGACGATTCTCTCATTTAGTTCGATGTCTTATTCTTTTCATTTAGTTTGTCTACCTTAAAAAAACAGGCGCAAAATTCTTTACTCTAGCCGCTCGAAGCAGTCGACATCATAATTAGCCTGAAAAACCCCACATAGTCGTTCATCTTTCAGAAAGTCATTTAAAATGAATAAAGCTATAGGGAACTGTTGTACTATGTGCATTGGTTTTAGTGCTAAGCTTACCGAAATAAACTTATGGTAATGCCATCAGGATGTCTGATGACACTATGGTAAGTTCACTCCTTTTGTTTTTGGTTTGGCCTAGTTGTTAAAGAACAATTTGTCAAGCGGGAAAAACGAGATAAAGCCACTTCTTTAAATCTTTTTGAATAAATCTCTTCGGGATCTTTGTGCTATCCTTACTAACTTTATTCTATGCTGACGAATATACATGAATATTCATATAAAGTCAAGCGTTATTTAGATTATTTACATTAATAATCATGAATATTAATGTAAATGTATGATTTTAAAATAAATTATTTTTTTACTACTTAAAAAATACCAATAATTCCACTATTTAAAAAAATGCTAAAATAATTTACTTATTCAGATGCTGATTAATATATATAAATATTCATATAAAATTACACATCATTTAGACAGTTTTCATTAATAATCATGTATATTAATGTAAGCATATGATTTTAAAATAAATTATTTTTTATCACCCAAAAAATTATTATGTCTATAGGTAAAAGATTAAGAAAAGCAATAAAGGATGCAAACATGAAAATGACTGATTTTTCAAAATATTCAGGCATCCCTTATACAACAATACAGGAGTATATTTATGATAAAAGAGCGCCAGGTGGCGAATCTTTGCTCAAAATATGTGCAAAATTGAATATATCTATGGACTGGCTAATGACTGGCCAAGGTGAAATGTATCGAACTAAGCTTGGCCCCTACGTTCCTTCGGTACCTGTATTGGAATGGTTTAATAAATGGTGGGAAAATGCCGATGAGAAACATCAGCATTGGTTAGAGGTGCAGATGGGGAAATGTTTTCCTGAGTATACACAGTGGCTTAAGGAACGTTCGCAGTCTTCATAACAGCCAAAAAAAAACGGATACCCTTTCAATAAAGGTATCCGTCTCTCTTTAATTCGATTTATTATTTCTTAATCCAATTTATTATTCGATATTCTTATTTAAGATTAACCATTGGTGGCTTAGGTAAACCGTAAACGGAATCCACACGTTGATTAATATTTTCCATTCTATAGATCACAAGCATGTTGTTTCTCACATCGTCGTGTTCTAACGCCCCAATTCTAGTTGATAGTTCAGTAATAGTAGAACCTGTATATCCAATGGCAGCAAGTATTAGGAACCAAAAATTCCGCCAATTGTTGTAGCAACACTTTATTTTTCCATATACGATTCCTTTTTTAGATTATTTAAAGTTAATTATAACACAAAACAAATTATTAATCCAATTAATAAAAAACAATAAATTATAAATAAGTTTTTCATTCACAATTTACAATTCACAATTCATAATTCACAATTAAAAACTATCAGACGAGAAAGCCACGTCTCGCCTCAGTTTTTGTTTTTACTTAGAGTAAAAGCTATAGTTGTCCAGAAAAGTTTCGTGCCAAACCTGCCAGGTTTTTACAGGGGACAAAACTTTTCTGGAAGAGTATAAACGAAGGAAAATATTATGTGGACTCCAGAATCAGAGTTGTTAGAAGGCGCTAAAAATTTAGGAATCACTCGATTTCGTCAATTAAGCATTGCTGAATCGAAGGCTATTCAACAGACTATTGAAGAAAAATTTGCAAGGCCTGGAACAGTCAATAGACTATTTGAAAGATTAATCGTTTCTTCCGGTATTGTAAATGAGCAAGCTTGGCAATGGCTTCGTGATTATCCAGAATCGTCTTCTGTTGTCGCATTTTTTGAAAAAAGGGAAAGAAGTGAAAGTGCATTTGAATTTCAATCAATCAGAGAACTGGTTGATGCTTTTTATGAGGGAACATTTTACACGATATATATTACCAACTTTGATTGTGATTATCTGTTATCTTATACAGATGAACAATCCATTGTAACAGCGGGTGTTGCTATGGATTGGGTAGAGGCTCGTATAAAGGCGGAAGAACAAGTATCCAGTGAGACAAGATAGCACTAACTAATTCAATTAATGTATTTGTCTTTTTAAAAAACTAATCTAATGTATATGAGCCTGATGTGTGAAATGCCAAGAGGGTAATATGTTAGATAGAATAATCTCTTTCGTCTATAGAAATGATTATCAAGCACTCAAGAAGCTGATTGAGAGTGGCACAGCCATTAATGCGACGGTCGACAGATATGGTCGAACGGCTTTAATGCATGCTGTGTTAGAAACAAATGTTGATACAGATATGGTCAAATTTTTAATTGAGTTAGGTGCAGATGTTAATGTCTGTGAGAAACAGGAAAAATGGACCGCATTACATTTTGCGGCCAGAGACCTGAAATTAGAAAGAGTTAAAGTTCTATTGACTCATGGTGCCTTGATTGATCCTGAAGATATCTTTGGGAATACGCCTTTATGGAGATGTATTACGAGTGCATTTCCTGGTAATAAAATGGAAGTGATAAATGTACTTTTGGAAAATGGGGCCAATCCGAATAAAAAAAATAAATCTGGAAACTCGGCTAAAGATATTGCCATTCTGGCTGCTAAAACAGAATTGGTAAAGCTTTTTGATGAAAAAGCTAATGAAAAATAGCAAGCGTCGGGTCAATACTATTAAGTTAAACTAGGGCGGGCAACGTGTTGCCCACCAGCCAAGTCGCCTTGTAGGCCATAATGATGAAGCAAATTGAATTAAGGCTAGAAGTACTTTTATCTCTCCAAACGGCTTTATTGGGAGAAGTACCCCCTAATTTAAGGGGGGTTACATCTAATTGGGATACTTCTGCACTGGTTATTCATTGTATTTTTGATGGTGCTATTTTGGAAGAAGATCGTGAATCAATGGAATGTGTTGCGACTGAAGTGAACGCCAATTTTCCAGAAGATTATCAAGTGCTACTGGAATGTATAAGAAGAGATGCCCCCCAATCTTTACAAACTGATATGCCATTAGAATGGGTTTATCAGCGACGTGAGCCGTGAATATTTTTGCCGACAGGAAGCCATCTAATATATATGAAGAGGATGGAATGGCTTAAAAATATCTTGTTGAATAAAGGAATAAACGTTGGGATTGTGGAGGAACAATAACGAGTTACGCCAAGGGTGGTGCGCCTTGCGAGAGTATTTTTTCCTTGCGGTAGATATGCGGTAGATAACCTGATGACAAATAAAGGAAAACAATAATGTGGACTCCAGAATCAGAGTTGTTAGAAGGCGCTGAAAATTTAGGAATCACTCGGTTCCGTCAATTAGATGTTGCTGAATCGAATGTGATTAAACAGACTATTGAAAAAAAATTTGCAATGCCTGGGACAGTTCATAGACTATTTGAAAGATTAACGGTTTCTTCTGGCATTGTAAATGAGCAAGCTTGGCAATGGCTTCGTGATTATCCAGAATCGTCCTCTGTATTGGCTTTTTTTGAAAAAAGAGAAAGAAGTGAAAGTATGTTTGAATTTCAGTCAATCAGAGAACTGATTGATGCTTATTATGAGGGAATATATTACACCATATATATTACCAACTTTGATTGCGATTATTTGTTATCTTATACCGTTGAACAATCTATTGTCGCAGCCGGCGTTGCCATGGATTGGTTAGATGCTCGTATAAATGCGGAAGAGCAAGCGTCCAGTCAGATAAAATAGTACCTCCCAAAAGTTGGTTTACACCTCAATTGATACCAACAACAAAAGGCATGATTCATTATGCTAAGGGCACATATTGTACCCTGTAGGCCATAATAATGACGCAAATTGAACTAAGGCTAGAAGTACTATTATCTCTCCAAACCGCTTTATTGGGAGAAGTGCCTCCTAATTTACGGGGAGTGACATGTGATTGGGATACTTCTGCACTGGTTATTCATTGTATTTTTGATGGTGCGATTTTGGAAGAAGATCGTGAATCAATGGAATGTGTTGCGACTGAAGTGATAGCCTATTTTCCAGAAGATTATCAAGTGTTACTAGAATGTATAAGAAGAGATGCCCCCCAATCCTTACAAACTGATATGCCATTAGAATGGGTTTATCAGCGACGTGAGCCGTGAATATTTTTTAAGATCAGTCTTAAATATCCCGTTTTCCCAAGTGAGTAAATTTTTGAAGCTAATTCCAAGACGAGTTAAGTCTGGAACCAAAGCAGAGAATGAAGTTTTAATTAAAAATGCCAACTTTTATCTATTCAGACACCCCCGAACAAAAATATGCGTCGCTCATATCACAAACACATAGAAAGAAATATGCCCAATTTTTTACGCCATTTAAAATAGCAGAGTTTATGGCATCTTGGATTGTGGGGGATAGAAGTCACCTTAAAATACTTGATCCTGCAGTTGGGTTAGGCATTTTTATAAGAGCCGCGCATAAAATAGACAAGCACCTACAATTTATTGGTTATGATATAGACGCTGCGGTATTAAGTGAGGCTAAAAAATTATTCTCTCATCATAGTATAAATGCTGAATTGTCAATAAAAGACTATCTTTTTAACGACTGGCAAAATAAATACGATGGCATCATAAGCAATCCGCCTTATTTAAAGTTTCAAGACTTCAAAAATAGAGTCGATGCCTTACAAGAGTTTCAAAGCAGATTAGGCATAAAGTTAAGTGGATTTAGTAACATTTATACTTTATTTTTAATCAAATCTTTATGCCAATTAAACTGGAATGGAAAAGCGGCATATATTATACCGTCAGAGTTTTTGAACGCAGATTATGGAAAGAATGTAAAAGCTTTTTTACTTAAAAATAGAATGCTTCGTTATGTGTTCATTTTTGATTTTAAGAAAAATATATTTGAGAATGCTTTAACAACGGCTAGTATTTTTCTTTTTTCTAACGATGATAAAAATGAAGAAGTCAAATTTATCAATATATCTCAGTTAAAAGAATTAGAAGCAATCTCATTTAATAAAAAATTGATAGGTTCTTCCATTAAGGGTAAAACAATTCACTATGACTTGATCAAACCTGATATTAAATGGAGAAGATACTATCAAGAATCGGTTGCTGAAAAGTATAAAAATCTTAAAAATCTGGTGCCATTTACCCATTACGCGAAAGTCAGTCGGGGTATTGCAACCGGTGCAAACGACTATTTTACTTTTGATAACGAAAAAAGAAAAAATTTTAGTCTTCCAAGCAAATATTTATTGCCATGTATCTGTAAATCAAATCAAGTCAAAGACACTATATTTACATGGGATAGTTTTCACTATTTGAAAAATCACGATCATAACGTTTATCTATTTGATGCTCAAACAGCAGACAATGAAGCGGTTAAAAGTTATTTGGCATTAGGTGAAAAACTTGAGATTCACAAAAAATACCTTACCCGCCACAGAACGCCTTGGTATGCTATTGAGAATAGATTACCTGCACCTATATGGGTAGGCGTTTTTAATCGCAATGGATTAAAATTCATTAGAAATGAAGCAAATATAAAAAATTTAACGGCTTTTCACTGTATTTATGTTAATCTTTTTTCTCAAAACAAGTTGGCACTATTTTTTTCTTATTTGCTGACTGATATTGCAAAGGAAATATTCAGTGATAATAGAAGAGAATATGGGGGTGGTTTAGAAAAATTTGAACCAAATGATTTAAACAAATCTTATGTTTTAAACCTTGAAGTAATTAACTCTGCCTCTGAAAAAATAATTTTAGAGAGATATAATAAATATCGGCTTTCAGTGATAAATGGACAACCTGATAATTGTTTACAAGAAGAATTGAACCATATTTTCTTAAAATTATTACAAAAATGACTAATAAACGATTATTTGATTTATCTTGCATACTACCCAGTTTAATTTTAATCAGCCCCTTGTTTTTAATCATTGCACTCTGGATAAAATTAGATAGTCGGGGGCCTGTTTTTTTTTTACAAACGCGTATTGGACAATTTGAAAAACCCTTTAAAATCATAAAGTTCCGAACGATGCACCCTTCTGAAAAAGGACCAAAATTGACAATAGGGCGTGATGCGCGTATCACGCGCTGCGGGCATTTTTTACGCCAATATAAGTTAGATGAATTGCCGCAATTAATCAATGTACTCAAGGGTGAGATGAGTTTAGTCGGACCCCGACCGGAAGTACCTGAATATGTTGCACTTTATCCTGATGGTATTAGAGAATATGTCCTTTCTGTGCCTGTTGGTATTACTGATTATGCGTCCATTGAATTTCGCGATGAAAGTGAACTGTTAGCTAATTCCCAGCAACCAGAAATAGATTATGTTGGAAAGATTCTTCCCCTCAAGTTAGCTTATCATCAACAATATGTCAAGGAGCAATCGCTTTATTTAGATATTGTATTGATTTTCAGAACGTTAAAGCGTGTTTTTATCTAATCACCGATTTTTGCTCATTAGCGGCAAGTGCAATACTTTTAGCAACAAACATCTGATTAAAGCCTATCGTTCTGACTTCCAATTTTTCCAAGAAATAAAAATCGTTTTTTTCAATCTCAATTTTCAATAGTAACATGTATTCATGTTTTCACCGAATCCCCATTATCCTGCATGATATCTGTATGGTTGCCATCGCTTGGGCGTTGGCAATTGTTATCCGCTACAATTGGTCCTTATTTCCAGAGGCTCAAGCCGTTTTTTGGCAAGTTTTGCCTATTGTGGTGGTGGTACAAAGCATTGTGCTATGGTATGGCGGCTTGTATCAGGGCATTTGGCGATTTACCAGTTTGCCCGATTTAATCACGATCTTACGCGCAGTCCTCATTGGTACACTCGCTATTGTTTTGGTACTCGTTTTATTTAATCGCTTGGCACTCATTCCGCGTTCTTCTTTGTTGTTTTATCCCTTTTTATTAACTTTCTTTTTGGGGATGCCCCGCGTGTCATATCGGTTATGGCATGAACACTCATTTAAGTTCTTATTAGTAGGTGAAACCCAACATCAACGAGTACTTGTCTTAGGGGCTGGTACATCTGGGGATATGTTGGTACGCGATATGCTACGTCATTCTACAGGTGGTTATCTACCAATCGGTTTTTTAGATGATCAAAAACGTTTGCACGGCGGTAAAGTACAAGGTATCCCTGTACTAGGAAGCATTGAAAAATTATCAGAAACTGTCGAATCTTTGACAGTTGATTTAATTATCATTGCTATGCCGTCTGCAACTGATGAACAAATGCGCCGCGTGGTGGAATTATGTGAAATAACAACAGTGCCAGTGCGTACCCTGCCCAAATTGGATAATTTGGATAACAAACCAGTCAATCTGAGCGCTTTACACGATGTTGCTATTGAGGATTTATTGGGACGTGCAAAAATACAATTAGATTGGCAGATTATTGAAGCGGGTTTACGCGATCAAGTCGTGATGGTGAGCGGTGGCGGTGGCTCAATTGGTGCTGAGTTATGCCGACAAGTTGCGCGGTTAAATCCAACGACACTTGTGATTGTTGAGCGCTGCGAATTTAATTTATACCAGATTGAAATGGAATTACGCCAAGTATT
>Ga0316190_10003026_pt1 | contig 12234 bp, 13 predicted proteins | sample Eddworburrow2_MG_FD_204929 | JGI IMG/M metagenome (GOLD analysis project Ga0316190, IMG submission 204929) | Coastal sediment microbial communities from Maine, United States - Eddy worm burrow 2 | ecosystem: Environmental > Aquatic > Marine > Coastal > Sediment | place: USA: Maine | collected... | reverse complement strand
CTGATAAAATCAAGGCTGTTTGTGTCGGTGTGGCAGCTTAGTATGAGAGGCTTGGAGAAATACTCTGAGGCTTCGGCGCGTAGCCTGGCAATATCACCACGATTGCCTGTGGATAAGTTAGTATCTACTTCAGTACGGTTGATGTTCCAGGCATTATTCTGAATCAAATAGGCTTCTGCTTCATTAACCAGATCAATCATATTTTCATACGAAGTTATTGCGGTATCTGCAAATGAAAAAATTCCATGATTTAATAGAACCATACCTACTGTTTTGTCAGTCGCTTCTGCCGCAAAACGTTCAGCACACAGGCGTGCTAAATCAAATCCAGGCATTACATAAGGAATGATAATAACCCGGTTACCATAAATCTCCTTGATACGGTCGAGACCACCTTCTGTGTTGGTAATTGTGACGATAGCATCGGCATGAGTATGGTCGACGTATTTATAGGGGATGATAGCGTGAAGTATGGCTTCGACAGATGGCGTCGGGGCGCTCGCTTTTGTCATGTGTGTACGCAGTTCATTGACCATTTGCAGATCAGACAGGCGCGGTAGTTTGGCGAGTTCAAGAAGGTGGCTCATTCGGACTGGCGAAAATCCTTCTGCCTCGATACTGATCAGATCCCAGCCGCTACCTTTTACGTACAGAATATCTTCCTGTTCACCCAGGATATTGGTCTCAGAAACCTTTACCGACGTATTTCCACCACCATGCAGAACAAGGGACGGGTCTCGGCCTAAGAGGCGCGAGGTGTATACGCGCAGGGCAATTTCTCCTTTATATTCAAGGGATTCTTCTTGGTTCCAGAGGCTTTTCATGTTGATTCTCTACTTAATATTAGTGCTGATATAGGCTTGGGTTGATCAAATGTATTTCATCCTGACGGCTTGTGTGACCTGACTGTAACGGAACTAAACAGGCAGCGCGTAGAACTCGTCATTTTACTATAAATCATAAAATAAAAAAACCCTTATGAATCAAATATTAACCCCATGGTATTGTAAATAGATATGCTTGCTCTGAGGTTATTTATATTTATGTCCCTGTGTATGTATTCACTATCAGGCCAGAGGAGTGTTATCAGCAATAAATATTATTGAGAGCTAGTGTTATGTGTGGCAGTTGATAGTTTACTTGTATAGAATCACTAGTCATTTCAGCGGGTTTATGTAGAAGTTTACCAGCGTTTGTGTCTAAAACGTTGAGTCTGCAGATTCTCACATATATGTGGTATAGATATAGAAATGGGCGTGGCGGGCTCACTGAGGATGATTATGTCTAATAATATTAGTAATAAACTGATACTAGTTGTTGAAGATAATTTGGTTAACCAGAAAGTGATTTCGGCTATGCTGGAAAAACTTAATCACAGTGTTGATATTGTAGCTAATGGGCAGCAGGCATTAGAAAAAGTTAATGAGCATCGCTACGATATTGTCTTTATGGATTGCCAGATGCCTGTTATGGATGGTTACGCAGCAACCAGGGAAATCCGAAAATTAGAAGAGGCATCAGGTACAAGGACGCCAGTGGTAGCCATGACGGCAAACGTATTATCTGAGGATCAAGGTATGTGTTTTTCAGCCGGCATGGATGATTTTATGGCTAAGCCAATTCTGCTGGATGGTCTGAAAGATATAATTCAGAAATGGTGCCCCGAGGAGGATTCGAACCCCCGGCCTTCCCCTTAGGAGGGGGATGCTCTATCCTGCTGAGCTATCGGGGCTGAAGAGAGTATATTGCCAATCGCAATATGCAATAATATGGCGCGTAAGTAAAGAGTATGCCAGCGCCAGGGTTCGATGTTAGTTGACGATGTAACTCTCTAGTAATGGCAATGTTTCTTCGTATGCTAAGCGAATTATTCTTGCATGGTGTTTAGTGTCACAGGGGAGGGCGCTTTTTAGTATGGCCTCAAATGCCGCGCATAGATCAGCAATTTTTAGCGCACCAACATTACGGCTGCTTCCTTTTAAAGTATGAACAAGGTGGCGTAGCTGTTCAATATTATTTCCCTGAATTAATGACTCCATCTCGTTAATGATGCTGAGGGCATCGTTAATATAGATGTTGATTATTTCATGGAATACGTCACCAGTGGCGTTACGGAGACTCTTGATTATATCGTGACTCAAAGCTGACATTAATGCTTACCATGTGTATTCTAATGAAATTCTTCTATTTTCATTGTCGAATGTTAAAGAACTGCATAGTTCTTTGAGCAAAAAAATTCCACGGCCGTGCGGTTTTTCATTATTGTTTGTAAAGTTTTTGATTTCAGGATAATCTTTGTTTGAGCTGCTGCTGATAGTCAGTTTCAGAGTGCGTTTCATGTTTTTCTGTGTGATAGATATGGAGACGTCAATATATTGATCTTTAATAGCAGCTAATTTATCAGTTAATTCTCTTTTGTATATATCAAAGCCATTGTCCTGCTCTTTTATGCTGGAATCAATCTGCAGTATTGAGTGATTTATTTCATTACTGAAGATTTCACTAATGATTGTTCCTAATGAGTTACTGTTTTGTATGTTTGCAGAATCAATGTATTTATTAACTAAGTTTATAGTTGTATTGTAAGGGTTACCGTATTTTATGTTTTCATTGTCAAAATGAAGGTCGATATCCCATCGTGATGATGATGTGAAAGCTGCGAACTTCCCTTCATGTGCTGCATTAGTTAATGATATTTCGCATATTGTAATATCATCATCCTGTTGTCCTGAATTCGTAAAATCCATCAATCTTTGTGAGATGTTATCGAACGAATCAGGTCCGCGGGATGATAATATAATGTCTTCAAGGCCGTTCTGCCCCAGCATTTTATTGGCACTATTTTGTGATTCTGTAACCCCGTCGGAGTAGATATATAAGCGTCCATTGTTGTTTATATCAACGGTATAAATATTAAAATCAATGTTATCAGCATTCATTATACCGAGAGGAATATTTGTCGATTTAAATGCCGTAAACCTGGTGTCATCATTCATTAGCATTAAGGCATCAGGTATTCCTGCGTTAAGGATGTTAATTACACCGGTGGTGTTGTCTATATCTATGATACATGCCGCACAATAAAGGCCTGTAGGTAGAACTTCAAAAAGTTTGTTATTTATTTCCCTGGCTATTGATGAAATAGAGCGATTGCGTCTTGCCAGGCTGTAAAATATATCGGTTGTTGGGATCGCTCCAATCGCAGCAGAGAGGCCGTGTCCGGTAAAATCACCCAGCATGGCATAGTGATGGCCGTTATTGTCTAGAGACATTAATATATCACCACTGCTGATTGATTGCGGTGAAAGAAGATATTTTATTGATGAGTTATCCCTGCTTGGAGGCGTGCTTATCCTGGAGAATATGCTTTCAGCTAACTCATGCTCATGCTGTAGCCGTGCATGGATAAGGCTCATTTCTTCATTTTTTTGGTTAATTATATTATAGAGTGAGCTGGTTCTGGTCAGGGCATTTATTTTTGCCCTTAATATTACATTGTTAAATGGCTTGGTAAGAAAATCATCACCGCCACATTCAATACATTTTGATAGCGACAGGTCATCAGTGATAGCAGTAATAAATATTATTGGTATAAATAAGTCGCTGTTATTCGCTTTAATTGTTTTGCACGCGTCGTAACCATCCATTACGGGCATCATGACATCCATTAATATCATATCTTGCTGGTTGTCATTATAAGAATCAATGGCTTCCTGGCCATTGCATGCAGTGAAGACGGTGTGCCCCAGCTTTCTTAGCATCGTTTCAAGTATCAGTCGGTTGGTTTGATCGTCATCTACAACCAGGAAGCTAAGGTGGTTATTATCGCTGTTAAGGCGATTGTCCATGATTGAATATATATATTATTTTATACTGAACATTTTATCGAAATTCGAAATACCCAATATTTTCTTGATTTCACTATTAACGCCAGTAATTTCAATGTTCGAATTGTCACCGCCAGATTGTTCTCTAAGAACGAGTAACATCCCCAAAGCGGAACTATCCAGGTACTCAGTAGATGACATGTTAATTGTAATTCTGGGTGTAGATTTCAGGCAATCTACATAGGCATCGCGAAAATCTTTGTATATATTAAAATCAAACCGTCCCTGAATGGAGATTGTCAGGTGGCTACCATCGGAACTTATGTTTTTTGATACGCTCATGTTGATTCCTTGTAAAGGTATGTTTTAGATGGTTATGTCTAAAATAGTTCGATGGATCCAGTATCTATTGAATCATGGTTAGTCGGTTTGTGTATATTGTTGCTTAATTCATTACGGGAATCATGCAGCTTTTTGATTATGTCGTTAATCTTTCCAGATGGGTTATTGTTGTCTTTGATGATTTTTATATCATCATCCATATTTACCAGGTGATCTCTGGTGTGCGACAGGAAATTGTTGGTAGTTTCCAGCTGTTGCCGAACTATATCTTCAAATTGTAGCCCGCGAACAGCCTGTGAAACATTATGATTAACTTCATCTGTTATTGAAGTTAATTGGTCAATACCATTTGAAGTTGCATCGTTTATGAAATTAATTTGGTCAATCATGGAGTTGATTTTATATTTAGCGGTCATACCAATGCTCATGTCTTTTGAAGCAATTTGTCCAATCATGACCCTTGCTTCTGATACGGACACCTTGGTATGTTCAACCTGACCCCAGATACGATTATTGAAATCGTTTGAATAATTCGCCAGTTTTCTTATTTCATTGGCGACAACGGCAAACCCCCTGCCATTTTCTCCGGCGCGTGCTGATTCGATAGATGCATTTAGTGATAGCAGGCTCGTCTGGTCTGCTATCGCCTTTATATCACCCAGCAGGGCAAAAACATTATCCATATCATCAACTATACTATCCATTTTGTGAACAGTATCCATGCTCTGGGTGCTGATATTAATTAATGCGTCAATGAAATATGTCAGAGTATCTGTGATTTCGCTAGTTACTTCCTTGAAGCTACACATCTTTCCATCAGACTCAATATTATTATCGGTTATATTCCGTAGTAGCTGTTCCATTAATACTTTTTGCTGCTTTATCTGTTCGTTTAGCTGGCTAAAGCTATTATTCAGGTTATCTATAGCATCTGCAGTTACACCTTTGACCTGTGTTATATCATTATTAGCAGAGTCTATGCCCCGAATAAGAAAATTATTATTTTCGGAAATCATGTCAAAAATTGATGTGTTTATTTCTGCTTCATCTGAGGACTGTGGTGTTATATCGGGGCTTGTTTTTTTGCTTGCCATGGCTATTAGCCATATACAAAATATGGATATAGATGCGACTAAGCCTATGAGATCACCTGAATATATCGCCACTAGCGTGATGGTCGATATTGAGAGAATGATTGGTAGCCGAAAACTCTTGAGTATCATCACGTTATTATTGCCGATAAGTGCCTGATATTGCTGTATATCCTATATCGGTAAATTCTGCGATTTCTTGAGCAAAGTAGTGTATTTAGCGCTTAATCTTGTCGATTATTGAGCCTGCAATAGCCGTCAGAGGGAGAATATGGTCAACACAGCCAAGTTTAACTGCTTCACCAGGCATACCCCATACGACACTGGATTTCTCATCCTGAGCCAGGGTAATAGCCCCATAATCGTGCATTTCTTTTAGGCCGGCCGCGCCATCAGCGCCCATACCGGTTAACATGACGCCGATTGCATTTGATCCGACATTCTGCGCAATTGAGCGAAACATTACATCAACAGAAGGTCTATGACGGTTTACAGCTGGGCCATCATTAAGGCGGCAAATATAACGAGCACCACTACGTTCTACTATCAGGTGGCTATCACCCGGGGCTATATATACATGACCTGGCAGGATCTGTTGCCCATCTTCTGCCTGGTACACAGTCATCGCACTTGATTGATTCATGCGTTTTGAAAAGGGCAGGCTGAATGCTTCAGGTATGTGCTGTGATATGACAATGCCAGGGGAGTCTGCGGGCATATTTGACAGGACTTCTTTTATGGCCTCTGTGCCCCCTGTTGACGCACCTATCGCTATAATTTTATCAGTTGTCTTAAATGGTTTTTTTATGGTTTGCTTATCAAGGATCGCATCAGCGGATAATTTTGGGGCCACCCCGGTTTTTGAGATGTTTGTAACTGTTCTGCTAGTCACATTAGAGTTAGCAGCGGCTTTTATTTTCACAATGATTTCATCCTCATATTCCTCTAAGCTATGACTAACATCAATCTTTGGTTTAGATACAAAGTCAAAGGCGCCAAGCTCAAGCGCCTGTAGGGTTATCTCAGCCCCTTTTTCTGTGAGTGATGAAATCATGACGACGGGCATGGGTCTTAGGCGCATCAAATTACTGAGAAAAGTTAAGCCATCCATACGAGGCATTTCTACGTCCAGGGTTAAAACATCAGGATTCAGTTCCTTGATTTTATCACGTGCAATCAAAGGATCCTGAGCAGTGCCTACTACATCAATATCATTGCATGTGGATAATATTTCCGTTAATAATTTTCTTATCAGGGCAGAATCATCAATAATTAATACTTTTATTCTTTTCATGGAAGTTTATCTATTAAAACAGGTCAATTTCACCACTGACCGGCTTGGTATTGATGTCATTCATGTAGTTCTTTTCGCGCTCGATGATGGTGTTGTTATGTAGTGATCGTAACCGTTTAACTCTGACCTTGCCAGTTTGAGGAAAGTAGTACACTTTTCTTGGAAATACATTGCCGATATCAGAGGCAATAGGATTAAGACCTTCAGACCTTAGATAGCTGGCAGCAAATTCAATGTTACGTTCACCAACGTCAGTCATATTAGCAATAATTTTTCCGCCGCCGAATATCTTAACTTCAAGATTATTCCTATCCCCGCCATTTTTAAGTATATCGTTTATTAACATTTCCATAGCATAATTGCCATAGCGAGCGGCGCCGCTAAGCCTGACATTCCTTCCGGAAAATTCCTCTTCAGTAATTGGTAGCATAAAGTGATTCATTCCACCAATACCGGCTTTTGTATCCCTTATGCAAGCAGAAATACAGGAACCAAGAACTGTAACTATAGATTCATTGTTATTTGTAACATAATATTGTCCGGGCAATATTTTTGCAGAATATATTTCGTTCTGTTTGTCCCAGTAACGACTAATATGTACAAATCCAGGCAATGTTAGCGGAGGATTATTTTCCCTGTAGGTAGATGTACTCATAATTTTTTGTATATTGTTTGACCTATAAGATTGAATCGATCTGAAACCTTGAATAAAGATTCAGAATGACCAATAAACAGATATGAGTCGTCATACATGGCGTTTGCTATTCTTTCAAACAATACCCTTTGTGTTGGCTTGTCAAAATAAATAACAACATTTCTGCAAAATACAATATCAAATGGACCATCGTCTGGCCATTTTTCAAGTAGGTTCGCCTGCCTAAAATCGATGATATTCTGAAGCGAAGGATTTACCTTCGCAGAGCCTTCATGTTTACCCTTGCCTTTCCAAAACCATTGTTTTATACGGTTTTTATTTATACCGCTTATTCTGTCATCAGGATAAATTCCCTGCTTAGCTGTTGCCAAAACATTGGAGTCGAGATCGGTCGCGGTAATCTTTATATCCCAGGACTGGTTTCTTGGGATCGATTCAAGAACAGTCATGGCGATGGAGTATGGCTCTTCTCCGGTGGAACTGGCACAACACCATATTCTGATTTTTCTGGTATCGATATTTCTTTTTAGAACTTCGGGAATGGCGGTTGAAGAAAGAAATTCAAAATGGTGATTTTCACGAAAAAACGATGTTAGATTGGTGGTAATAGAGTTCGTGAAATTCACCAGTTCCTGGCTATCACCAGATTCAATTATGCAACAATATTCCTTGAATGATTGTAGCTCTAGACTTCTAAGGCGTCGGGACAGCCGACTATATACCATATTCTTTTTTTGGTCAGATAGAGAGATGCCAGTGTGTTTCTTTACCAGGTATCTTATGTTATTAAAGTCCTTGTCGGTAAAGAGAAAGTCCCGGTTGGGGGCCACGCTCATTTTATAATATTCCTTTGAGTTAATGTATCACGTTGCTATCTATCAAGTGAATCTACCTGGATGGCATTTCGGCTAGATTTAACAGTATTTAAAAACATAATAAATATACGCATGATATAATTCTATTAAGCTGCATCTTGTGAATAATTGATATTTTGCTGCAGAGTTATGAGGCCTTCGACGTCTAGTATCAATGAAACTGTTCCGTCACCCAGTATTGTTGCACCTGAGATACCTTGTATCGGTTCATAGTTTGATTCAAGGCTTTTGATAACAACTTGTTGCTGGCCTAATAAGTCGTCAATATATAAGCCAATCTTTTTGCCATCGCCTTCTATGACAACCAGCAGCCCATCAGTAAGGTCTCGTGTAGAAGCCTTAATGCCGAAGACATCGTGCAGCCTTAGTATAGGAATGTAGTCTTCTCGCAGCTTGTAAACTTCAGACTTGCCAGCAATGGAGTTAATGTTTTCTTTTTTGATCTGTAGTGATTCTACTATTGAAACTAGAGGTACAATATACGTCTGTGTTCCTACTGACAGAAGCTGGCCGTCCAGGATAGCTAATGTTAATGGCAGCCTTATTGTAAATGTTGTTCCTTTATCTACTTCTGAAGTAACATCTATGTTGCCACCAAGTTCTCGTATATTCCTTTTTACCACGTCCATACCGACGCCACGACCTGAAACATCACTTATTGTATCTGCGGTAGAAAATCCCGGCATGAAAATAAGGTCGTAAATCTTTTCATCAGAGATATCGTCGTTGCTGCCTATTAGATTGTTTTCAACAGCTTTTGCAAGTATCTTGTCTTTGTTGAATCCGGCGCCATCGTCGGAAATCTCGATTACAATATTGCCACCTTTATGGTATGCATTGAGTTCAATCGTTCCCGTTTCAGGTTTTCCTTTACTTAATCTTACTTCAGGAGTTTCAATTCCATGATCAAGCGAATTCCTCAGGAGATGGACCAGTGGATCACCAATCTTTTCCATAACAGTTTTGTCTAGTTCCGTTTGTTCTCCTGACATTGTGAGATTTATCTTTTTGTTTAGTTGCTGAGATAAGTCTCTAACCATTCTAGGGAATCTGTTGAATGAAAAGCTTATTGGCAGCATGCGTATACGCATGACGCTTTCCTGGAGCTCTCTGGTGTTTCTTTCTAACAAGGTTAGCCCATCTCTGAGCTTTTCAAGTTTACTGACATCAAAGTCTTCCAGGTTTCCATCAAGTTGGCCCATCATTGACTGGGTTATTACAAGTTCACCCACCATGTTTATTAAAGCATCAATTTTGTCTATGCTTACCCTGATAGAACTATTTTCAGCAGTGGACTTTTTGACGCCAGTTTTCTCTGGCTGGCTGGCAATGTCTGGCGCAGCAATGGCTGCGCTATCGCGTTGGGGGGGCAGGGGAGTAGTTGTGTTGCTTATCTTTTCTATTCTAAGGTCACATTCATCCTCAACCCAGTCAAATATTTGTCGAATATTGGCTTCAGATTCGGATGTTGTTAATGTCAAAACCCACGAAAGGTAACAGGATTCAGGGTCAATGTTCTTGAAGTCAGGGACATTGGATGTGTCGATAACTATTTGTACCTCGCCGATTCTTTCGATTTCACGTAGTAATAGTACCGGGTCATTACCGGTTCTGACCATGTCAGCATGTGGTTTGAAATCTATTAACCACTCAACTATTGAGTCACCTGCATTACCAGGAGATGTAGGTGGTATTGTCGAGCTGTCACTACTATTTACAGGTGTAGACCCAAGCACAGTTTCAAGTTCTTTCTGTAAGCTACTGACGCTAGATGTGTCAATAGGCTCGCCCTGGCTTGTCGCAGCAATCATACCATGTAAGCAATCCACAGAACGTAATAGGATATCAATCAGACTCTGTGTGACATCTCTTTGTCCCGCTCGCATTTCATCAAGCAGTGTCTCCATGACGTGTGTAAATGATGCCACTTCTGTAAAACCGAATGTCGCGCTACCTCCCTTTATGGAATGCGCACCTCTAAAAATAGCATTTATCACTTCATTGTCTGCATTACCAATATCGAGGTTCAGTAGGCCCGATTCCATGACTTCAAGGCCTTCAAAACATTCTTCAAAAAATGTTTGATGAAACTGGCTGATATCTATTGACATGTTATTACCCTAGTACTTTATTGATTGTCGCTAATAGCTGGTCAGGATCAAACGGCTTAACAAGCCAGCCGGTAGCGCCAGCAGATTTGCCTTCCTGTTTCTTTTCTGGAGCGGACTCTGTTGTTAGCATAAGGATTGGAATAAATTTATAATCAGGAAGGTTTCTCAATTCCTTGATAAGACTTATACCATCCATATTGGGCATATTCACATCAGTAATTACAAGATTTACTTTGTTGTTTTTTGCGGTACTCAAAGCATCGACACCGTCTACAGCTTCTACCACTTCATGACCTGCATTTTTCAATGCAAACGACACCATTTGTCGCATTGATGCCGAGTCATCTACTGCTAAGATGCTTGCCATGTTATCTCCTCCTGATATGTATATTTTCTATACAGTTGTGTCTATTATGCTGGTTAGTCCAATAAGGCGTAATGTTTCTACAAATATTTCGTTATCTTTTGACCAATCTATGTCTATATGTCTGTTTTTCGCTTCTTTTATAAAGGAAAAAAACAGCTGTATACACGAAGTGTCAATTCGGGTGATTTCAGAAATATTTATATTAATAGGGTGGCCTGAATCTAGTGCATCACTAAGGACTTCATGGAGTCGACTTGCGGATGAAATATCTAATGATTCAGCACACAGGATAGCAGTCGTAGTAGCACTATCCTGATCACTGATCTTTTGTGTGCTTTCAATCATAGCTCCGTGCCTTTTGGTTGTTGTATAAAAAAATATCGCCCTGCAGCGATAAATCTTTAGCTGGATGCAAATGAAAGCAAATGTAGAACTATGTTTGATCCGGGAAAGAAGCCTCTGGAAAATTATGGTTATTAAATCTTGGCAATTGATCGTGTATAGGTAGGATTATGAGTGGCGCCACTATTATTATAAGTAGGACTATTATCGCAAATATTACCTCTAAGTATGGATAGCGATTGCTGTATATTATTTAGCACAATGTTTATGATGTAACCATTTCTTTGGTTTAATGCTCGGCATTGTGAAAGTGAATTCCTTAATCGCTCCCATTGATTTACAGTTTCGGTGCCTGGGGCACCTTCCGCAGTCATTATTTCTACCAGTTGTTGTTCATATTTTTTCAAACGCTGTAAACGGGCAGACTTATCTTCTGACAGATCCTCAAATTCTGCTATTTTGCCAGTTATGAGTAGCCTGTTTTCCTGTTCAAGGAGCTCTATAAGCTCGTTACATGCATGTTGTGATTCATTTATGGTATTTAGAGTTGTTTTTTTCATTGTAAGGCACTCTCAGTCGAGATCAGTCGTTCTGCTACATGAAGGTAGTCTGCTAGATAATGACCGCTATCAATCTTAGTTTTAATATCATGTACTTTTGTGGCATCAACAATAGGTATGGCAGCGATGTGTTGTGTCAGTTTGTTGAGAAACTTTGCCCGATCTGAAAGGCTAACGTCTTCCGTTGCCGGTCTGTCTTTGGCCGGGCTTAAATTATGGTTCTCTGTGTTGTTGTGACTTATATGATTAATGTTGCTGCTGGCGTTGGTGTATTTTGTTGAGGATTGTCCTGTTATGTTGATTGGCATTACCCTTTCCTCTTTCCGTGATACCATATTTTTATTACGGCATTATGCTATTAATCTTTAGCTGAAGCCTTATAATATCCAATAAAAACAAATAGATAGATTACATTTCTACTTGTACAAGGTTTGCTTCTATGACCTTGGCCTGTACAATTCTGTGTGAGTGTTTGTTCTTTACTTTAATGAGCTCACCTAATGTGCCATCTGAAATTGCTGTTCCACGTGTTTTAATTATGATTTCACCGGAGCGCGCCAATATAATGACTTCTTTACCTCTTTTTACCAGTTTCGGTTTGCTGATAACGCTCGGATATATGATGCCATCCTTATTAATTGAAAATTTACTTACTTTTCCAATTACCTGGTTCGGCTCAGTAAAATAGCCCCTCGAAATTGCCGTAACCTCTTTTTTTGCAGTTCTTATATCACTGGCTTGTATGGTACTGCCGCGCATAATATGCTCAC
>Ga0316190_10003024_pt1 | contig 12236 bp, 13 predicted proteins | sample Eddworburrow2_MG_FD_204929 | JGI IMG/M metagenome (GOLD analysis project Ga0316190, IMG submission 204929) | Coastal sediment microbial communities from Maine, United States - Eddy worm burrow 2 | ecosystem: Environmental > Aquatic > Marine > Coastal > Sediment | place: USA: Maine | collected... | reverse complement strand
TGACGGAAGGCTCCTACCCAGACCGCATAATTGCGTTCAGGATTTCTCTCATTTTGTTTTGTGACTCCAAACCTGAAACTCATATTTTGTACCTTTACCGGATCTTTTAATGCTGGAATATGCGTCCAAATCCAGTTATTATCCATCGTAATCCATCCAGGTCCAAATCCTCCTGCTACTAAAAATCCAAAACCATAACCTGTTGCATTAAAATCTGTAACGGCCTCAATAGGAACTGGTTGTGCAAGTTTAATAGAAGTTGAATTTTTTCCTACACTGAAAAGTCCATAAACGTTTAAAAAAGGGAAAAGCCAAATATCTGGCCGGAAAGAGGTTGCAAAGGACTTTGAGTTGGACACGTCAAAAACTACTATGGAATCCAATGGTATAGGCCCTATTTCCCTATTCGGAGTTATGAATCCTACTTCCAGGTTAGTTATCGATATATCAGCTTCCTGCATATAGAAATTTACCATGGCACCATATGGGTATGGAATATCGAAACCTTTCTTATAAGCCCCGTTTCCCCAGATAGGGAATAACTGCTTATAATCCATTGTTTTCAAACTATCAATATAATTCTGGTACTTTTCCGAAGTAACTTTTCTGGAACCCTGACTATACGATTCATAACTTTTTGATAACATCAGGATTAAAATAAGAATACAAAATAATATAGTTTTTCTATCTATATAATTCACAGAAATAATTTTAATGTCCAAAATCAAATAATATTAATACATAAGAACTAAAATGAGGAATTGCTTTCAAGAATCTTAATATATCCCAGTTTTGTTGTTTGATTAAATAGTCAAGCTTAATCGAAAAAATTAACTATTTCTTCTTTTTGCTTTTGGCAGCAGGATTCTTATTAGCAGCATCAGCATTTTTTATTTTTTTTGGTCTGGATGCACCAAAGGTTCCTTTTACTATTTTACCTTTCCTGGTTTTTTTATCTCCTTTACCCATAGTTTAGTAATTTTATTTAAATATTAATACATAGTTGATACTCCAAATATTAAAAAAATATTCTATAATTAAAACTATTATATAAAACAGGCACATTAAAAAAGGAGAATCTATCTGGTTTGCAAAAATTCACATCTATATTTCGACAACACATATTAGCTATAATATTTTTTAAGCAGTCAATATTTTTCCGATGATGCGACAAAAACGGATTAAAAATATTTGTTCATTTTCTATTGCTTTTTCAATTTTTTGGACTAAAATTTAAGCCTGATATAAATTCATTTGTTGATACATAAAGTCTATGAGCAAAGATAAAAACTATGCCTTTAACCTGGACGATGAAAATCCGGATCCAGGTAAAAATGAAGATGATGATTTCTCTTTTGAAGGTGAAATTCCGGAAAAAATTGAATGGCTTGATGATGTGCTGGGAGATGATTTAATGGAAGACGATGATGATTTTGACTCGGACATTGGAGAACTTGAAGATTATTGAAAAACGTTATACATCAATATTACCGTAAAAAGGTTGAAACAGACCTTATACTTATACAAATCAATCCCCATACGCTTGAAGGTGTTGAAATATTAGTTTCCGGAAGTAAGTATTTAAAAAAAACCCAAAGGCATTTTGATGCGGATATTTATGATGATCTTGATGTTGATGGTTTTGAGCCCAGCAATGCCCTTGAATTTAATGTATATCTCAGTGAATTAGTATGATATTTTATTTGCAGCACCCTACTGTTTGAATTAGGAGGATTAGTGATTAATTTTGTATTGGCAAATCGATACGACTAGCTCCTATCGAACTCCCCCAGATCTGGAAGGAAGCAAGGGTAGATAGTTGTAGCGGTGCGATATCTGATTTGCCTTTTTTTTATTTTCACTTTTTTTTCCTCATATTCGCCATTTCTAAATCTCTTTATTGATATTTGGCATAATTAATAATAAAACTTATTCGAGTTTTTTTGTTACATCAAAAACAGAATATGTATATTATAAAAGTAAAAGGGAAAAGGAAAATTCCGAACTATATTCAAATCAGAGATGAGGATTTCGTGCTTATTGGCTATATTAGCTATAGGCCAGGACGGCCATTTAGCCGGCTTGATAAATTCGGCCTTGTGGGCAAAGAAAAAGAATTTGAAACACTAGTGGAAAAACTACCCTTTGGCAAACTTCAAAAATTAGAATTATAATAATGAGTTTTTCATCAGATCCAATCGTTAATGTTCAAGAAACTTCAATTTTCCAGGAAAACAATACCATTCTCAGTGATTTGAATTTTGAAATTGGCAAAGGTGAACTAGTTTTTCTTGTTGGTAGAACTGGTAGTGGCAAATCATCATTGCTGAAGACTCTTTACGCAGATTTGCCTCTTAGGTTGGGACAGATAGAAGTTGCCGGTTTCAATATCAGAGAGATAAAAAGGAATGAGATCCCTTATTTAAGAAGAAAACTCGGCATTATATTCCAGGATTTTCAATTGTTTAATGATCGCACTGTGGCTGACAATCTTTTTTTCGTAATGAAAGCAACAGGTTGGAAAGATAAATCAAAAATGAAGGCACGCTTAGCTGAAGTATTAATGAGAGTAGGACTTGGTTCAGTTGATAATAAGATGCCACATCAACTCTCAGGAGGAGAACAACAGCGGGTAGTTATTGCCAGGGCACTACTCAATGAGCCACAGATACTATTTGCTGATGAGCCTACCGGAAACCTTGACCCGGAAGTGTCTGATGGCATTTTCAAACTCTTCCTGGAAATCAACAGGAGTGGTACTGCAATAATTATGGCTACTCATGATTATAATCTTATAAAAAACCACCCTGCACGTATTCTTAAATGCGAGGGTGGTCATATATTTGATTCAGAAATTGAAAAATTCGAGTTAAAGGAAGTTTTTTATTAATGTATATTATCTTATTCGAACATTACCGTATTTAGATACAATCTTAAATTTTGTTCCATTTCCATTCCCGATCTTACCTTCGTATTCACTTGAAGTATGTTCCTTGATGATTTTATTAAAATTTATCTTTTCTTCATCATACCTTAAGTCACAAAAACTCATTTTTGCTTCTACCGTGCCATTAACTCCTTCATCTAATTCAATATTAACAGGTCCAAAACTGCTCTTAATATCAACCAGCTCGACAGTCTTCTTTATTCCAATATCTATTGATCCTCCATAATCAATATCAAGAACAATGGATTTGTGAATTTCGTCAAGTTCAAATCCTGAAAAATTAACATCTGCATCCAAATAATTGAGCTTACCAAATTCCACTTCACCATATTTGGCTATCAAATTTATCCTATCAGCACTCTCGTTGGTAAAAGTAGAGAATTGACTATTCACATCTACATTACCCATTTCCTCAACACTCAATTTAGAATAACTTACTTTTAAATTGCCGCTAGGCATGGCATCTATTTCGCTAAATCCACTTCCAAAAGATAGTTTAACATCACATTCACCTGATAACTTACCTGCTTTTAAATTGCCATATTGTACATCTAATTCCGTTTCCCCAGAATGATCATCAAGGTAAGTGTCTCCGAAGCTATTTTTCAAGGTAAGATTGCTGGTTTTAGGAACCGATAAGTTATAGTTAACCTCGAAAGATGAACTTCTCCCGGAATTGTTGTTATTAATTGAAGTTCTGTAAGATAGCTCACTTTTGGGATTATTATCGTCGATATCAATAGTGATTTTATCAAGTAATTTCTGTGCCCGTTCATCACTACTGGCTCTTACGACCACCTCAATGTTTACCTTAACTTCATTTTTATCCCAGGTTTCCACATGCATTTTCCCAAATGAATTAGAAAATGTAAGATCCGTCGAACTACTTACCTGATAAGACTTATTAATTGTCTTACGCTTTTCACTATCCGCCAGTGCCAAATGCCCTGATATCAATAGGGCTATAACAATAGCATAAGAAATACTAAATTGAAATACTTGTCGTTTCATCTTCCTTTATATTTATAATTTTTTCTAATACGTCCAATTGCCTGTTTAAAATATCGATTCTCATCTGCAGGTTTACAACCATTGCATCCATAATTCGTTCACTGTAACCCTCTTTATTGTTTGCTTTCAATTCATTATATGTTGAATCCAGCTGATCGATTTCAGACAGTAGGTTTTTATCAATTTCAGGATTATTTGATACGTATTGTAAAATCAGTTCCTGTTTACTTTCGATCATGCTGATATAATGTGACTCCACATCATTAAAAACAATATTATTTGTATCATGAATCTCTGAATAATCTGCAATGGTTTCATCCATGGCATTACGGTCATATAACAACCATATAACTGCTGTAAATAGTATTACTGCTGCAGCACGCCATAAATAATTTCCAATCTGAAAATTCGTAGAATCACTTTTATCAAGGTGATCATTGATTTTATGCCATACCTTTTCAGATGGCCGTTTGTCATCAATTTGTTCCTTGTTGCTAACTATATATTTTTCAAGCTTATCCATTTTCATAAACTCTTTCCGTTAATATCTCTTTTAAGCGTTTTTTTGCCCTGTTGTATTGTGATTTTGATGTCGATTCAGATATATTCAGTACCTGTGCTATCTCTCTATGATCATATCCTTCTAAAAGATATAGGGAAAGTACAGTACGATAACCATCTGGAAGTTTCTGAATCGATTCTCTTACTCTTCCAATCTCAAGTATCAGTGTTTCATCAGGCAAATCACTTTCCTCCTCAATATCATGATCCTCGATAGGCGCGTACAACATTTTCTGCTTCTTTACATGATTGATAGAAGCATTCACAACAATCCGCTTAAGCCAGGCACCAAACGCTGATTCACCCTTAAAGGATTGCAGATTTTTAAATGCATTTATAAATGCTTCCTGCAAAACATCTTCAGCATCATCGGGATCGTTAGTAATTCTATAACATATATTATACATCGCCGTAGAATATTTATTGTATAAAGCATATTGGGCAGAGCGATCTCCTCCAATACATGCTTTAATCAATTCGTTCTGACTTTCAAGTTCCAATCCCGGAAGTTTAAGTAAAATTCAATATAAAGACAGGTGAAAATGCACAGGGTTGCATTTGACAAAAAAAACATCCTGGAGTATAGTAATAGCTATAAACCAGGATGTTGAATGATTATAAGTATTACTTCTGTAATTCTTCAAGATTATTCCTGGCGATGAAAAACTCAGGATCAATTTCTAATGCAATGGCAAATTGTTTTTTGGCTTCTTCATTATTACCTTCAGATTTGGCAACCATTCCTTTTAAATTATGAAGCGATGCACGCATAACTACTTCCTGCTGTTCATTTTCTTTATTCGGGAAATAGTATTTTATAGAATCTGCCTCTTTATTGGTTAACATAATATCAATATTGGTTTTTGCTTCTTTTAATCGTTGAAGATCATATTGAAAAACTGCCATTTTATATAAAAAATTAATATTATTCGTTTTCAGGTATAAAGTTTCATAATCTTCAAGTGCTTTATCCTTGGCACCTATCTGCTCCAGGGACAAAGCCTTCATTTCAAGGGCTGAAACATTACCAGAATTTAACATAAGTACATCAGTTAAAGTAAGAGCAGCAGAAAGATACTTCTGATTATCAAAATACATATAACCAAGTGCGAACAAAAGGGAATCATTCTGGGATTCCATTATACATAAATTATATAATGCATTGGTAGCAACAGGTACATCATTGTATTTAAGGGCCCGGTTATAAATACCTTTCTGAATTCTGTAAACTATAGTATTTCGAATATCGGTACTTTCCTGGGCAACTGCATGGTTCATCGCAGCGGCTACCACCATAAAAAATAGTAAACTAAAAATTGTCTTTTTCATTTTTCTATATTTGTTAATTATTATTATCATTCAATCCAAGGTCAGTTCCGAATTGTATCATAAACTGAAAAGCTTCCTTATGATCATTTTTAATTTTTCCCTCCAAAATAGCTTCTTTTATTTCATTTTTAATAATACCAACCTCTTTGCAGGGATTTAAATTAAAGGTGCGCATAATTTCTTCTCCACTAATTGGTGGTTGAAAATTACGAATCCGGTCCTTATTTTCAACTTCCTGAATCTTTTTCTCAACTCTTTCGAAATTTCTGAGGTAGCGTTGGACTTTATCTGGATTTTTTGAAGTTATATCAGCTTTACACAAAGCCATAAGGTACTCTATATCGTCCCCTGCCTCAAATACCAACCTTCTAATAGCAGAATCTGTTATCTGGCTACTTACAAGAGCAATAGGCCGTAGATGAAGGCGTACCATCTTTTTTACAAACCTCATTTTCTCATTCATGGGAAGCTTCATATTTCTGAATATCTGAGGAACCATGCGGGCACCTACATCCTCATGACCATGGAAAGTCCATCCAGCTTTATCATCAAACCTCTTTGTTTTAGGTTTTGCAATATCATGGAGTATTGCTGCCCATCGCAACCAAAGATCACTTGATTTTACAGCAACATTATCTAACACTTGTAAAGTATGGTAGAAATTATCTTTATGCGCTTTCCCATCAATCTTGTCAACACCCTTTAATGCACACATTTCCGGAAATATATGTGAAAGTAATTCGGAATGATACAGAAGCTTAAATCCATAGGAAGGTTTATCCGTCATTATGATCTTTTCCAACTCCCCGGAAATACGTTCCTTCGATACTATATTAATACGGTCGGCATTTTTGACGATGGCATCAAACGTTTCAGGTTCGATATCAAAATTCAACTGTGAGGCAAACCGTATTGCACGCATCATTCGCAATGGATCATCAGAAAAAGTAATATCAGGATCAAGGGGTGTGCGAATGATTTTTCTTTTTATGTCGGACAATCCATTAAATGGATCCAGGAGATCACCAAAATGATTTTCATTCAAATGGAAAGCCATTGCATTTATAGTAAAGTCCCTTCTATTCTGATCATCCTGCAGTGTCCCATCTTCAACAACTGGTTTTCTTGAATCTCGGTTATATGATTCCTTTCTGGCACCAACAAATTCCAAGTCTATATTTTTTACCCGGAACATTGCAGTACCAAAATTTTTATAGATATTGATTTTGTTCTCCTTTCCGAAATATTCGGCGGCCTTCCTGGCTAGTTGAATACCGCTTCCAATAGTCACGAAATCAATATCAATATGCTTGAAGATCCTGTTTAAAAAATAATCCCTTACAAAACCGCCAACAACATATGTATCCATCTGAATTTCATCCGCAATCTTTCCTACTTCGCGGAATACAGGATACGCTTCCAATACATGTTTATAATTCTTCACTAATGGCCTTATTGTAATTTGACGACAAATTTAATCATAATAATATTGGGATTATTTTAATTTTATCTATCAAATGCTAATAGAATCAATAAATTCACAATAATTATGCCGGGAGAAAAAATAATAATAAAATTGTTATAGTGATAATTAAAATTCATTTATTAATCATAACTTTGCACCCCATAGGTATACTTCTAATTTTTCGCTTATGGGCCCCACTAAATATATTTTTGTCACTGGAGGAGTGACATCTTCACTTGGTAAAGGAATCGTATCTGCCTCACTTGGCAAGTTATTGCGTGCCAGAGGTCTTTCGGTAACTATTCAAAAATTTGATCCCTATATTAATGTAGATCCCGGGACACTTAATCCTTATGAACATGGCGAGTGCTATGTTACAGAAGATGGAGCTGAGACTGACCTGGACCTTGGACACTATGAGAGATTTCTAAATGTTTTTACTTCCCAGGCAAATAATGTTACCACAGGAAGAATATACCATAACGTCATCACTCAGGAAAGGGAAGGTAAATTTTTAGGAAAAACAGTACAGGTAATCCCTCATATAACTGATGAAATTAAAAGAAATTTTTACAGGCTAGGCGAAACAGGTGATTATGATGTTATCATAACTGAGATTGGAGGATGTGTAGGTGATATTGAATCTCTTCCTTTTGTTGAAGCGGTACGACAGGCAAAACAAGACCTTGGGACCAACAATCACCTTGTCATTCATCTTACATTGGTTCCATACCTCAAATCCTCCGGCGAACTAAAAACCAAACCTACTCAGCATTCTGTTAAACAGCTCCTGGAAGCTGGAGTGCAGCCTGACATATTGGTATGTCGTACAGAATATTCATTACCCTCAGATATTAGAAGGAAAATATCTCTGTTCTGTAACGTATCCATTAATTCAGTAATTGAATCAATCGATGTGGAAACCATTTACGACGTTCCCATACGTATGAGGGCTGAAAAGTTAGATGAAAGAGTCTTGGAAAAACTCGATATCAATAATTTAAAAGATCCCAATATTGATCTCTGGAAAGAATTTCTCGGCAAATTTAAAAATCCAACAAGCGAAATCAGAATTGGGTTGATTGGGAAATATGTTGAACTTCATGATGCATATAAATCCATTAATGAATCATTTATTCATGCTGGCGCTGTAAATGAGACTAAAGTTAAGATAGAATGGATTAGTTCTGAAGGATTATACCCTGAGGATATACAAGAAAAATTGAATCATCTGGATGGTATATTGATCGCTCCCGGATTTGGAGAAAGAGGAATTCCGGGTAAAATTGAAGCCGCTCGTTATGCTCGTGAAGAAAAAATTCCATTTTTTGGAATTTGCCTTGGAATGCAATGTGCAGTAATCGAATTTGCCAAAAACGTTGCAGGACTGGCAGAAGCAGAATCTACTGAAGTAAATCCAAAAACTCCAGATCCTGTAATTGACTTAATGGAAGAGCAGAAAAGTATAACAATGAAGGGTGGCACCATGAGGTTGGGAGCTTATAATTGCCGTTTAGAGCCTGGCACAAAAGTTCATGATATTTATAAAGAGAAAAATATATCAGAACGACACAGGCACCGATTTGAATTTAATAATCAGTATATGGATCTATTGAAAGAGAAAGGAATGGTGTTTTCTGGCATCAATCCGGATTCTGACCTTGTTGAAATTATTGAGCTGAAAGATCATCCATGGTATATCGGAACTCAGTTTCATCCTGAATTAAAGAGCACAGTTTTAAATCCTCACCCATTATTTGTTAAATTTGTAGCTGCGGCCATAGAGTACAGCAAAAAAAAAGTTGAAGATAGTAAGTTAATCAATACCTAAGCATGGATAAAAATCAAATAACGGGATTAGTATTAATATCTGTACTAATGCTCGTTTATTTCTACTTTTTCGCAGGAACACCACAGCAACCCGAAAATGTTGAACAACCACAAGAGTTGGTACAGAAAACTCCGGAAACTGTAATAGAAAAAACTACTACCCTTGCTGAAGAAACAAAAGACACACCTGAAAAACCTATACTAAATGAGGAATTAGGGGATTTTAATAATGTTTTAGAAGGCGAGGAAAAAGAAATCACCATTGAAACTGATGATGTTATCTATACTTTTTCTACTCTTGGCGGTAATGTTACGAGTGTTACCTTAAAGGAGTTTTTCACAGCTGACAAGCAGCCTTTGATTCTTTTGGATAAATCTTCCAGTAAGATTTATGAGATTATTGAAACAAGAAATGGCCCTCTTGATATAAACCAGTTTTATTTTACTGCTGAGTATATTTCTACAACAGTAAATAAGGGTGACACTCTGGATATCCAGTTTATTTCAAAAATCGGGCCCGGCAAGGAAGTTGTTAAAATGTACCGGATTCCCGGCGCGAGCTATACACTTTCTCAAAACATTTCACTTAAAGGTATCAAAGATGAACTCCTTACAAACCAAATTGTTTTAACATGGAATAATCACATCAAGAAGATTGAAAGAGATCTCAAAACCAGCCAGATAAAAACAACCATCAATTACTATACGGCTGCCGGAGATTTTGATGATCTCAGTGAATCATCATCTGATCCAGAAGAGATTACTATTGGAGAAACGGTTAAGTGGATATCTTTCAAACAAAAATTTTTTACAACTGCTATCATCGGTGAGGAACCTTTTAACGGGGCACATCTAGCCACCGATCCCACTTCTGTGGATGATAAAACTGTAAAAAATGCCTCGATTCAGACGAACCTGCCTTTAGTAGACTTTGAAAGTACAAATAGTTATTACTATGGGCCTAACAATTATCAGATCCTTAAAAAAGTATCCAAAGGATTTTCTAAAAATATTTACCTTGGCTGGACACCTGTAAATCTGGTAAACAAGTTTCTCATAATTCCTACTTTCAACTTTTTAGATAGGTACATATCTAATTATGGGATTATCATAATACTGCTAGTTATTTTTATCAAGCTCCTTCTGTTCCCATTGACTTATAAATCGTACATTTCAATGGCTAAAACGAAGGTATTGAAGCCTGAGTTGGATGAGATAAAGGCGGAATTTCCTGATGATGCTCAAAAAGCTCAGGCGGAACAAATGAAACTATACCGTCAGGTGGGTGTAAATCCTTTAAGTGGTTGTATACCTCTGGTGATGCAGATGCCCATACTTTTCTCTATGTTTTATTTCTTTCCGAATTCTATAGAACTAAGACAGGAATCATTTTTATGGGCGACGGACCTTTCAACTTACGATTCAGTACTGTCGCTGCCTTTTTCTATTCCGGCTTATGGTGATCATGTAAGCTTGTTTACTATTCTCATGACATTATCTACAATTTTATATACCTGGTCTAACAACCAGGTAAGCACAGTACAAGGGCCAATGAAATCAATGCAATACATGATGCCTGTCGTGTTTATGTTTGTGTTGAATAGTTTTCCTGCTGCATTAAGCTTCTATTATTTCGTTTCTAACCTGGTCACATTTGGACAACAAGCCTTAATCAGGAAGTTTGTTGATGAGGATAAGATTAAGAAAATCCTTGATGAGAACCGGAAAAAGGTCTCTACTAAGAAAAAGTCAAAATTCCAGCTTAAACTGGAAGAAGCTATGAAAACGAAAGACGCAACCAAGAATAAAAGAAGAAAATAGAATTATTTGCTATAGGTCCCTCAATTAGGAAAAACCTGGTTTTAGTATTACCCGAACTTTTTAACAGAGACAAACGAGATTTATCATAATTTTGTGATTGAATCTTTTATATTTGTACTCGAAAAATGAAATTCGAAAAAAAAGTCATAAATTTCTCAGCAGAGAATAAAATGTTCAACAATGGGTAAAATAATTTCAATTGCAAACCAAAAAGGTGGCGTAGGCAAAACAACCACTGCGATCAATCTATCTGCCAGTTTTGCTGCACTTGAATTTAAGACCCTGGTTGTTGATGCTGATCCTCAGGCTAATTCAACTTCCGGGCTAGGCATCAATCCAAAAGCAGTACAAAATAGTATTTACGAATGTATGTTGGGGCAGGTAAGAGCTGAAGACGCGGTTGTTGAAACAGAAATTGATTTTCTATACGTACTCCCTTCTCATATCGATCTGGTAGGAGCTGAAATTGAAATGGTAAATATTGATCAAAGAGAAGAGAAAATGAGAGATACTCTTATAGAAATCAAAGATGATTATGATTTTATAATCATTGACTGCTCTCCCTCCCTTGGCTTGATTACAATAAATGCCCTGACTGCTGCAGATTCAGTATTGATCCCTGTTCAATGTGAATATTTTGCCCTGGAAGGTCTTGGCAAGCTCTTAAATACCATCAAAATAATCCAGACCAGACTGAATACAGATCTGGAAATTGAAGGGATTCTTCTTACAATGTATGATGTCAGGTTAAACTTGTCCAACCAGGTAGTGGAAGAAGTTACCACTCATTTCAAGCAAATGGTATTTGATGTCATCATTCCTCGTAATATTAAGTTAAGTGAATCTCCCAGTTACGGAAAACCTGCTTTATTTTATGATGCCGTTAGTAAAGGGGCTATCAGCTATTTGAATTTAGCTCGTGAGGTTATCAGTAAAAATAATTTGGGATAATTAAGGTATTATGAATAAAAAAAAGCCAACAAAGAAAAGGAGCGCGCTGGGTCGCGGATTGGGCGCATTGTTGGATGACTCCCCGATTTCAAATAGACCTAAACTGGCATCTGACAGCGTTAAACAGGGTTCCATTAATGATATCCCATTAAAATACATAAAATCAAATCCCTTTCAGCCAAGAACCGATTTTGATCCAGAATCATTAGCAGAACTTGCCGAGTCTATTATCACCCAAGGTATTATTCAACCTATTACGGTAAGAAAAATCGATAATAAGGAATATCAATTGATTTCCGGAGAGCGTAGATTAATGGCTTC
>Ga0316190_10003022_pt1 | contig 12249 bp, 12 predicted proteins | sample Eddworburrow2_MG_FD_204929 | JGI IMG/M metagenome (GOLD analysis project Ga0316190, IMG submission 204929) | Coastal sediment microbial communities from Maine, United States - Eddy worm burrow 2 | ecosystem: Environmental > Aquatic > Marine > Coastal > Sediment | place: USA: Maine | collected... | reverse complement strand
CAACTTGCTACCGTACTGTTTGCCAGCCGGCCATCCGTCAGCCTGGTCACCGTATTTGTCGGCGCATCCGCCGCGCTAATCCTGTCGTCTGTTCTTGCTGTCGCTGGCGGAACTTTCATCACCAACTTCTTGAATCCCCGATACCTGTCCTATATCGCCGGTACCGGCTTTGTTGCGATTGGGGTCTGGACTATTTGGCAAGCGACCTCGCAGTAAGAAGCTGGACATCTTCGATGTCCTGGAGTTAGTAACATTTTGTTTCAGCGGTAGCTATTTTCTGAAGCAGCGGTTAGCTTGCTGTCCTCGAATTTTTTTCTTACACGGAGTTCCCAATGTCCATCGCGTTTCCGGTCTTACCGTACGCCACCAATGCGCTCGAGCCCCACGTTTCCGCGAGAACGCTCGAGCATCACCATGGCAAACATCACAAGGGATATGTTGACAAGCTGAACAACGCGATCGCAGGGACCGCGCATGAGGACCAGTCGCTTGAAGCCATCATCGCGGCTGCGCACGAAGCGTCTGACACCGGAATTTTCAACAACGCCGCACAGTCCTGGAACCACACATTCCTTTGGAGCAGCATGTCACCAACGGGTGGTGGCGATCCGAGCGGACCACTCGCCGATGCGATTGTCGATCGATTTGGCAGTATTGAGCGATTCAGGGATGACTTCAAAGCCGCAGCGCTGGCACAGTTCGGCAGCGGCTGGACCTGGCTTGTGCGCACAGACGCGGGGCTCGACATCGTCAGCACCGGCAATGCCGATACACCACTGGTACATGGCGTCACGCCACTGCTCACACTCGATGTATGGGAGCACGCGTACTACCTTGATTATCAAAACAAGCGCGACGCCTACGTCGATGTATTCCTGAGCAAGCTGATCAACTGGGAATTCGCAGCGGAGAACTACGCTGCCGCATAGGCGTCGGCGATAGTGCGTTAGATAAATGCAAAGCCCGAATGAAAGCGCCGTTGCGGATGTCACTGTCTGGTACGACAGCGACTGCCCATTATGCATTCGCGAGATCAACCTGATGCGAAGGCTGGACAAGCGCCGCGCGATAGACTTCATCGAGATCCAATCGGCAGCTGCCTGCCCCGTTGATATTGAGACGTTGATGAAGCGCTTCCACGCACAGGAGCGTGGCCAGCCGATCGTCTCCGGCGCGGCGGCCTTCGCCGCTATGTGGCGGGCAATCCCATTACTAAGGCCGCTGGGTGTGCTGGCAAAAAGCAGGCCGATCTTGTGGGTCCTCGAACGCCTGTATCTCGGCTTTCTGAGAATCCGGCCCCGATTCAAACTGAATCGCGAAAAAGCAGAATGTGATATCTTCGCCGAATCCTAACCAGACATTACGAGCTCGCAGTTCGCGGGCAGATATTTAGAGAATAAAGAATGAAGAAATTATTGATGGTGCTTGTTGCCCTCACTATGTCGTCAACAGCAGTCGCGCAGAGTGACAGAGGCGGGATGTGGGAATTCGGGCTGATGCTGAATCACTCCGATTCGGAGTCGCTGAGTGCGGCAGAGGGGTCGTCGCTCGATATTGACAGTTCGCGTGGATACGGCCTGAACCTTGCCTACAACTTTAATAGCCGCCTTGCGATTGGCGGCGAATTCAACTGGTCGAGTCCTGACTACAGGGCCGTCATCGTGCCCGATGGCATTGGCTTGCCAGAGACCATCAACTACAAGCTCGATGCCTATACATTCATGATCAAGGGCACGCTGAATCTGCTTGAAGGCCCCATCACACCGTACGTGGAAGCTGGACTCGGCTGGACCGAAATCGATTCAAATATTCAGGACCAGCCACCGTTGACGGGTTGCTGGTGGGATCCCTGGTGGGGATACATCTGTGACACGTTCTACAGCACGTATTCCAAAAGCCAGGAATCGTTGAGTGGCGCGGCCGGTCTCCGTTGGGACATGGACAATGGTCTTACGCTCAAGGCCGCCTATGGGGTGCTGAATGTGAAGGCGAGCAGAGCGAGTGGCGATGCGAATTTCGAAATGTACCGCGTGGATCTCGCCTGGCGCTTCTAGACGTTTCGTCCTGAGGACATAGTATGCAGAAGACTAATTTTTTCTACTTACTTGTTGCCCTCTTGTTCTTGCTGTTATCGATTCCGATCACTGACGATCTTCGTGGTATCAGCACACCTGTAGCCAAAGCCGTGGTTTTCAGTGTGATGTTGCTTATCGGCATATGGAGCCTGAGAGGCAGCGGACGTTTTTTCTCGATTGGTTTAGCGTTTGTAGTCGCGGGTTTTGTGCTCAACATCGTTGCCATCAATTCGCACATTACTTTCTTTCAATACAGCGCTATCCTCGCGGTGATGGGCTTCCTGCTCGTCACCATTACGTTCACCCTGCGACAGGTCGTGGTTGGCACCGACATTAATGCCAACCGCCTCGTCGGTGCGATTTGTGTGTACTTAATGCTGGGCGTTATCTGGGCGCTCGCTTACTCTTTGGTCGAGTTGGCGGCGCCGGGGTCGTTCGGCGGCGTTACAGCCGGGCAGGACGCCGGCTGGGACAGTGAGTGGCTGTATTTTAGCTTCGTCACGTTGACCACGCTGGGCTACGGCGACATTTTACCGCTCTCGGCATTAGCGAGGGCATTGGCGTATATGGAGGCCGTGACGGGTCAGTTCTATGTGGCCATCCTCGTCGCCGGACTTGTCAGCGCCTATATATCCGACAGGCAGAGCGCATGAGTATCATGCGCTAAACGCTATTGCTTGTTGCGCGGCCAAAAAGCATCAAAGACATACACCGCGCCTACGCCATACAGCGTCGCCCACACAAACATCAGCAAGCGATCATAGAAACGCGCATCCGCGCTGCTACCACTCTGCGTGTCCAGCACGGCCGGCGCCAACACGACGATCAGCGTCAGGAATGCGTAGCTCCAGGTGGCAGCATCATGGCGCAAGCCGCCTCCTTCAAAGATTCGCTGTCCAAAGAACAGGCCCGCGAGGCCTATTAGCAACACATAGAGCGTCAGCGAAGGCCAGATGCTCAGGACTTGCCAGGCGATAACGGCTGCAACACCACCGGCAAGTGTCGAAATGATCAGTGACTTCGCCGCATCCCGAGTATTCTTTTTCGAGACTTCCTGCCCCATACCTGCCACTTTTATCATTACCGCCATATTGGCCGCGCTGTTGCCGGACAATAAGAACCACAGGATGATGGGAGCGACTATGGCTAGAGAACGCAGCGCATTATGCGCGGCCGTTGCATTGTCGATAGTTACTGCGTCTTCCGGTTGCGCTGCACTCTGCAACTCTGCCGACGGGTCCGGCGCTGGATCCCTTATGAGCACATGACTCAGCACAGCCACGGACGCTCCCACCGCAGCTCCAAACATCAAGCCCTGAGCAACAGCCAGCAACGCGTCGACCGATACCGTGCCGACGGCAACGGTCAGAGCGAGACCTATAGTAACCAGCGTACCGATCACCGCCTTGCCGCCGCGGGCCGTAAAATAGAAGCTATGAAACAGCGCCAGTGACAGCAGCAGAAACCCGACAGCTTTCTGGTGCAGCAACAGTGGCAGGAAGATAAATGTCCCGTAGACGCTGACAGCCAGCGCCATTACGACCACGAAAATGAATCGCAGCTTTGGCCTGGGCATCGGCAAAGCAAGCAGGAACATCGTCAGGACCGGCGCTATGTAGGAGATGCTCCAGCCCACCGCCTGAGAAATCCACAGAGACAATGCAGTGCCGAAGGCGAGGCGCAGAATGCGCGCATTGGCCAGCGGCGAACGAAGGCCGCTGGCAGTACTCCATGCAGCCTCAATAGGCATAGGAGAGAATACTGCCTGCATGGATGTACAGTGAGCCGAGGGTATTCAGGATCCAGCTGTCGCTGGCGAAAACAATCACAGAGGCCTGGGCACCCACTTTCAGCCTGCGCATGTCGTCCTGCGACATCTCAAAATCAACGATGACCGGAAAGCGCTGCGCATCCCGCAGCCACTGGCGATTATTATTGATTGTCGGCAGACTGCCCAGCGGCGCGCTGTCCACGGCAACGCCAAATCCCGTCGCACGAACCGTACCCTTAAATACCCGTCCCGGAAATACATCAAATGCAATTCTGACGGGATCACCGCGGTCCACGTGGCCCAGGTTATTCTCGGTAAAGTCGGCCTGCACCCAAACGTCCTGGCTGCCGATGAACGTCATTTGCGGCGCGCCCGCAGCCGCAAAATTACCACGATCTACACGAACATCTGTTACAACGCCAGGAGCGGGTGCAAGTACGTTGGTGCGCTCAAGATCCAACCGAGCGCGCTCGAGCGAGGCCAGAGCCTGCTGAATACGAGAGTTCTCATCACCCGCGCTGCCGCGATTCTGGCGAGCTTGCTCAAGGTTTGCTTCGGCCGCCGCCAGCTGCTGCTGGGCCACGATGAGCGAGGCCTCAGCGGATTCGATCCTCCGGTCCGAAATGGCACCGGGATCCTGATTTTTTATTCGCCGTAGTCGCACTGCGTCCTGCTGCGTCCGTGTGAGATTGGCCCGTGCTGACACCACCGACGCTTCGGCCGCGTCAACGCCGGCAATCGAGGCGCCCGTCGCTTGGCGAGCGGACTCGAGGTTGGCCTCCGCACTGGCTACAGCCAACCGATAGCGCTCGTCTTCCACCCGAAACAGCACATCGCCTTCTTGCACTAACTGATTGTTGGCAACCGTGACTTCGGCAACAGTGCCCGATACTTCCGCCGCGATGGGCACCACCAGTGTATGCACACGCGCCTGCGTCGACACGGGCGTCCATCTATCGGCAATCAAATAGCCGGCCAGCAGCACAATGCTGAGCGCCAATATTCGGATAGTCCATATGCGCACCGGGTCTTTTTCCTGTGCCGGGCGCTTTTTGTCCTCTGCTTCTTCAGTCATTGGCTTTTCTCTCTGGTGCATCCGAAATTGGCACACTGGATTCGGCTGCGGCCCCCTCAATGAGGTCGCCCCAGTCTGTCCGTTCACGCATTACTTCACTTGTCTCTTCACCAACAAATTCTGTGCCCGCACGCTGCTGCCAGCCGCCGCCCAAAGCCACATACAGGGAAATGAAGCTGCCGACGATAGTGCTCTGATTCGAAACATACCGACCCTGCTGCGTGAACAACGACTGCTGCGCGTTGAGTACTCGCTGATAATCGGCAAACCCTTCGTTAAAACGCAACATCGCCACTTCGGATGAGCGCTGTGCATTCTGTACCGTGACAGCGAGCAACGCCTTTTGTTGCACTGCACCATCGAGTGCCACCATTGCATCTTCGACCTCTCGCGCCGCTTGCAGGACCGTCTCTCTGAAATTGATCAGTGACTGTTGCAAGCGCGCGTCCTGCACGCGAACACTGTTTTTCAAACGACCGTAGTTCAGGAACGGCCAGACGAAACTCGGGCCGATCGAATAGGTCAGGCTATCCGCATCAAACAGCTGGCCAAAACCGCTTTCACCCGAACGCGTGGTCTCGGTATTCGCCGCAGCACTAAGCCCTACCGCGCCGGATAATGAAAAACTCGGATAGAGGTTCGCTTTGGCCAGGCCAACCCGGGCATTTTGCGCCATGGCAGCGTACTCGGCCTGCCGCACATCCGGCCGTCGGCGCAGTAATTCCGCCGGCAAACCCACGGCGAGTTTTTCGGGGACCTCGGGTATGGCAGCGCCGCCCCGCAACAGGTCACTCAGGTCACCGGGTGGCATGCCAAGCAGTGTGCTTAGCGCGTGCCGCGCCTGGTAAAGTTGCGTTTGCAGCCCCGGAATTGACGCTTTCGTACTCATCAATAAGGTGCGTGCCTGCAGCACGTCGAGTTCCGACGTGGAACCGTTTTCGAATTGCACGTTCACGATATCGTAACTTCGTTGCTGAATCGCAACGTTCTCGCTCGTGATCCGTAGTTGCTCCTCGATCGTTCGAATGGCGAGATAGGTACCGCAGACTTGTGCCGTGACGAGCACCATTACCTGGTCATAACCGGCCACAGAGGCAAGAAAAGCCGCGTCGGCGGCCTCGATGCCACGTTGGAATTTGCCCCAGAAATCAATTTCCCAGGAAGCGCCCACCCCAACGTTGTATTGCACGAACTCGAGATCGCCGGCTGCCGTATTCGCGGCATTCTTACTCGCCCCCAACGCAGTCGCATCGCCGGCAACAATCTGCGCCTGTGGATAGCGGTTGCCGGTGGCGATACCGAGTTGCGCCCGTGACTCCAGCACACGCAGTCCGGCAATCTGTAATGAATTGTTTTGCTGGTGGGCTAATGTAATGAGGCGATTGAGTACCGGGTCGCCCAGAGCCTCCCACCAGACGACCTGCTGCTCAGCCTTGACTTCATAACGGGCGTGTTCGGCCTCATACCAATCCGGCCCTAATGGCGATTCAGGCTTTACGTAGTCGGGCCCTACCGCCGAGCAGGCGCTCAGCCCTACAGCAAGCAGTGCCGACAGTGCGCGCATTTCAGACTTCATCGCGCAGTATTACCCTTTGTCTGCTGTATCCGCCGCTATCTCGTCGCCATCGGCCAGCTGCACCCAGTCGGAAATAATGGTGTACCCGAGGCCGAGAATGATGGCCCCGAAAAACAGACCGATGATGCCGAACTGAATCATGCCTCCCAGGGCACCGACGAGTACCAGCAGCGCCGGAAGATCAACGCCGCGTCCAAGCAATATGGGTTTCAAAATATTGTCGCTCAGGGCCACAAACAGCGCATACACGGCGAAAATGGTTGCCGGCACCGGTGCGGCAAAGGAAAACACCCAGACGACAATTGGCGCGATAATCAGCAGCGCCGGCACCTGAATGATGGACGTAATGAGTACGATGGCGGCGAGTATCCCGGCGTGCGGTATCTGCATTGCAAAAAAGCCGATGCCGGCGAGAACCGCCTGAATAACCGCAACACCCAACACCCCGTTGGTCACACTGCGAATAGTTGCAATCGAAATGTCTGTCAGGTGTTGTCCGCGATTGGGGCTCAGCCTCTTGGCGAAAGCGCTGCTCAGTTTGTAGCCGCTATCCGCGTACAACATTACAACACCGGCGATGATGATCGACGCCGCCATTTGAATGACGCTCACGGCAATGGAGCCAATCTTTCGCACCAGCCACTCGCTGATTTCGCGAAGTTGCGGCTCGAACTCGGTCAGGGTACTGGCAAGGTTGCTCGCAGCAGCAGCCCAGACGCTGTAAAGGCGGTTGCCAATCAGCGGCCAGTCAGCGACATTGTCAGCGGGCGGTGGAACGACAATCGTGCCCGCCCTTAAGTCGCTTGCCAGGGTCATTATCGAGGTGATCGCCGACTCGGTCATTATCCAGCCCGGCCACACGACCAGGGCCAGACCGGCAACAATAATGAGAGTTACCGAGAGTTTGTGTTTCCCGCCCAGTGTGGCGGTCAGCTTCAGGTGCAGTGGGTAAAGCGCGACCGAGAGGATCACGCCCCAAATAACGAGGCCTGAGAACGGGCCAACCGTCATGACACAGAAGGTCACCAGTACAGCGAGAGCGGCTATCTGGATGAACGACGTCATCATGTTCTGCTGAAACAACTGGCTGTCGCCGATTTCTACTGATTTGTTCATCGCCCTGATTCCCCAAAAACTCATTATTATTGAAAGCGCCGGTTAGACCGCGCGCCAGCATAGCGTATTCGCCGCCCGCTAGCGCCCCAGGTTGGCATCGAGAAATTGTCGGAACAACGCGGCCCATTTCTCCGCTGCGCTTTGCACGCTGCTCCAGTCAGTGTCAGTGCCCGCCGTCGCTGCCAATGTCGGCGCAGTGGCACTGTCCGCTGCCCGCGCCAGGATGGCTCCGGATTCGGAGTCTTTCATTTCCATGAGAAAGACAATGGACCCCGCCGCCGCCATATCGCGAACCTCGCGGCGCATACCGGGCAACGGAGCACCTGACGAATTTCTCAGGTCAATCAGCGATGCCTGTACTGCCATCGTCCGGGGACCGGGTTGCTGCACGATGTCATAGCCTTGCAGCTCAGCAATAAATGCCGCCCGAAATATCTGTCGAATGCGCTGTGTATCTTCATCGCTAGACTGTGCGTTTTGCGGGAAGAAAATGCCCATGTCTTCGGCGAGCAGGCTATCGTATTTGCTGAAGTCTGCGTCCGTGGAAATCTGCGCCGACTCAACCGCCGAATTCTTGCGCACGTTAAAACTCTGCGTTTCGACGGTCGTACAGGCCGACAGGCTGACGCCAAGTGCAAAAGCAGCCAGGAGGCCACGTGTAAAGCCACATCTTGTATCGTTCATGTGCAAGGAATCCCGTGTCTACGCTGGTGGATTTGTCAGTCCGGAGGACTGTTTTCTCACTATAGTCAGCGCACGCCAGCCGAAGCAAATTCGCGCAACCATAGCTGGCCCGCTGTCATCATAAAAAACACCACCCGGATCTACGGATTCAGTGGCGGCAGCGCGTGCCGGGCCCCGGTTAGCGCCTCTGAATTGTAGCGACTGCGTGCCGCCAGAAGACTGGCCGCAAGCTGTCGACTATCGCAGGTATTCGCGTCGCTCGCGTACAGCGAAGCGCTGAGCGCATTGACGGCGGCAGCCAACGACTCGTCGCCATATTGCTGCGCGAAACGCCGCGCATCCAGCCCCGGCTCGAGCCGCTCGAGCCACAGCAGCAGCGCATGATAAGCGGATCTTGTATCACTAGAGCGCAACGCTTTTTGCAGGTTCTTGAACGCGAAAGGTTCCGACTGCCGGCGTCGCATGGCGGCCTCTCGATAGCGGCTCGCCAAGATCGGCCCGACTTTAAGAAGAAAATAGACGAGCGCGGCGATTGCAGCGAAGGCTGCCGCTTGCATCCTCCATCGTGACTGCGGCGCGTCCTCGGTAGCAGCGACCGCCGCAACGGGACCCTCTGCCAGAATCGCAAAGCCCGGAACCGATACCGTCTCGATCGCGCCTGCATTCGTATTCCAGTAACTCAGTTCAAAATCCGGCACGCGGAACTCGCCGCCAGCATCGAACACCAGCGTTAGTTTTTCGCTACGACGTGCGGGTGTGCCGTCTGCTACGTCCGGCACGTCCGCGTAAACAGACACGCCATCGAACTCCAGTTCCGGCGCGAGCGGCGGGATGAAGATGGCCGGGAGACCATCCAGCTCGGCAACATACTCGAGCACCACTGCGTCGCCAGCTTCGAGAGAGTCGAGTTCGCCCGCGACGTCGAGCCGCAGACTGAGACCGCGTCCCGCGATGTACGGATCAAGCGATTCAGCACCCGCGGGAACCCGTCCGCGAATCGCTACCTCCGGTATCTTGACGGCTGTGGTACGAGGCTCCCCGCCAGGATTCGCGTAAGTCACCTCAATAGACAGCCCCGACAGCCGGTACGTCGCACCGAGCAGCGGATAGATCTCGTAGGTACGCACAATGCCGGACCAGGATTCATTGCCGATGCGCTCACGAATATTGTAAGAGCTGTCGGCAGGCAATCGGGTAATTGCATTAGCGAGCTCGAAAGGAGGGTATGTCGAAGGGCGGGTGAACCAGGTGGGTACCAGGACCGTTACTGTCAGTTCCGCCGATTCACCGACGTTGACTGTCTCCGGCGATACGGTAGCACGTACTATTGGCTGCTCCTGCGCCAGTGCAGCCGTGCTCGTCGCCAGTGCGAAGATCATTAGGGTTATGAACCGCATCAGCGTGTTCCCTCACGACTGGCCTCGAGAAGAAAACGCACTCGCAGGAAATCACTCGTATCCGTATCGACGCCGCGCATCCACTTTTCCGCGGACTCCATTTCTATAGTGCTCTGCTGTGTAATTTCGACCTCGACGCCTCGTTCCTTGGTGTTGTCGAACACGTAATCGTCCGCGCTGAGCTCGCTTTCATCACCCGTATCCGATTGCTCACGTACTCGCTCGATGTACTCGAGGGTGTACGTCGCCAACTCAAGATTTTCCTGCGCTTCCACCCAATCGGGGGCTTCGGTTACAGCGGTTTGATAGGCGATAATGGCTTTGCCGTACTCCCGGCCTTTCATGAATGCGTTACCGCGATTGAAGAAGCCCTCGGCGGTTGGCATGCGGCCGAACGCTGTCGCGGACTCCTCGTACAGGCCCGAGTCATAGGCAGCCACGCCTTTCCAGGCGGGATCTTCGAACTGCTCGTAGGCCTCCTTGAATTCCAGGCCCTCATAAGCACGCCGCGCCTGTTGGTCGGGCGTCAGCCACAGCAACCCAAAATTGCCAACACGGGAAAACTGCCACGCAAACGCTATCGCGGCGAGCAACGAAACAAGCACGAAACCCCTCACCATCGCATCGTCCATCCGCGCCGGAACCAAAGCAATACCAGGAGCATCGCTGGCCAAATCAGCCACCAGCCCTGATCGCGCCATTTGGCGTCGGGATCATCAGCTTGCAGCAGGTTCGACTGGATGGTGCGTAACAGCTGCCGGATATCCGCATCGCCGGTACCGGCGCGTACCACCGACACCTTCGCTTCAGAAGCGACGCGACGCAGTACAGCCGGGTCGATACTCGTATCGAGACGACCACCCGTCGCCGCCATGACCGGACTGCCGTCGGGCATAAAAGCCACGCCGCCCTCGTCACTACCGACAACCAGCGCCGCTAGCGATGGCGTGTCCGGCAGGTTTGCAAACTCCGCGAGTGCTGCAACATCGCTGGATTCGAAGCCGTCGTTAACGAACAGGAGCGTGCCTGCTGCCGCGCGATCACCGAGCAGGCTCTTCGCCAGTGGCAACACGCCGCTTGCCTGTGAACCAGCAGTCGGCATGATCGCCGGGTCCAGGCTCTCGAGCAGCGGCTTCAGCACCTCGGCGTCCGTGCTCGGCGGTACAACAATATGTGCGGTGCCCGCGTAAGCAATCAGTGCTGTTCTCGACCCGGTTCGCGCCGCAACCAGGTCCATGACCTTGAAGCGAGCCCGGTCAAGACGCGTTGGTTGAGAGTCATTGCTGCGCATCGAATCCGACACTTCGATCGCGATAACCAGGGGTGCCGACTCGGAGAACCACGGGCTCGGCTGTTTGTTCCATGTCGGCCCGGCGGCCGCCAGCGCGGCGAAGACCGTAGCGATGCAAACACCGTCGACAGCTCGAATGCCTTTGCGCCTGTTTCGATTTACGGTGAGTGCTTCGCGCAAATGTGGCGCGACAATCTCACCCACTCCTGCCTGGCTGGCCTCACGTCGGCGAACCAGCCACCAAATCAGCACAATCGCAGGCAAGGCAATGAGCCACAACGGCCGCAGGAAATGCAGCATCTCAGTCACGTTCGTGCACCCCGACGCCGTGAGGTAAGCAACAGGCCGGTGTAGGTCAACAAAACCAATATAACCGCGATACCGACAGGCCAATGCACGAGTGATTCGCGTGGTCGCCACGATTGGGTCCGAACGTCTGCAGCAGCTGTCTGATCGATACGACGATATACCGCATCGAGCGCGGCCTCGTCTTCGGCATTATAGAATTCACCGCCGGTCCTTCTTGCGATCGCCGCAAGCGTGTCGAAGTCGACACGATCCTCTCCCGTCGCCACGGTGTCGCCAATGCCGATGGTGTAGATCTCGACGCCGTTCAGTTTCGCAATATCGGCCGCATTGATCGGCGTCATCTTGCTGGCCGTGTCATTGCCATCGGTTAGCAGGATCAACAGGCGATCATCCACCTCACTGGTCTCGAACGAGCGAATTGCGAGGCCGATCGAATCACCCAGCGCAGTTTTCGGTCCGGCCATACCGACGTCCATTAAATCAACCAGCGCCCTCGCCGTATCAAGGTCGCGGGTAAACGGCAGCTGCAAATAGGCCTTGGTGCCGAATACGATCAGTCCGATTCGATCGGCTTCGCGCTCGGCCACGAAGCGGTCAACGACACGTTGCACGGCCATAAAGCGGGAAACATCAGTGCCATCCCCACCGGGAAAGTCTACATAGTCCATAGAGCCCGACAGGTCGATGGACAGCATGATGTCGCGTGCCGCTTCGACTCGCACAATCGGCTCACCAACCCATTCCGGTTTCGCCAGTCCGGCAACAAGAAGCAGCCATACGAGCACCGCTACCAGCAACTGCACCCAGCGGCGGCGCAGGATAACGGCACCGGCGCGCGCTTCGCTGCCGGCCGCTGCGGCAATCTGCTCAAAGAACGGCACACGTAATGCGCTGACGCGTTCGCGTTGTGGCGGCAACAACCACCACGCCAGTAACGGCAGCGGTATAGCCAACA
>Ga0316190_10003020_pt1 | contig 12251 bp, 6 predicted proteins | sample Eddworburrow2_MG_FD_204929 | JGI IMG/M metagenome (GOLD analysis project Ga0316190, IMG submission 204929) | Coastal sediment microbial communities from Maine, United States - Eddy worm burrow 2 | ecosystem: Environmental > Aquatic > Marine > Coastal > Sediment | place: USA: Maine | collected... | reverse complement strand
CAGAAACAACAACCTTAACAGTAATAGCATCCTTGCTATTTTTTGGCAATTTCCATTCTATCAATCCCGAAGCAGAGTCAATAATCATACCTTCAGGGGAAGTTTCCAGTGAAAATGTCAACACATCTTCCTCAGGATCTGTAGCCTTGACCTGATAGGAATACACACCCTCTAAGACCTTACCCACAGGTGTAGAAGTAATTTCAGGAGGCCTGTTCGCAATCAGGACGGAAGGAGACATCTCTTCATCTCCCCTCACTTCACCATCATAGGGTGTTACAAAGGCCGTAACAATTTCACCTTTTTTAAGATCTGATGTATCAAGTTCATCCGCTTCTTCATCAGGAATAAAATCACCATTTTTTTTCCAGCGATAATAAAATGTAACATACGCACCGTCTTCATCAATAGCTTCTGCAAGGGCTTTAACAGTAGTACCCGGGTAAACGAGGATGGGGGTTAACTTTAAGGAAGTGATTTTGGGAGGAACATTTCCAGGCTCTCCGGTAAGACCTTCTTCCTCATCCATTGATGCCGGCTCTTTTTCATCATAAGACTCTTCCCGGGAAGGTTCGCCTGTTTCTTTAAGGCCCACTTCAGACGTCACATTTGAAAGAGGCGCTTCTTTCTTTTCGCTGCAACCTGCACCAGCTAAAGTAAAAAAAAGGAGGCAGATCATCATTGACCTGCCTTTGAAAAAGTTGATTATCTTCATTATTCTTATAGTCCTTATTCTTAAACAGACATTTATTATTTGACTATGTGCTTATATGTTTCCTCAATCTCAACAGTTCCTCCCCCTTTTATCTTTTCCCTCCAGCTGCTTCGACCACTTCGTACACCTAAACCCGGAGCAGCCTTGATACGAACAATTTCACCTGTTGATTTCTGAACGAACCCCGTAACAGTTTCACCTACCGCTATGCCAACAGCCGTAGGCATACCTTCACCAAGTGAAAGAGATTTCTGTATTTCAGTTGCATTTATATCATTCCCAGCATTATCTGTACCTTCAAAAATAGGTTTATCATAGGCTGTACCCGTTTCGTAATAAAGGGCGTAAAGCTTTGAAGACCCAATTGAAGAGCAAGATCCACCACCGATCGAAACAGGAGTATATGTTGTAAACATGACAAGTCCTCCCAGTATAGCACTTCTCGCGACAACCCTTTCACTCGGACTGCCACTTGAAGAGCTGAGATTAAGAAACCAGCCACTTTTCGTTCTAACATGAGTCATCAGGTCACGATAAGAGCAGTTGCCTCCTCCACATGCCCCAGAAGAACCTTCATCAACCTGTGTAGATGAACCACTATCTGGACTAACAATTACACTAGTTGCATCAAAAAGGTCCGTCAATCCATAGGTTCCCCCGGCAATACATTTTGAATCAGACGTATTTATCCAGCAGCCATCTTTTATCGCATAAAAGCGCTGTTGACTTTTGTCTTCAGTATCTCCTTCGTTTCTTAATTTACCAGTCCCAAAAAAAACCAATAACCTACCTTCCTGGTCAAGTGATGCTGAAGCTGGAACCGTAACAGGGCCCATACCAGGTGTCCCTGTGTCCGAAAAGAGTGTGCTCAGTTCCCAGTTAGAGTCAACAGTAGTTGAACCATTCGTATTTATCCGATACATCTTCCCCCCTGTTTCTGATATGGTGGCCCCAATATATATAACATCTGAATCATAGTTGAGATCAACATCTATTACTGACGGATCGGCCATGATTGATCCTGCATCTGAGGTACTAAACATCTCCTGCTGAGCGGGAGCTCCAAAGCTATTTTTTGTCATCTCTACAACAAAAATTTTGCCTGTCTGAGCCGTATTCTTAAAATCATAATCCCGCTCACTCTTGGCTCCGGGATCATTATCTGGCCCTGAACCGATGACTGTAAACCACTTTTCAGATCCGATTGGTCCAACCCTCGCTATAGCAGGATAACTTGTTGAAAAACCGAGGTTGGGATGACTGAACTTACCTATCAATTTAGGGGGAGAGTCGGAATCGGTAATATCCAGAAGAAAGTAGGCAGACCTGAACCGCTCTCCTTTTTTATCAATTCCCGCATCGGCAGCGGGGTTAACTGTGGGGGGCGAAGTATCAAAATCGATATTCATTGCACCTCCACCAAAGCGTAATCCCATAATAAGTATAGTCCCCCAACCACCCGGGTGAACAGCATCGTCATCAAAAATACGCACATCACTTACCTTGGGACGTTCATCAACAAAATAAACATGTTTATAATCATGATAACCGCAGACGCTAGGATCATCATCGGTAGCGTTGCAGGCAAGCCAGGCCAGGTGAGGCAGGTTATCATGGACGATGAGGCCCCACATTTCCGCACCGAGAGGAAAATCTTTAGCAGTATCCGTATGCTTACCACATTCAGTAGTGTCATCATTGAATGTCCCTTCAATCTTGCCACTACTATCTGCATCATTACCCCTGCAAAATTTGGTTTCCCTCGACTCGAAAAAGCCCCCGTTAAAAGCATGAAGCATCCCATCATTAGCACCGACATAGATCATATTTCTTCTATCTGCGTACTGTTTCCTGAATGTCCGATAAGCGGAATCACCATAGAGTTGGTCGTATCTTTCGCTGGGACCTGAAACCAGTGTTGGCGTAGAATAGATAATATCTCCCAGAGGCCATACACGCTGGTTAGTCATCTCACAATCACTTCTTCTGGTCCCGGTGTTTGTCTCTTTAGTAGCACCTGCTACCGTTATGCACCTGTTCCTGTATCCGGTAACATACTCACCTCTTATAAAATCTATAATGTCTTCCGCTTCTTCCTCGGCAGTTTTTATGGTTGTATTATTTCTGAGAGTGGCTGCTGCCCGTAGATAGGGTTGTAGCGTTGCTTTATTTGTATCAATGAACTCGATTGTTTCAGTGGCACCAACGATGCCATTCTTATCAGCATCAAGCCATACATATAGATTTCTATCATTCTTATCCATCTTTGCAAGTTCCTGACCCGATTCAAATACAGATACAACATCTTCAAGGAGCGGATTTAAATCGGAAGTGAGCGGTACATCCAGTCCGTCAGCATCCTCGACAAGCCTGCCCCTTATCTGGGAATCATCACCAACAAACATTGTAGTAACATAGTCACCCTTATCAGAAGTATTTATATCCCCCATTACAAGCTTTCCATCTCGCGTCCCTGTATAACTGTGTCTGTTCCCTGTTAAAGTGGAATATGACGTATATGTATGTCCACTGGCATCATCTCTCAGGTTCTGGTATTTATCGATAAAGAAAGACCTCATAAAACCCGGATAAGAGCGGTCCTGGGTCTGGGTTTCAACCTTGGAAGGGAAGAAATAGGCCTGGTATATGGCACCCTGCCCTCCGGCAGAGGTGGAAAGGACCGATACCGACGTACCTGATGCCGCGCTTTTTAGAATCTGCTCAACTGCCGCCAAAATGGTTTCTTTCAGGTCCGAGTCGCCGGAGACCTCAAAGTATGTATCTGGTATGCCATCCGGCTTTTTCATGTCATCTTCTCCGGGGTCATACTTGTCTTTGGTACTGTTGGGTACGCTACCGTCTTCAAAACCACCATACCTGGCTGCCCGTACTAGTGCATTTCTACCCTCACGGACATAACCGTCACTGCTGGTGCTGCCTCCAAAGGTATTAACAGTGTAGATAGTAAGGTTTTGTTTGCGGGGCAGGTCACTATCGTCAGGTCTCAAGTCAGTCACGTGAGCATAGTAGGCCACGTCATCCAGGAAACCTCCGTTTGCAACTTTCCCTTCATTAGAGGGCACACAGCCAGCGCCATGACCAGTGGTCGACTTGCATCGGCTCAGGGTGACTGAGGGACTCTCTGTATTAGTAACGCCACTGTAGGTATTCATCGCAAAGTCATTACTATAGACACCGGAACTAACTACCATGACGAAACTCCTGCAGCAGGGTTCCTTTTTACCCCCTTCTACACCGCTCGTAACCCCAGCGGAATTAGTTTCATAAAGATCGAAGCAGTACGGATCCGTAGATATAGCTGAAGCAAAGCATTCACTTCCATCGCTGTCATCACCTTCAGCATTTACATAATCCCCCGTCCATATAGTGTCTTCCTGATCGAAGTAATGCATCGCTTCATAAAGAGCTTCAGCCAGTGGCGCTGAAGTAACATCAGACTCATTCCTTATAGAATTATATTTGTTGGAAGACATTCTACCATTAAAATATAAACCGTCATTTCCATCGATTATGCCGCCATTTTCAGCCGACCCCCCGGCCAGCTTCATTATAGACAACCTGAAACCGAGATTACCCAGTTGCTCCTCTTCTCTGAATTCGTGCAGGAGTCCGTTTGAATTATGATCGAGGCACCTGAATTTAGAACCAAGGTGCTGAACCTTATCTTTCCCGACGAGAACTTTATAGGGATAGTCAGGATTCGTACAATCATCTTCATAGTTGGTCCGGTAAGGATCTTCTTCCTTAGGCTTAATCTCAACAGGAAGCTTGTCGGGGACCGTACCGTCTGTATATTCCGCCGGTCTAAAAACTGTTTTACCCGAGCCTCCCTCGTTTGTAAGAACTTCATAGAGAACGGCATTTGGCGTCATCATAACGGCCATGGAATTTCTCAGCTTTGCCGTTTTATGAGAAAGTTTCTTCACCTGTCCTGCCGAAGCGTCTCCCTGGACAGCGATGGTAGCATTCACCCCCGAGCCCCAACTTTTAGCTGTCTGGACCTCTTTATACTGGAAGATGATCTGGTTTGATCCCTCGAAGAGGAGTACCTGATAGGTAAGCGGATCGTCATCAGCAGACTCAGAAGCAGGCGGCGTACCACCATCAGTAACACATTTACCACTTGGCACCGTACCCGTATCGGCAGCACAGACGCCTGCCGATATCACTGGTCCAGCATCATTGCCGGTACATTTTCCTTGACTGTTGCAAGCACCGCTACAGCAGTCGTCATCGATGGCGCATCCATTATAGCCATCGGGAAAACGGCAGCGTACCGTATCTACGCAAACAACCTGATCGGTCCCGCAGGTAGGCACGAAGGCAACGCATGTGCCGCAGCAGTCGGAATCAACGGCACAGCTGTTGCCCTCAGATAAGCCACAGGAATTCTGGTCGATGCAGAGTCCTTCAGGCGCCGAACAGGTAGGCGGGACAAAACCGAGGTCACAGGTACCACCACAGCACTGTCCATTTGAGGTACAGCCCGTGGCTTCCGTGAGACCGCAACTCACCTTGTCATTACAAAGCGCCTCTGGCGCTACACAGGTAGGAGAGGTGGCGCCGCCGTCAAATGCCTCATCGATAACGTCCTGGAATGTTATTACCGCTACTCTGTTAGGCGCCGTACCTTTAACAAAATAATGTATGGCGCTCTTTACGGTCGCATTAGACACAAGCTCCTGGTTTATCCAAAGGGGCGCAATTGAATAATCATAAAGGTTTGTCGTCGGCATATCATAATTGGTCGCCTTTGACACCGCCGTATCACTCCCCCTCAGGGAGAGCCATCCATTTACATTTATGTAGAGGTTACTGCCGGCAGAAAATGTCTGGCCCATGGTAAAATCGAAAGGCAAGGCAACCTTGTCAATCCAGCCCGGTAGATTACCTGAAGCAAGGGGTGTATTCCCGGCCGGTGTGTCGATCCAGTCATAGGGAATTTCCTGCGGAACATCACTGGAGCATGTCGGGGCCTTTCCGCTACAAGTCGAATTTGACACGGTTTTATATATTTTGATCGGAACTTCAGTGCTGGTTTGTATTGTCCCGAGAGGAGAAGTACCCTCAACGGCCGGTCGAAAATCTCCTCCGACAACGGCTTTCTTGGCCAAATCAAACTGAAGCATTGTCAGCCAGTTGAGCCAGGCTCCGTCCCATATACCGGAAGGGTCTATTTGACAATTGCCGCTGTTCCCTGAAGTACAGGTATACTTCTTTGTCGGTTCAAATAAACCGGAATACTTCCTGCTGCTGTTATAATCATCGAAGGGATAAACCAGGGTTGAAACACAGTCATTGTCTGTATTGTCTTCATAATCATAACATGCCCCGTAAGCAGGCGTTACCATATGTTTGGAAAGGTCTAAAATGAAGAGTATATTAGGCTTTTTAGCCCCGGGAAGAAAAGGGGGCGCAGAATTAAAGTCAGTAATTTCTACACTCCCCGCATTAACATTAAAGGGCATCAATGACAATAAAAAAAATGTCACAAAGAGAACTGCCTTCATCTCTCTTTTCCATGAATATTCCATTACGTCACCTCATATACTCATTATTTATTTTATTTTTGAAAAACTTTCTTTCTTCCGCTATTTTTTTCCCGAACTGGATATCCTGTAATATACGGCAACGCCACCACCTGCGGCACCAGCTCCGACACCTTCATAACCCATGGCAAATTCCAGGGCGCCACCTGCTATAGCTTCAGAAAAAAGACGGTCAATATCAACATTAACCTTAACTCCACCGAGAGAAGGAATGGATATATCAGGCGTTGATGTCGTATCAGGGTCATATGAATGAGCAGGGTCCAAAATTTCATTTGCCAGATTGGTCTCATCCATTGTTACCCCACTCAATGTAAAGCTTCCAGGTGCGGGTTTCAGATATCCCACGTCAAGAGTCGATTCAATAACAGGGACGGAAACACCTAGTCCAGCTTCAGCACCGGCAAAGGCTGTCGCTATTCTTTTTTCATTACCCGATATCTGCACTTCAATTGTCGAGCTGTTAATGGCTATGGTGCCAAGAAGAGTGATAATTACCATCAGTATAAGCACCGTCAGAAGGATCATCCCCTTTTCATTTTTGAGATTTTTCGGAATTGACTCCCTCTTTATTGAATCCGGCCGGTTAAACCTGTCAACCCTAAACACCTTAATTATGAAGCTTTTTAAAGTTTTCATAGCCTAATTCCTTATTTTTACAATCCTTGTAAGAATCCTACGTCTGTAGCCATCAGCTACCCCTGTTGCCAAATGGTTCTCAATTTCAGGTCTTGTAAAAGTCCTTCCCTGCAAATCCTTATTTGCGGTTTTGGCGACAAGGGTAACCTTTACTGCCAGGATTTGATTACCAAGGGCATGAGTATGAACATAATCATCAGCTGAAAAAGTACCGTTAAGACTCATATCATCAAGTTCACCATCACCATCTTTATCAATGCCATATGAAAACTGAAGATCCTCAATACCTTCCGCAACAATTGTATCACCTGCCCCACGCAAAGTGGAGTAATCATGAAGCTTCAGACAGGGCATTTCTTCCGTACAAGGAGGTTGTGATGCCGGGGTATCACTAACAATGGAATATTTTACTGCCTGTAAAATATAAACCTTGCCTGACTTCAAATTAGATTTTAAATCATTCGGTGACTCGAGCGGCAGGGGAATTCCTCGGGTACAGGACAACGTGGTAATATCTGTGTTCAGACTTAGTCGAGCATTAAACACACCATCGACACTTATATGCCTTCTGGGCTCAATTACTTTATTATTCGTTCCAATTATTTTTTCCTTGTTTGGTGGAAAAAAGGATGAGTAACAAAGAAATTGCTGACCCTGGTTATTAGTCCCCACAAGAATACCCGCTTCAAAACCTATTCCGAGAATAGTTATGCTGTCGGGGCCTAATCCATCTTCATTATCGGTAACAGTTAAGGAAGCCTCTAATGTTACTTTATCTGCCGGTGGGCCCGTACGCCCAATTTCAATACTAGAAAAAGGTTTAGGCAAACCAAAACCCGCAAGCCGTAAATCCTGCATAACTCTGTTCATACCTGCCCTGGCATTTTGCTGGGCTTCTCCAACCCCCTCCTGCACCATATAGGACTTATTCGAGGAATTAAAAAGAGCAAAACCAGACATTGCCACAATAGAAGCAATCGCCATAGCAATAAGGAGTTCAACAATGGTAAATCCCCTCCTCCCCCCCTCAAATTCCCGGCAGTTGAAGATTGTACTCAAAATATTTATTTTTTTACAATTCATATTAAGAAACCCATGTTTCCAATATAGTCGTTAAGGTAATACTCCTTGATGTTACTCCCCAGTGGGCACCCCATGTAATTGTTACCGTTACCGTTGCCGAATAATCGATGGGTATGCCCTTTCCATCAGTATAAGGATAACTTCCCTGAACCCTTACGATGCCTCTCGCTCTCCTCAGACCGAGGGTCTCATCTTGCATCCTCTCTTTCCACTGCTCGCAATCACCTTTAGCAGGTTCAACTCCGCCACAGGTAGCAGCAGCAGAATCAATGCCGTTATAAATTGCCGGATTATTTCCGCTATTAACCCGGATCCTGTCTACCATCTCTTCAGCAAGCTGTATGGCGAGAGCCGTATCTTTTGCAAACGCATTACCCGATATTGCTGTCGTCTGCATTCCTGCCGCCGACAGCAAACCTATCCCCAGAAGAAGAACGGCAATAAGAACCTCAATAAGGGTAAACCCGCTTTCATTATTTTTTAAATTCCGCATTCTATACTCCACAATATAGTTACAAATCCGTTGCACTTATCTAGGGACATGGCGAAGCTTTATCAGGGTAACTTTTTTTAAGAGCCGACGTATTCAAGATCCTCACATGACCTGTCCCTGTAGAGCTGACATAAACCCTGTAAACCCGGTGGCCCAAGGACAACTTTACACCTCCGGCACTGGCAGTTCCATTAGGATTAAATTCTGCATCATCGGGGTCAGCACTATCATCACTATAATTACATGCTTTCACCCCCGCAGTTTTAAAGACAGCTTCCTTTCCGGTAAGATAAACGTCCTTAACTGTTACCCCACCCTTAACCGATAGTATATATTTCACTCCCTGAGGGTTAGTTTGAAAATCAACTCTCCATTCCTCACCCTTTTTAATAGCGCTTACTCTGGCAAGCTGCATATCAGAATAAACCTGCCTCGCAAGGCCTCTCAGTTGGTAATTTGCGTACATATCCTTAGAGGCCAGGAAGGCAATGCCGCTCAAAGTAGCAACTATGGCGACAACAATCATTAACTCAATTATCGTAAAACCGCCCTCATTTTTAGTATAACGCTTCATGATTAATACCTTTCAATGCCTTAATATACAATTAACATGCCAAGAATAAAATCAAAACAGGCATTGCCTTAACACCGCTTTTACTCGCTGTATTTAAGCAACATATAGTAAAAGTTACTATAAAACCTACGAGAAGTAAAATTTTCATAGAAAACTTTTCATACCTTTACAGACTGTGCAGATTTACCCTGAAATGGTATTGCTTTTCTTTTATAAAAGCAATACTATTATCGGGTGTAAAAAAAGACTTGAAGAGCCAAGAGACTCAAAACTTCTAATCTTGCAATTATAAGTAGTTTCAACTACTATTATCCCTATGATTCAAGACATCAGACTACATGGACAAATCGGCGATGCAATAGAATTTTACGCCACCATTGCCGGTAAAGATATTAACCACCGTTATTTCTTTGAAACTTCCAGTGAAGAAGGCAAGGAATATGACCGCTTTTTTTCGCCGGGCAATGAATTTATTATCGGTGATGAAGGGGTCACCTACAACAGTAACGGCGGGAGCTTTTGTGAGTACATGTTCGGCGTGGAGCAGCCTTTCAGGGATTTAGTCAAAAAAGACGTTCTCAATCGTCTTGCCATCTTCGGTACCTATTATGATGAAGAAAAAGACAAGCTCACCTTTACAAAGCAGACCGGCGGTCTCGAAAAGTATGAAACCATTTTTTTCAATATGCATGCCGTAAGTAATTATTACTTTTTCCTCCACTTTGATATGGAGGGAACACAGGAAGAAAAACAGGAAACACTTCTTAAAAAAATAGGAAAAGACCTTAAGAGAAACCTTAATATCGGTATTAGCAATGATACGGAACTGGCCAAAGATATTCTCAAGGATATTAACGTTCCCGATGCCGTTCTCTTTCTTTTTAAACTGATAAACCTCCCCAACAAAGAGTTCTATGAGACCTTTCAAAGCATATATAGAGAAAAAAGAACCATCACTGCAGAAGACAAGGAAAATTTAAGTGCGTTGGCCGAAAAGTATGGCATTGATCAGTATCAGCAGGAAAGAATCAAAATCGATGTTATGTACAAAGACCAGGCAAACAAGAGAATCATCGACGAGTATAAGGATATCCTCATCGAAATGGAAAAAGATGTCGCCGGTGACGGGAAAGCTCTGGCAAACCCAAAGCTTACAAGGCTTAGAACCCTCAGCGTAAGAAACAACATTCCCAGCAACCTTTTTGACACGCTCGATAATATGATTCTCAAGGGGAAAAAGATTATCGTTGCCAATGAACCGGACTACATCGTAGAAACAAGAGAAATACTGGAAGGTCTCTTTCTACTAAACCAGGAAGAAAACCAACTCATTATCAACGATGACCTCATCCGCCTTTTGAAAGCAAAAAGAACCTCTGTTGAAAAAAGAGACAGGACTTTTGAAGGAATTCTTCTCGACACAGGCCGTATCTGTGATGAAAGAATGAAAGAAGAGATGGATACGACGGCTTTTGAAAACTTTGGTTATATAGTCACTTTTTTTGACCGCTATGACGCAACATCAGCCGTTATAAGCCAGCTAGCCTTTATGGAGAAGGTTAACATCAATGAAGATCAGGTCAGGAGTCTACTGGGAAACAAGAAGGTTTTTGATGAGTTGAAAGCAGGCTTTTTCAGGGAACTCTTCTTTGATCCCATATTGGAAAACAACTACCTCACCTACTTTGGAAGAAAAAAGATCGAACATCTGCTTAATGGTCTCGAAGGTGTTGAAAAGGGAGAATCGACCCTTCATTCTACCGTTGAAAATCTGTACAACACAAGCCGCGAAGAAGCCATGTACAATATGATTCAGGAGAATGTAAAGGGGAGGATAAAAACCTTCTATTCAGAATTAAACACAAAAGAAGAGCAGGAAATCCTAAAAAGAGAAATCAGCAAGGATATGGTATTGAAAGAAAACTTTACCGACGAAATTCCCGACCATATTTTCAGCAATGTCATTATGAATATAAAGAAAGAGGCTGTATATCTTCATAACCTTCTTCCACAGATTATCAAAACAAAAGACTCTGCACTGAGAGAGGATTTTCTCATAAACAGTGGCCTTGACAGGTTCTACATTGAAGAACTTGAACGTGAGTACTTCCAGGTAAATTCACTGGGAGAAGAAGAACTTCAAAAAATAAGGAACATCGCCGCCTGAAAAATCCAAAAGAAAATTCTATCCTCTTATCTACCCTTTAAATTACCTCAATCCCCCCCACAGCAAATAAAAGTCTGAGAGCAGATATTCCGTTCCTGATTTTGGCAGCAAGCAACAGGCATTCAACCGATATAAAAAATCAACGCCCCCACAGCAAGCTGACGGGGTAAGAACTGGAATAATTTATTTTGTATCGTAGGAAGCTACGGGGAGTTTCACCCGCCAGGGATTAAAGATTATAATCCTTAATTTTATATATTAACGCACGATGACTTATTTCCAGCAATTTGGCGGCCTTGGTGCGGTTTCCTCCTGTCTCTTCAAGAGCCTTCCTGATCAAACACTCTTCAAGGCTTTTGCTATTTTTCTTTATAGAAAGGCTCTCTTCCTGGAATGGAATAATCTGTCCCCCGCCTCCTTCTCTAAGCTCGGAAGGTAAGTCATTTAATGCTATTTTATCTCCTTCCGACATGACAATGGCCCGCTCTATTGCGTTTTCAAGCTCTCTTACATTTCCCGGCCAGGAAAAGTTAATGGCAAGTTCAAGTGCATCGCGGTCAACCCCTTTGATATTTATATCAAGTTTTTCCCTGTACTTACCAATAAAATGGTCAACAAGCATAGGAATATCTTCCGTCCGTTCCCTTAAAGGGGGAAGTTTCAGGGAAAAAACATTGAGCCTGTAGAAGAGGTCATCTCTGAAACGTCCTTCTTTAACCTCCTCAGCAAGATCCCTCGTTGTGGCCGTAATAATCCTCACATCAACCTTAATAATTGTTGCACTACCAACCCTTGCAATTTCCCCCTCCTGTAATACTCTAAGCAGCTTAACCTGTAAGGCCAACGGCAGTTCGCCAATCTCGTCAAGAAAAAGGGTTCCTCCATCTGCTTCTTCAAAGAGCCCTTTTCTTGTCTTTACGGCATCGGTAAAAGCACCTTTTACGTGACCGAAGAGTTCACTTTCGATAAGGTTTTCAGGTATAGCACCACAATTAACGGCAATAAAAGGC
>Ga0316190_10003019_pt1 | contig 12251 bp, 8 predicted proteins | sample Eddworburrow2_MG_FD_204929 | JGI IMG/M metagenome (GOLD analysis project Ga0316190, IMG submission 204929) | Coastal sediment microbial communities from Maine, United States - Eddy worm burrow 2 | ecosystem: Environmental > Aquatic > Marine > Coastal > Sediment | place: USA: Maine | collected... | reverse complement strand
TTGGTGTTGACAGGCCTTTGATGCGTTTGATCTCTTTAAGAGTCTTGGCATCATAGATCACGATCTCACCTTTAGGCTTCATGTTGTCTTTACGGTTCCAGACTGAAACCCAGACCTCAGTACCATCTTTGTTGAATTCCATGTGCAGAACAAGCATCTTCTCTTCTTCTGTAACACGGATGGTTTTCACGATCTCACGGGTCTTCTTGCTGATGACCTGTACACTCTGTTGGTTTTCAACTTCTGGGTTTTTCAGCTGATCAGCCCAGTAGTAGTCGCTCTTTGGATGGGTACGGATGAATGCACCAGCACCGTCGGTCTCGACTTCGTAGCAGAGCTTCCAAGCCTGATCAGGATGACCTTTAGGATCGCTGCCCCATACGGAGACTTTGCCGACACCCAAGTGAGTGGTTCCGCTAACAGGACCACACTTAGGGTCGTCCCAGTTTGCACCAGGACCTGGATGAGGTTTCTTATCCACATCAATCATGGCTGCCAGTGATCCGCCATCTTTGGTGTCAATAATAACCATCTTGTTGGATGCGTTAGCAGCAATCTGGAAGTAACGGCCTGTGGTATCGAAGAAACCATCATGCAGGTACTTGGCTGAGTTGATCATGGAGATCTTCAGGTTGTCCAGATCGGTGTAATCAACCTGCCACATCTGACCCAGCTCCTTGGCAGCAACCAAGAAAGCAGACTCGTTAGGTGTGGTGTAGATAGCAGCAACACGAGACTCGTTGACGAATTCACCATCAACATTGACACCACGGGTAGAGACTACCTTTTTAGGAATCATGGTGTCAGCATCGACAAGAACAAAGTGACCAGGCCAGTAACCACCGGCGATAACGGTTTTACCGTCGCCAGATACAGCTACGTCGCGAGCGTCATAAGCGATCTGGGTTTCAGCGACCAGCATCTTGTCAGGAGTCTGCCACAAGTCGTACTTGTTCAGCTTGCCATCACGACCGATAGAGTACCAGAAACGGCCTGGGTTCTTGGCGTGATCCTTTTCGTGATGCTCAGTAGCCTTAATAACGTGTACGGCATAGCCGGCATTCAGGTGAGCAACGATCTCTTTCTTGTCACCATCGATGATGGCTACCTTACCGACATCACGCTCAATAACGACGAAGAAGTTCTCCCAGTTACGGCCATGCATTGGCTTGGTCGGGTAGTCTTTGGGCTCAATGTAGACCTTGGTACGTGCCTGCATCATCTCCAGAGACATCTCAGGTGGAACAGGTGGCTCCAACTGGATGTAGGTGGACAGCAGACTGATCTCGTCTTTGGAGAAGATGTCGTCAAAGTTGTTCATGCCGCCTTCAGTACCAAGACCAATGATCTTCTCAAGACGCTTTTGACCCAGCTTGAGGGTGCCCTTGTCCTTGTTCTTCTTGTTAGGCTTAGGCTCCAGGTTAGGGCCGGTAGCACCTTTACGAAGAACACCGTGGCAGCCAGCACAGCGCTGGAAGTACATGGTCTTTGCTTTTTCAAAGTCCGCATCTGAAAGAGTAGGACCTCCAGCAGTAGCGACAGATGCTACACCAGACATCGCCAAACCCATGGCCAAGCCCAGAGTAGATATTCCGAAACGTGATTTCTTCATTAATCTATTTCCCCCAAATTATTAATAGATGTCATCTGTGAGAGCCGAAATTATTGATAGGGTGCCCACAGCGACGCGACAAACTGTCGGAGCGTACAGTGATCCTTCTGTCGTTTAGCGTCTTTGACCTAAATCAAAACATTATTCAGTAATCTTTTCTGACCATTTTTCTCTCCTTGTCTGCTATCCCCTGGTTTTAAAGGCTTCAGAGCAGGTTTAAAGGGATGAGGATATTTTTTTTCAAAAAAATCGGCTTAATAGATCCCCTGTGTTGAAAAAAAAATACTAAAAATTGTGCCTGCTTTTGGTGAAGAGTTGGGTCTGCTAGGGCTGTTAATACTAGCTTAATATTATTTGGATAAAGAGGGGCTTTAGCTTCTCCACCTGCTTCACGTTCTGCCATACTATCTATCCAGCTCTATGGGTGTTGAGAGGCGTTAGATGGCAGCCTTTCTTTTTTATTTTGCTCAAGAAATGCCGTCAGGCATCGGTAGCTTTTGATGTAAGTCAATAAAATATACCTAAATCTCTGGCACGCTTCCGCCGTAATATGTGCGTATCCATTCAAGGGGCGGCTTTGGTGCAGACATTCCGCTAGCATATGCAGCTCTATTTATATAAGTCACAACTAAGGTAAATCAATGAAAGCCATAAAGATGTTACTTCAGGCTATGCTATTTGGCATCTTAGCCATTGCTACAGTCGTGTCCTTCGTATCCTTCGGCATGTTGCATCCTGCTCCATGGGTTATTCTGGCGCTTCTTATTGGTCTGCCTATCCTAAACAATAAACTTGAAGCGCGTGCGTATGTAAAGTGGCTGGATAAGTACAACGTTGGCGTAGACCTGATTGATGAAGATCATCAAAAGCTGATGAACCTGATCAACAAGTTAAAAATGGCCGTTGAATATCACACGGGTGAATGTTTTGAGAAGCAGGCCTTGGAGGAGCTGGCTGAGTGGACAAAAGCCCACTTCGCCAGGGAAGAGCTATTGATGCAGCGTCACGGCTACCCTGGCTATGAAGCGCATAAGAAAGTACACGATGAGATGGTCGCCCGAGTTGCCGCCTCCATTGAGGATTACAATGAGCGAGGCCATGACGCGCTGCTTGATGTCGCACCCATGGCGAGGGACTGGCTGGTCAATCACATCTACAAGGTTGACCAATCCTATGCCCGCTACCTCAAAGAGAAGGGGTTGCTGGATAACGAAGAGATCAAAAGATGTTGTTGTGAAGGCGAATCTACAACATGTGGCGGTAGTGAGAAAGAGTGATTTATATTTTCTGCTAATCACTTTACGTTTCAACTAAAGCTGCCCCATCCCACTGATGGGGCGGCTTTTTTTAGTGGTATTAGCCCGAAAATCCATAGCTTATGCGCAATCTTGCTTGCCCCTTGGTTTTATTGTCCAAGCAATGGTTGCTAAAGAGATGTTGGTTTGACCTATCCCTGCCCCTTACCTTTTTGGGACTTGTGTGAACGTTTGTTCTCAGCAGGCTTTTTCTCACTCGTTCATAATCGCTGATATGAGTCTCATTCAGAAGCTTTTCTAGCTCCCTCCTTCCCTCCGCGCCGTTTAGAGTGAAATAATCGCTCTGGATAGAGCAGCTTGGCTGTTTGTTGCCTATGCTATAGATTGGTTTGTAAGCGAGAGAAACAGTGTGTGTCATAATTTTTGTACCATGTTAGATATGGCGTTGGAGTACTAGCCATGGATCAACTGAATAATCCCTTCTTCAGTGGTATAAAAAAGTGGATAGTCGCTTTTTTTGTACTGCTGTTTATTGCTGCTATATCACTGCTTCCCCAGGGGATCAGTTATGGGGTAAAAAACTGGCTAATCGCTCATGGAGGGGAGCAGGTTAAGATAGGTGATGTGGATTTTAATCTGCTCTCGGCCACTTTTGCACTCCATGATCTTGAAATTCGGCAGCAGAGCGATTTGGTGCTGAAGATTCCAGAGTTCCAGCTTAGATTGACCTGGACCCCTTTCCTATCCAAACAGCTCTTTATTAATCGGGTAATGATTAAAGGTGTCCAGATAGAGGTTGATCGATCAAATCCGGAAAGACTGCTGGTGGGTGGAATAGCATTGCCTGACGCATCGACAGTGGAGAATGCAGCACAGAATGCTTCTCTACCCTGGGGGATTGGCATTGAAAAGTTAGAAATCCTTGATTCAGAGATCCAGTATCGTGATGAGAAGCTGGATATGCGTTTTAACATTGAGGCACTGACACTTACTGAGCTAGCCAGCTATCTCCCAGAGCAAGCGGTAAAGCTGAAGCTGAAGGGGGCTATCAATGATGCCCCCATCTTATTGGATGGCCAAGTTGTTGTTTTTAGTGATGCGCCATCATTTAAAAGCCAAATAGCACTGCAGGCATTCAATCTTGATCTGCTAAATGAGTTGGTCGAGGCTGATATTAGCCACATAGGCGGGCAACTCACTCTAGAGAGCCGCTTTTCTGCAAATTATCAATCTGATGATGCCTGGGTAATCACTCAGAAGGGGGAGATCTCACTTAAGCAGATTGATGTGAAACGTGGTAATGACTACCTTGAAACTGAATCTTTGCAGTGGGAGGGGGGAATGCAACTGCAGATTTCCTCGCAAGGCAAGCCTCAGGCTGTCATTGTAGACGGTGCTATTCAAATAGCCGCATTGAATAGTGCGTCAGGATCACCCTCATTGGCTGTAGTGCTTAAGGATGCAAGGTGGCAAGGGCATATTAATCATCAGGCTGCAGAAGAAGAGAAGACGGATATTGAGGGTGAGTTCAATCTCAATGATCTGCTGGTTAATACCTCTGAGCCGCAAGGTGAGTTTAAGCAGCGAGAATTAAGCTGGCGAGGAAAGATGCATCTGGAAAAACAGCCAATCAAGGAGGCGCAACAGATCTCAGTTCAAGGTGAAGTAGCAAGTATTGGTCTTGATCTGCAGATGCCAAAACATGCCATTGAACTCAGTTATGGCAATATGGCTTGGCGTGGGGATGTGTTTTTTTCACAGGGAGATGAAGCTGGAAAAATAGAGTTGGCGGGTACAATAGATATTGATCGACTGCAGGCTCTGGATACTAATGAGCATTACCTATTGCTGGGATTTGATCAGCTAAAAATAGAGGAGATAGCTGCTGAACTGCATGACGGGGAGATCAAGAGTGAGCAGATAATAGTGAAGCAGCTTGCCCTTGGTCGCCCAATGGGGAGTGAGGAGCCAGGGCTGCTCCAGATTGAGAATCTCAAAATTAAAGAGATTTACCATTCAGCACAAAATGGCATACAGATCGACAGTATTGAACAGCAGAATCTTACGCACCTGACCCGACGTGATCGTGAGGGCAGATGGAATGAACAGGCGTTACTGGACATACTGCATCGGGTTATCGCATTGGAGGATGGAGAAGATGCCTCTCAACCGGAAGCGATGCAGGAAGGTAGTGCTGAAAAGCCGCTACCGGTGCGCATTAATAGTATCCAGGTGCGTGGTGATAGTCGCCTGACTTTTCAGGATGATCTGCCTGATCCACCCTATCGGGCAGAGTTGGATATCCATCATTTTTCGCTGGATGGGCTAAATAGTGCAGAACCCACGGGCCTCAGCCCGATTGCCTTTGATGCTACCCTTAATCAACGGAGCACGCTTAAATTTGAGGGCGGCCTTGCTCCCTTTGCACCACAATTAACAATGGCCCTTAAAGGCCAGATAGAGAGGCTTGCACTGCCCCCGCTGACCTCTTACACCGGAAAACTGCTTGGATACAGCCTTGATAGTGGTGAGCTAAATGTAGATGTTGTTTTTGATGCAAAGGCGGGTGAGATACAGGGGGACAATAAACTTAAACTTCACCAGCTTGATGTGTCGCCATTGAGCGAAGAGAAGATGAAGGGGCTTAATGCCCAGCTTGATATACCGCTTGAAACGGCGCTGGGTATGTTGAGAGATTCCAATAACACCATAGCGCTCGATCTTCCCTTGAGTGGTTCTATTAATGATCTAAAGGTTGATCCCAGTGATGCCATTAATCAGGCAATAGGCAAGGCATTGAAGAAAGGTGCAACAACCTACCTTACAGCCGCCTTGTTTCCCTTTGGTACCATGCTGGCTGTTGCCAGAATCGCAGGTGAGGAGGCGGCCAAGATACGGTTGGACCCCATCCTTTTTTCACCCGGGTTAGATAGGCTTTCATCAACAAATGATGAGTATCTGGGGAAGATTGCGGCGATTTTAAAGGAGCGTCCAGAGATGCATATCAAGGTTTGCGGTAGAGCAGTGGAGTCTGATCAGGCTGCATTATTGCAGTTTGCACAGCAGAAACTGGATAAAGAGTTTGCGGTAAAAAAAGTGATTAAGGGTGAAAAATCCAAGCCTCAAACACCCATCAAGCCAAAGCCAATCACTGAGCAGCAACTCAAGCTGCTTGCAGATAACAGGGCTGCGGCAATTGAGTCTTATCTTGCTGAGAAAGAAGGGGTGAAGCCCAATAGATTAATCAGCTGCCAGCCAATTGCGGAGTTGGATGAGAAGGCAGCTGAGCCTCGAGTGGAGCTGTTGTTATAGCGTGTTGATTTATGGCGGGATCTGTAAGACCAGGATTTAAGCATCGACAGGGCTTGGCCTGTCGATGCTGAAACTTTATATCGCAATCAACCCAAGAAGGTGTGCTAGGGCTGAATGGGTTAAACCTTAGCGATCTGCTCGCATACGTAGGCTACTTGCTCTCTGCTTAGATCGGGAAATATTGGCAGCGAGAGGGTCTCGTAACAGAGTGCTTCAACCACTGGAAGATCACCCGCTTTATAGCCCAGCTGTGCATATATCGCCTGCAGATGCAGGGGTTCTGGGTAGCATTGGCTATTGCCGATCTTGCATGCATTGAGTTGTTCTCGTACCGCATCACGTCGTGGGTGGCGGATGGTGTAGAGGTTATAGGCATGGCGTCCATTTGCAGCGGGCACAGGGGTGGTCAGCTCAAGCTCAGAGAGGCCTTGATCGTACCAGGATGCGACCTGTTGGCGGGCGGCTATGGCATTCTCTATGTCTCGTAGCTTGATGCGCAGTAGGGCGGCCTGAATCTCATCCAGACGGCTGTTGTAGCCTGCTTCCACATGGATGAAGGGTTTTGTTGCGCCGTGATTTCGCAGCTGTAAAAGACGTGCTTTGATCTCGTCGTTGCTGGTGGTAATCAACCCGCCATCGCCATAACAACCCAAAACCTTGGTGGGGTAAAAGCTGAAGCAACCGCAATCGCTCATGCTGCCGGCACGCTGGCCATTATGCTCTGCGCCAAAGGCTTGGGCAGCATCTTCAATGATATGCAGTCCGTGATCCTTTGCAATGCCGTTAAGACGGGTCATATCGGCAGGGTTGCCAAAGATATGTACCGGCAGGATGGCGCGTGTCTTATCGGTGATGCGCGCCTCTACACTGACAGGGTCGATGTTAAAGCTGTCGATCTCTACATCAGCAAATACAGGCGTGGCTCCAACCAGGGATACGGCTTCTGCGGTAGCAAAAAAGGTGAAGGGGGTGGTTATGACCTCGTCCCCCGGGCCAATACCGAGTGCGCGTAGTGACAGCACCAGTGCATCGGTGCCGCTGGCTACGGCGATGGCGTGTTTTGCGCCGGTATAGGCTGCAGCCTCCTCTTCGAATGCCCTTACGTTGGGGCCAAGAATGAAGGCGCCACTGGCACCTGCGCCGTCGATAGCCTGCATCCATTCATCGCGTAGCTCTTTGTATTCCCGCTGTAGACTCAGGTAGGGGACGCCCTGTGGGGTTTGATCTTGTTTGTTGCTCATTGACCTATAATTTCCTTCACTTTCAGTGCAACCTCTAGGGCTTCTAGTCCAATATGACCATCTACCAGGGGTTTTTGCCCGCTGTTAATGCAGTTGATAAAGGCGGCCAGTTCGGTGTCCAGTGGTTTGATGGGTTCAATATCGATCTTTTCAGCTATGATCTCAGGCCACTCAGCGTCAGGGTTTGACTTGGGGTATGCTGTTTCGATGCGTTGCTCAATGAAATCAAGTGATTGATAGAGGTTCTCTTCAAATACTCGAATGCGGCGCAGCTTCTTTTCCGATACGCGACTGGCAATCACGTTGGCAACAGCGCCATTGGCAAATTCAAGGCGGGCATTGGCAATGTCGATGTGGTTGGTCAGCACCCTTGTGCCCACAGCCGCGATGGAGGTGATCTCTGAGTTGATTAGAGACAGTATGATATCGATATCATGGATCATGAGGTCAGACACGACATCCACATCTGTTGCCCGCGCTACAAATTCGCCCATGCGGTGAGCTTCAATAAAACGGGGTTTGGATATGCGATCAGCCAGCGCCATGACGCCCGCATTGAACCGTTCCAGATGACCAATCTGTAGGACGGAGCCGGTTTTTTCAGCCAGTTGTACTATTTCACGTCCTTCATCGTAGGTGGTGGCGATGGGTTTTTCCAGGAGCATATGTATGCCATGCTCCAGGAATGGACGGGCCACCTCCAGGTGGGCGGTTGTCGGCACAACAATGCTGACTGCGTCCAGCTTATCGAGTAGCTCCTGGCTATTGGTGTAGGCTTCACAGTTGCATTCTGCGGCAACCTTGGCTGCGGTTTCGGCATTGCTGTCAACAATACCGACCAGCTCTACATTGGTCATGCGGGAATAGATCAGGGCGTGGAATCGGCCAAGATAACCAACTCCTACTACCCCAACGCGGATTTTATTTGCCATAAAGATGGATCCTAAGTGTATCTGGCCATCCCGTAATGATCGGGAGGCCTAAGGATGTGACGGAATTAATTGATGGATTCTACCATAATCCTAGAAAAATCAGTTGAATCTATATACACAGGTCCTGCTGATCTTTCGAGGATAATTATGTGTTGATCGCTCGCTGGCTTGAAATTTTAAGTGTGGCGGGCAGTGAAGCCAATGCTTTATTCCGCAACCATGTGAATTCATGGGGTACGTGGGTTAATGCTTGGATTGAGGTGGACGCTCTGCAATTAAGATCTTGAGTTTCAGTTGATGCTGACCTCGCCAACCCGTAATTGTGATGATTGAGCCGGGTGGTTGCATGGCTATAGCGTTTAAAATATCGTGGGAGTCAGTATACTTTATGTTATTGATTTGCGTGATGATATCGCCAGGTACAATGCCTGCGAGATCAGCTGGGCCTTGTTCTAGCACGCCGGAGATCAGAACGCCCTCCACCCGAGGTAGACCAAATGACTCTGCCAACTCCGGAGTGATGTCTTGTGTCATGATGCCCAGCCAGCCTCTTACTACCCGTCCATGTACCAGCAGCTGTTGCATGATCCCTTGGGCGAGGGATACGGGAATGGCAAAACCAATACCCTGGGACCCGCCTGTTTTGGAGAAGATGACGGTATTGATTCCGAGTAGGTGGCCGTATGCATTGATGAGTGCGCCTCCTGAGTTGCCAGGGTTGATGGCGGCGTCGGTCTGAATAAAATCTTCAAAGGTATTGATGCCCAGTCGGTTGCGCCCCGTGGCGCTGATGATGCCCATGGTTACGGTTTGGCCTACGCCAAAAGGGTTTCCTATGGCAAGTGCTACATCACCAACCTCAATCTTATCTGTATTGCCCAGCTCTATGGCGGGAAGATTTTCTGTATGGGCAAAAAGTACAGCCAGGTCTGTATCCGGGTCGGTGCCCACAACGGCGGCCGGGATGTTTCGGCCATCATGCAGCACCAGTTGAATCTCGCTTGCACCATCTATGACATGATGGTTGGTTAGAATGTAACCGCGAGAGTCCATGATGACGCCAGAACCCAGGCTGGTCTCTTGCCGCTGGCGTGGTTTGGCTGTGGGTTGTTGATTGAAGAGAGGACGACCCGAGTCACCAAATATAGGGTTGAGCGGTTCAATAATAAGTTTTGTGGTAAAGATGTTGACCACAGAGGGAGCGGCTTTTTTTACAGCCGCTGAATACGAAGCAGGGCCGTTTGATACGGCTGAGGCTGGCGGGGTAATGAGCTGCTGAGGGATTTGAGGTGGCTGGGGTACCTGGATGGGTGAAGTAGGGAATGGTGTTGGAGATGGTTGTTTATTGTTGTTTAACAGCGCCGGTTGTAGGATAAGCACAACAAAAGCTGCTGCAAGGCCAGCTGTGATTGATGTTAAAGCAAAAGAGAATAGCTTTCGAAATTCCATGGATATGCATAATCTATCAATCCGACTGGAAAAACCAGTTGTAGTTTCAGGAGAGGGTTGATGATTGAATTGATTGATTTAGAAATGTATTGCAATGATCTCCTGGAGATAAATAACTTTCAGGACTACTGTCCCAATGGGCTGCAGATTGATGCGGGAAGGACTGAGATTCAAAAGGTGGTTACGGGCGTTACTGCCAGTCAGGCCCTGATTGATGCGGCGGTTGACGTGGAAGCTGATCTCTTGCTGGTGCATCATGGCTATTTCTGGAAAGGAGAGTCGGAGCTGCTCACAGGGATCAAGGGGCGTCGAATAAGAACCTTGATGCAGGCGGGTATTAGCCTGCTTGCCTATCATCTGCCTCTAGATGCGCATCCGCAATTTGGCAACAATGCCAAGCTGGCAGAGCAGCTGGGATTTTCATCTGCATTTTTGGTGGAAGATGGCTTGATATGGCAGGCGGATCTGGAATCTCCATTGCGTGCCGATGAGTTGGCGCTCCGTATTGCTCAAGCCATGGGTCGGCAGCCATTGCATATCTCAGCTGGAGAAAGGGCCATACAACGCATAGGATGGTGTAGCGGTGCAGCGCAGGATTACATTGAGTCGGCGGCGGCATTGGGGCTGGATGCATTTATAACAGGTGAGGTCTCAGAGCGTACGGTGCATTTGGCTCGTGAGTTAGGCATCCATTTCTATGCGGCAGGGCATCATGCAACTGAGAAATTTGGTGTTCAGGCGCTGGGTAAGCATCTGGCAGAATGCCATGATCTGGAGCATCAATTTATTGATATCCCCAATCCAGCTTGACCTGAATAACAGCTTGTAACAGAATGCCCCACCAATTTGCTCGGTAAATGCAGAAATGCGTTACCGCAATAAGAAATGTAAGTGGTTCATTAGAAACACTAACTTTAAGAATCCCAGATCTATCCAGATTTATCTTCCGGGAGTAAACAGTATGAGCGCAGCAGGCGTGGATCTAAAAAAGCGAAGGTTCCTTACCGCCGCAACAAGTGCAGTTGCTGGTGTTGGAGCCGTCTTTGTAGCGGTTCCTTTTCTGGGCTCCTGGGCTCCTAGCGCAAAAGCTAGGGCTGCAGGTGCACCAGCAGAGGCAGATATCAGCAAGCTTGAGCCAGGTCAGAAACTGACCGTCAAGTGGCGCGGCAAACCTGTATGGGTTGTGCGTCGTACCGAGCAAAATTTAGCTGACCTGTCGAAATTGACAGGCCAATTGGCAGACCCCAATTCAGATATGGAACAGCAACCAGAGTATTGCAAGAACGAGCACCGTTCACGCAAACCTGAGTATCTGGTTGCAGAGGGTGTCTGCACGCACCTGGGCTGCTCCCCAACCTATCGCCCTGAAATGGCACCAACAGATTTAGGCGCAGACTGGGTTGGCGGTTTCTTCTGCCCATGTCATGGTTCACGATTTGATCTGGCTGCCCGCGTATACAGCGGTGTACCTGCACCTACGAACCTAAAGATACCACCATACTATTTCAAGACCGAATCTATAGTTTTGATCGGTGAAGATGGAGGAGCAGCATAATGAGCTTCATAAACTGGCTTGATGAGCGCTATCCAGCGACTCAAGTATGGAATGAGCACCTTGCTCAATACTATGCGCCCAAAAACTTTAACTTCTGGTACTTCTTTGGCTCACTGGCCATGCTGGTACTGGTTAACCAGATTCTAACTGGTGTCTGGCTGGCCATGAGCTATAAGCCTGATGCCGAGCTTGCTTTTGGCTCCGTTGAATTCATCATGCGTGATGTGGAGTGGGGCTGGCTGATTCGCTATATGCACTCCACTGGTGCATCTGCCTTCTTTATCGTGATCTATCTGCATATGTTTCGCGGCATAATGTATGGCTCTTATAGAGGCCCTCGTGAGCTGCTATGGATTATCGGTGTAATCATCTACGTAGTCATGATGGCCACTGCTTTCATGGGCTATCTACTGCCATGGGGTCAGATGTCTTTCTGGGGCGCACAGGTCATTGTAAACCTCTTTAGCGCTGTACCTTTTGTTGGTGAAGAGCTGGGTATTTTTATTCGGGGCGACTATGTAATTTCAGATGCCACCTTGAACCGCTTCTTCTCACTGCACTTCCTGCTACCTTTTGTTCTGGCTGCCTTAGTGTTCGTGCATATCGTTGCTCTGCACAAAGTTGGGTCAAACAACCCTGATGGCATTGAGATCAAAAAGAATAAGGATGAGAATGGTATCCCGCGTGATGGCATCCCATTCCACCCTTACTACAGCGTTAAAGATACTGTAGGTGTTGTTGGCTTCCTGATTCTCTTCTCATTGGTGCTCTTCTTTGCGCCTGAGATGGGTGGCTACTTTATTGAGCATCCCAACTTTGAACCTGCCAACCCTCTGAAGACGCCAGATCACATTGCACCTGTTTGGTACTTCACCCCCTTCTACGCCATTCTGC
>Ga0316190_10003018_pt1 | contig 12253 bp, 13 predicted proteins | sample Eddworburrow2_MG_FD_204929 | JGI IMG/M metagenome (GOLD analysis project Ga0316190, IMG submission 204929) | Coastal sediment microbial communities from Maine, United States - Eddy worm burrow 2 | ecosystem: Environmental > Aquatic > Marine > Coastal > Sediment | place: USA: Maine | collected... | reverse complement strand
CATTGTGTATTTCAAACTTTTTGAGAGTGCCCGAATTTCATATTTTGAAAAACTTGATTTTTTTGAGTTTATGAATAAAACGGGTATTGGGCCCATATTGGCCTCCACTCAATGCATATACAAAATTCCACTAACCTATCCGGACTATGTCACAGTTGGAGCCAAAGTGGATACTATAGAAAAAGATCGTTTTTTAATGAAATATGCTGTAATCAGTCACAAGCACAAGAAAATAGCAGCATTAGGTGAAGGAATGCTCGTTACCTTCGATTATCAAACAAATAAAAAGACACTGATCCCGGATGAAATAAGAAAAAGAATTGTCGACCTTGAAAAGAGCGTGAGTCAGGATATTCAAGGGACAGAATGGGGCCATACTCTATCATAGATATGAGAAAGCTTGAAAAAGACCCATTTCCATAAATTTCACGACGGTCACAACTGCGGCATCTGCACCCAGGCCTGTCCGGTGGGCCAGAAGGTGCTGGGCAAATAGGTGTGATGCCGTTTTTGCATCGTCCAATTCCAACAAAAAAACCTACATTTCAGCTGGAGGATTCAGTAGGTTTATTATCTGAATGGCCCTTGCTCGGATTTCCCTTTGATTTCTCAACCTATAGAAAACACCATGCATCGCATTTTAGGGAAGCTGTTGAAAATAAAATAACCGAGATCGCTATTTTAGCCAAATCGTTTGACTCCTGTTTCATTTTTCGCTATTTTAGGATACAGCTGTAATCTAAAATAACAAAGGGTCTTATTTTAAGATATAGTCAAGCGATGAAACGAGAGCTCCAGGGACAATACGTTACAATATCGACGGTAGGCGAGAAAGCCCGAGCCTTTGTTCCTGCACCATTGCCGCCGAACCCGTCCATTGAGTGGAAGACGGATTTGCGCAGCAAGTTCGACCAGGCGCTACTCGCTCTCGGGAGGCTGGACAGCATCTCGACCTTTCTCCCGGACATATCTTTGTTCCTTTATATGTATGTGCGCAAGGAGGCGGTTCTCTCCTCAATGATCGAAGGGACGCAGTCATCGCTTTCCGACCTCCTGCTTTTCGAATTGGATATGGCGCCCGGTGTGCCGATAGACGATGTCCGCGAGGTCAGCAATTATGTGGCGGCCCTGGACTATGGACTGAAGCGAGTGGCCGAAGGGTTTCCCTTGTCCCTGCGCCTTATTAAAGAAATGCATGCTCAGTTGCTTTCCAAAGGCCGGGGTGCAAACCAGACACCCGGTGAATTCCGCCGAACCCAGAATTGGATCGGAGGCACCCGGCCCGGTAATGCGGCTTTTGTCCCACCGCCTGCTGAGCAGGTGCTGGATTGCATGGGCAGGTTGGAGTTGTTTCTGCATGACCAGCCGGAGCCCACCCCTGCGTTGCTCAAAGCTGCACTGGCCCATGTGCAGTTTGAAACCATCCATCCATTTTTAGATGGCAATGGCCGCCTGGGCCGCCTGTTGATCACGCTGCTATTGTGCGAACAAAAAATACTTCGGGAACCGATGCTCTACCTGAGTCTCTATTTCAAAACGCACCGGCAATATTATTACGAGCTGCTGAATGAGGTTCGTTTAAGCGGGGATTGGGAAGCCTGGCTCGATTTCTTCGCCGAGGCGGTCATTGCCACTACCACCCAAGCGGTGGACACAGCCCAACAACTTGTTGATCTTGCCAATGAAGACCGAGACAGAATCAGTGACCTTGGCCGGGCGTCGGCGTCAGCATTGCGTGTGCACCGGGCTCTGATGGGTCGTCCAATCACGGCTTCCAACTGGTTGGTGGAAAAAACAGGTATCACACCGGCCACGGTCAACAAATCCTTGGAGCATCTGGAGCGTTTGGGGATTGTACGGGAATTGACCTCTCGCAAACGGAACCGGGTTTTCAGCTACGCAGGATATCTGGAAATCATGAACCAGGGGACGGAGCTGCCAGGCTGACAGCGCCCGGACTTTTCATATCAACACATCATAGAGCACGAAGCGGGAGACGACGTAGATCAAATGCTTCCGGGCGGCGCTGACGCCGACTGGAGACTCTCACCCGAGTTGAAGCACCTGCGAATGTAGTTGAAATAAGCGCTTCGCGCAGTTAATTTCATATCCAATTTGGAATTATTGTCCTGCAGTATACAGCGAAAGCCTAAATTTGGAAAATCCAACGCAGGTGAAAAGCAGTAAGAGAAAGATTGGTGAGGGGAGTGAGATAATTCACCCCCCTCCAATGAAGTTCTATTTTAAAAAGGATAGAAAATTGTGCTGCAGCGTTAACTGGTAGCCTTAATTAGACAAGCCACCAGCGTTCGATAATTCTGCGGCCATCAAAGGCTGCGATGCTGGATACCTTACCGTGGGCGACCTTGTCGTTTCTTCCATCAATTGCATTGGCGAACATTGGCACAACGGCACCCCCTTCATCTCGCAGAATACGCTGCATTTCCACGTACATTTCCTGGCGTTTGGCCTCGTCCAGTTCGGCCCTGGCCTCGACCAGCAATTTGTTGAACCGTTCGTTGTTCCAGGAATTAGAGGTCAAGTCTACGTTTGACCTTTGATATTATTCAATAAGAGTCAAACGTAGACTTGACCCCTAATTCATATTCCTTCTTTGAGCGCAAGGAATGTTTCCAATCTCGCTTCGTGATCGCCTTATTTGCGGGAAATGCTGCCGGTATTTCACCCCGGACAAGCATCTTTTTTTTGTTGTTATATCTGCAATAACATTGGATTAACTCTGTGACTGATTTTGTTAGCTGAGTGGATGATCTGGGGAGCCATTTTTCAAAGGCCCGATCAAAAGATTGGGCCTTTTTTCATTTTTTAGAGGTGCATTGTGTGGTTTGTTTACATTTGTGATCGTAACGGCCAACTTTATACCGGGATATCAACCGATATAGATCACCGAATGAGACAACACAAGGCCAATCTGTTATATTCCGACGAAGCTTATGAGATAAACATGAGGCGGCCAAAAGAGAGCGTCAAATCAAAGGATGACGTCGGGAAAAGAAACTATCTTTGATTAAGAAAGGTAATTAGGTCCGTAGGTGAGTTTACCCTGAGCGAAGCCGAAGGGAGTCCGTGCTGGGGAGCCAAATCAAATCAAGGGCTTACGATAAATCGTAAGCCCTTTTTTATTTACAAAAAATTTCCATTTCCAACCACACTTTTATAGCATCCAGAGCAATAAAAAAACCGGCCGAAGCCGGCTGTATCATTATTATGTTGTTATCACCAATGCAGTTTGATCAAGGGCTCATGAAAACGAGAATTCTCAACTTTCATCAAAGGATATTTTGCGATAGCTGCTAAGAATTATTTGCCGGCTTCCATCCAGCCGTTCGCGTATCTTCCCAGTAGTCTCTACCTTATGATGGACATGGTCCAGCAATTCCTGGCCTAATCTGTTGAGCTGAACCCTATATTCCTTCTCATCAGAGGTGCAAAGGAAAACGCCTTTAATTGTGCCGTCTTCATCCCAACTGGAGGGGATAATAATTCCTTCAATCATTGGTTTGCTCCTTTTGGTGGCCATCTGGTCGCCTCCTTCAGGTTCAGGCATCTGAATAACAATTTAGATTCGGTTCTAATGACTACGGCATCAAAGATTTAAATTTCCATCGATGATAATTGGCCGGCCAAAAATTTAGAAACGAATATTATGTTCAAATGTTAAACGGCAGAACCCGATGGAGAATCCTGCCGTTTATGACAAACAATCTTATGGGATTTCCCTATATTAGAATTTAAAAGAAACGTCTCGTTTTACCCCCTATAATTATCCATTGTAGCCGCCCTTGCAGGACGGGCAGTATTTTCTGGGAGTACCCCTCCCGATCCAGTGAAAGGCCATCAAATGTTTCTGGCCGCATTTGGGGCAAATGCATTCGACTTTCATTTTGGAGTTGTAACTTTTATCATCGAAATCAGCATCTTCTAATTCTTCAGAGAAAGAAAAATGAGCCATCTTAGCGGGATTATCCGAGTTATTTGATTGAGATATTTCTAATTTAGGCATTGATCTTCTCCGTATTAGGATATTTGGGCAATTTGTTTTCACCCGACACCGGTTATTCGCTCTTTTTCCTCTTGTTTGGTTTTGCATTGGATACAACGTCTTGCAACCGGTCGGGCTTTTAAGCGTTCGATAGAGATGTCTCTGCCGCAATCATCACAGATGCCATAGACGCCATCTTCGATGTCTTCCAGTGAAGCACGAATCTTATTGATAAGCACACTTTCTCTATCCCGCATTCGAAGCGTGTAGCCGCGTTCGGAATCTAAAACCGCTCGGTCTAAAGGATCCGAGAGTTGATCTGCGCCATCTATTAGACCCACTACCGTATTACCCGCTCTACCCAGCAGTTCATCGAGCCATTGATTGAGTAAGTCTTTAAAAAAGTCGAGGTCTTTTTGCTCCATCTTTGCTCTTTAACTTCAAACATCACACCCTACCGATAGATTCTGTTTGAGCTCCCATTAAGTTAATTTTTATATCAGAAGTAATCAGCCATCTCATCAAAGTCGGTTTCATCCAGAATCGGATCTATTTCTCCATCAGATTCAAATTCCTGGAAATCGTCCGCTTCTAAAAATGATTCGTAATCCACGTTCAGCGAAAATTTAGAAAGATATGACCTGTCCGAATTATGCATAATTTATTCTCCTTACCAATCGTATTTCAGCCGATGCTGGATTTTTTTTAGGTTTCTTTTGGCTCTTGGTTTCATCCATTCTTCGTGTTGCCATTTGTTTTTTCTGCGGATGGGAGACCGCTTGGGTTGATCCGCTTCCCTTTTAGCGATTCGTCGATTGTCCCGATTAAAGATATGATTGTCTACCTCAATTTCTACTTCTTCGATATCATACCGATCCATTTCCATCTCCGATTTTTTCACCCGCTATTTCTCGACAACTTCAAAGGATTCGACAGTAATAATTTTAAATTTACGCGTATATTTTAATGTTCCTACAACTTTAACTTTTTGGGTGATGTAATTGAGCACCAGATCATCACCCACAGCGTTGTTGTCGACCTTGTATATCTCGTTGTCTGCAACGATCTGATTGTTGTCATTAACTTCACCGACAAAGGTTATCCTGTAAGCCGCAACAGGTGGGACCAGAAAGCAGATGACCATCAACATGACGAAAACAAAAGTATAGATTCTTCCCATTGCTCATGCTCCTCCATTTCAAAATCCCGATCGATAGGGTGGTTCCAGGCAGGTGTTAAGCCTATCAGCCCCTGCACAGCAACAGTCGTGCCAAGTTTATAATATTTTGATTTTATAAAGAAAATGAACTAAGCCGCATCAAAAACAGGAACCGTTAGTTCTGAATCGAGGCTAAGAGAATTTGTCTGGAGAAAAAAGGCGGCAAAAATTTAAATAACATTATGAAATTATTGAAATATTAAAATCGGAAATTGTAGTTCCGATTTGAATCAGGTCGGAATTCGAAGTTCCTGTCTTGCAGGCGGTGCCAGGCAAAAAACAGATGATCGGAGCAAGTTGAGGCCGAAATGAAGTCGTTCAGGCATTTAAATTGCCATAAATAAACGTGTTATTTCGAAATATTTGTTGTCGTCAGCGATAAGTTGGAAGTGATGGGGCGGAACATCGGTAATCAGCCACATTGGTAAGTCCGGCAGGCGCAACTTTTACGCGGCTTTAAATTCTTCTTTACGGATACCGTATTTGTTCATCAGCTTGTTCAGCTGGCGGCAGCTGATGCCGGCATCACGCGCCGAGTCATTAATCTTGCCCCAATTACGGGCCAGGACATCTTTCAGATAGTTCCTTTCGATTTCTTCAACCCCCTGTTGCCTGGTCTCCGCCAGCGTAAGTTGCTTACCGGTGGAAATAAATACAGATGTGGCCTCAGTTTCGAATAGTTCATTGGGAAAACTTTCTGGTGTCAACACCGAGGCAGCTTCAAGGATATAGGCCCTTTCGACAAGATTTTCCAGTTCCCGGATATTTCCAGGCCATGTATATATCTTGAAAGCCTCTATGACGAGAGGGTGAATCCCCTTTATTTCCTTTATCGAAAATTGGTTCAAATTGTTCAAAAAGGCCTCAACGAACAAAGGGATATCTTCTAATCTTTCTCTTAAAGGCGGGATTTCAATCGGAAACACATTTAGGCGATAATACAGATCTTTTCTGAAACTTCCCTCATCGCACATTTTTTTTAGATCCGCATTGCTGGCCGCAATCACTCTGACATCCGTCTTCAGGGTTTCATCTCCCCCCACCCGCTGATAGGTACCGTCCTGCAGAACCTGCAACAGTTTGATCTGAGCCGCAGGTGTATTGGTGCCGATCTCATCTAAAAAAATGGTCCCGCCCGTGGCAAATTCAAATTTTCCGAGTTTTCTGCGCACGGCTCCTGTGAAAGCTCCTTTTTCGTGGCCAAACATTTCACTTTCAACCAAGGTGTCCTGTATTGCCCCGCAATGCACGCTGATGAATTGCGCATCTTTACGATTGCTGTGCTTGTGGATCAATTGCGCCAGGACACTTTTGCCGGTTCCTGTTTCGCCTATCAGCAATACCGTGCTCTTCGTTGGTGATACGGTGCGAATTTGCTGAACAACCTTTTTCATGCGTTCGCTGTTGGTCCGCAGAAGCTCAAAGGAGTCCACCTGCCAGAATTGATCGCGCAGGTAGTTCAGTTCAGACTGAATGATTCTCGTTTTGTTTAAATTTTCCGAAACCAGTTTTAATTCGTCGGCATCAAGCGGATAGGTAAGGTAGTCGCTGGCACCGGCCTTGACCGCACTAACGGCGTTGCGTATTTTGTCCTGCCGGGTCATGACGATAATTTCTACGGAAGGAAATAACTGCCAGAAAGGCTTGAGGGACTCTTTGTAGTCTTCCCCGGACTCCTGGTTATTAAGAACATCCAGATCAATGAAAATCAGATCATACTGTCTTTTTTGAAGCACCTCCAACGCTGCAGTCTTGTCGGCTGTTCTTTCAACGGTAAAGCCTAACTTGTAAGTTGAGGCAATTAAAGGATAGGCTTCTTCTTTGTTACTGACCACTAAAATCGATTTCATCCCGCGATCCTTCTCAATAATGCATATTACTGTCTCACGATCACTAGGCGCTAGAACGCTAACTATATCAAGAGATGATTTGAATCACAATTGAAAACTCAACACCAAGGGGTGAAGCCGGGTGGAGACTTTTTTCATGAGGGATTTTGCTGCCAATGTATTGAAATACTGTCGAATCAGTAATAAACGAACTATTTCATGATAACCTCTCAGCTTCCTTTCTGGATATTTACGGATCTGTTTCCCATCATCCAGATCCAATAAAAAAACCTGCATATCAGCCGGAAGCTTCAGCAGATTCATAATCTGAGCGACCCTTGCACGGGTAAGACCTTCTTTCAGGGCAATTTCATTCATTAAATTTACAACGCCATCGTCAAGCATCTTTTACAATTTGATGGTTTTGTGGATTATATGTTTCTTTTTAAGCAGTTTCAAAAAGTTGTAATCTTTGAACTTTGAACCCTGAACATAGAACCGATACAAGGCGGCGATGTCGTTCAAATCTACAGTTTATCAATCCATAATCCTCGACTGCGGGTGCTTTGCCTTCCATTCGCGCCAGGGCGTGTCGTCTGAAGCAAGCTTGGGCAGCCATCTTTCGAAATAAACGCCCTGAATTCCTTTCAAGCCCTCCTGGTACGGATACCAAAGCGAGTTGGTTTCCCGGTCGTAAAGAACAAATGTTCGCTCGTATGTCCATCCGGAGGGCACCAGCGTGAGCGTGCGGCCGTCGATCTCGCGGCTGTACACAGCCGCCAGGTCAACCAGCGGTCAGTAGGCCGCCGCTATCGCTTGATCTCCGATACTGCTATTTGCAACTTCATGACGATAGAGTCGGGGCACTGAATAGGCCCGGGCCTCTTTTCCGTCAGATATTCCGATAATCCGTGTATTGTTCGAAAAATTCGGGCTTTCATCTTTTAATTGCGAATCGTCTAAAGGCGTAAACGCATTGCGTCCGATGCCGTGCCGGAATCGTTCGGGGTCAAATCCAATGGATTTGGCCTGGGTCACATCCCAGCGCTCGCCATGAAGATCCACAATATAGCTCCGGCCGTTCTCCTGAATTGCTTTGGAAAAGGTAAATCCTGATGAAATCTGGGTCACTATCATAGTTAAAATAAAAATTATTAATAACAATACCTTACGAGACATGTTCCATCTCCTTTCTTGCAGGCGTTCACAGTTTCAGGATTATCTTGATAGATATTATTCCGATCATTAAGTCCAAAAATGGCTGAAATTTGGTCGTTGCTCGCGTGGGATTCTTACAAAAGCGTCGGATTTTGGATGGTAAAATTAAAATCGATCAAAATCCGCAAATTAGACAATGAAATGGTTTTTTTCAAGAATGTATTTTTTCCTTGACACATAATCACAATATAGCTACATTGTGATCACATCTTAAGCAATTTTACCGCCTTCCAACGGGTCAAGGCCGCTATGAATTGCCTGCAACCCATGATTGTTCAAACAGTATGCCACGGATTCATGTAACATCGTAAGGGGATAAAAAATGAGGTACGCGGAGACAGGGTTTAATTTAGAAATTGATCTAACCCGAGGAAACATTGAGAGGGTCGCAACCGACCCCAGAGATACCGAGCTTTATCTGGGGGGGCTGGGTACGAACGCCAAGATATTATGGGATCGGGTCCCGCCCGATATTGATGCCTTTTCTCCTGAGAATCTTTTAATTTTCGGCACCGGTCTTTTGTGCGGCACCACGGCTACCGGTTGTAACCGCACTATTGTGACGACCATTTCCCCTCAGACAAAGTTAATGGCATTCTCGATGATGGGGGGGTATTGGGCACCGGAATTGAAGTATGCCGGTTATGACAAGGTGATCCTTCGGGGTAAATCCCCCGATCTGGTTTATTTGTGGATCAACAATGATAAGGTGGAAATACGAGATGCATCCCATTTGCAGGGCAAAGGTGCGATTGAAACGGCGGAACTCATTAAAAAGGAGTTGAAACAGCCCAAGGCCCAGGTGTCCGCCATCGGCCTGGCCGGGGAAAACAGAGTCTATTATGCGACCGTCGAGCAAGGCCGATCCAGTGCCAGCCGGGGCGGAATCGGCGCCGTTATGGGAGATAAAGGGGTAAAGGCGATCGCTGTTCGTGGAACCCAGGACATCAATGTTGCCCGACCGGCCGAATTCATGGCGCTTTGCTATGAGGTGCTGGACTACATCAAATGGCGGGAGGACAATCCGATTCCCGGCGTCATACCCATTTTAGCCATTCTTGGATCACCGCAGGAGATGGCCATCCACGATGAGAAATGGCACACCGAAAATTTTTCCTGGGGAAATGCCCGCCTCCGCCGAAAAGGCTTCTGGACCGAGGAAGTCTCCGATGAGTGGCTGGAAACCATGACCAAAGCACGCACGCGGCTCATCAGTTGTTATAACTGCCCGGTGGCATGCGGGGCTGCCATTTCCATGCCGGGGCTGCCAACCTACATGATGAAATGTTTCACGAAACTGACTTATACCATGGCAGCCATGTCAAACCTGGAGTTTGGTTTGACCATCGCACAGCGCGCTACGGAGTATGGCGTGGACGGATACTCAACCCCGCAAGTGATGGCCTTCGCCCTTGAGCTTTTGGAAAACGGGATTTTAACGGATAAAGATTTTCCGGGAATGCCCCAGGACAATGAGGGTAGATTTTTCTACCTGCTTGACAAAATTGTCAATCGCGAAGGGGTCGGAGATATCCTGGCCAATGGCACCCATTGGGCCGCCGAGGAGATTGGCAATGGTGCGGATGCCTATGCCCATAACAACATAAAGAAACATGAGCAGTTGCCGCTCAAGCTGTCAATGCTCAATCCCATTTATTTCCTGATGTATAGTACCGGCGAGAAGATAAACATTACCCAGATCGAGGGGCAGTTTCCCCAGGCAGCTTTTCCGAAAAGAGAGCATCGCGAAAAATTTGTCACGGATTGGTTTCAGGTCCCGGATGATAGATTCAAGCAATACTTTCTGGACTGGGAACCCCGCGGCGAAAACTCAAATCCCTACTACCCGACGCCGGAAATGGCGTGTGACATTGTCGACTGGCAGGAGCGGATGCACTATATTGATGACGCTTTGGGAATGTGTGCCGGGTTGTCATCTTTTCACTTGAAGCCACCCTATCATATCCACAATATTCCAAAATTTCTCTCAGCCGGGGCAGGTTTTGATATGGATGAAGACAAGCTATCTCTGGCTGCCAAGCGTTACCGGACGCTGGTCCGGGCCATCAATATCAGAAGAGGCTTGCGCAGAAAAGATGAGAAGCCGCCCGAGGACCATTGGAAGAAACGATTCCCTGAATTGGAAAAAGAACTTTTAGATACTTATTACAAATTCAAGGGCTGGAATAACGAGGGCATCCCGACGAAAGATTCCTTGCATGAATTGGGCCTGGACTTTGTTAGCGAAGATTTAATTCAAAGGGGGATCTTGGCAGCCGGCGAAGATACTTTGAGTGAAGAAGCTTCAGCAATCAGCGACCGCCAGCAGAACTAGGGGTATGAGGAAGGCCCCTTGAAGGGGCCGGGGCTACGCCCTGCTGGTGATCGCTGATTTGTAAAAATTAGAGTGGAGGGTGAAAACTTTGAGTGATCCAAAGCAAAAGAAAACAATTAAAACCATAAAAATAGATGTTGATAAATGCCATGGGTGCCGGGCATGCGAGATGATCTGTTCCGCCTTTCACGCCGAGCCCAAATACAGCAGCAATAATCCGGCCAGGGCTCGTATTCGAGTGATACGCGACCCTCTAAGAGACGTGTATGTTCCTGTCTATGCGGGAGAATATACGGTTGCTGAATGTGCCGGCAGAGACAAATACACCATTGAGGGCAAGGAATACGATGAATGTTCCTTTTGCAGGGCTTCCTGCCCTTCCAGGGAGGATTTCAAAGAACCCGATTCCGGTCTCCCGTTGAAATGCGATATGTGCGAAGGAGAAGAAGAGCCACTATGTGTCAAGTGGTGCACGGTGGATGCCCTGGTGGTCGAAGAAAGGGAAGAAGAAGTCGAAGAGCAGGAGGAGCAGGAAGACCTCGAGGTCGGCTTGGAATCACTGGCAGATAAATATGGCATGGATAAAATATTGGATGCCGTTGCACGATTATCCAAGAAGAACTAAAAAGAGGATACATAAAGACAGTGGAAACGATAGCCCCCTTTATAGAAGTCATAGATGAGATCAAAGAGGCCGGCGGGGAAGTCTTTAAGTTATGCTTTCAATGCGGACTGTGTGATGTTGTTTGTCCCTGGAATAAGGTTAGAACCTTTAGCATGCGCAAGATAATCCGCGAGGCGGCATTCGGTTTAAGTGAGGTGGAAGGTGAAGATATATGGCGTTGTACGACCTGCGGGACGTGCCCGGCGCAGTGCCCCAGAGGCGTCAAACAGATTGACGTCAGCGTTGCCTTACGAAGACTGGCCTCGGAATATGAAATGTTTCCGACCTCTGTTAAACCGGCCCGTACCGCAAGGGCCAGCCTGATTTCAGAAGGCAATCCCCTTCAGGGAGAGCGAGGCAAACGGGCGGAATGGACCAAAGGGCTGTCGGTTAAACCCTACGAAGAAGGGATGGAAGCCTTATATTTTGTCGGCTGCTACTTTTCCTATGACCCGCGGATGAAAAAAGTAGCCCAAGCCACCGTCAATATCCTCAAACAGGCCGGAGTTAATTTCGGTATACTTGGCGAAAAGGAAAACTGCTGCGGAGAAAGTATTCGAAAGACGGGCAGCGAGAAGGTGTTTAAAAAGCTTGCCAAAGAAAACATCAAAACGTTTATAGATAATGGAGTAAAAAAAATCATTGTCTCTTCCCCGCATTGCTACCATACCTTTAAAAACGAATATCCCGAATTCATGGTCAATTTCGAGGTTATTCATATGAACCAGTATGTACTGGAGCTGATCAATGAAGGCAGACTCGAATTTTCAGGAGAATTTGAAAAGTCCGTCACCTATCATGACCCATGCTACCTGGGAAGACACAATGGGGTTTATGATGAGCCCAGGGACCTGTTAAACAAGGTTTCCGGGTTGAATCTGGTTGAAATGGAAGCTTGCAGAAAAAATAGTCTGTGCTGCGGCGGCGGCGGCGGCAGAATCTGGATGGACACGCCCCAGGAAGAACGATTTTCCGATATTCGACT
>Ga0316190_10003017_pt1 | contig 12255 bp, 12 predicted proteins | sample Eddworburrow2_MG_FD_204929 | JGI IMG/M metagenome (GOLD analysis project Ga0316190, IMG submission 204929) | Coastal sediment microbial communities from Maine, United States - Eddy worm burrow 2 | ecosystem: Environmental > Aquatic > Marine > Coastal > Sediment | place: USA: Maine | collected... | reverse complement strand
GAGTCTTCAGGGCATTGGCAAAGCGGCAGACATCACTGTGCAGTTCTTTATAGCTGATATGACGGGTGTCACCCTGTTCGCCTTCAAAGATAATCGCTGTTTTGTCGCCCTGTTTGTCCAGATGTCGATCGAGACAATTATAGGAAACGTTTAGAGTGCCATCTTCAAACCAGCGAAAGTGGGGGGCTTCGCTGTCATTCAGGACTGTCTGGAACGGCGTTTGCCAGGAGATATGTTCGCGGGCCTGTGCGGCCCAGAAACCTTCATAATCAGCCTCTGCCTGATCCCACAGCGCCTGTAATTGTGCCGGGCTGTTGATAGCGGCGGTATTGACGAATGCCTCGGGTGGGGTAAACAGGCGATTTTCCTGCAGGATGGAGTCGATATTATTGTCGCTCATCGATATTCCTCAGTGTTTCCGGCTTGTGTTGATCGTTTCAGGCGCTGATTACGCTGGCCTGACTTGAGAGTGTCGTTCAGAGTAGCTTCCGGGCTTATCCCTGAACGATATTCATCAGACGCGCGATTGTTTCTCGCGTATTTCATCCAGGGTTTTGCAATCGATACATTGTGTTGCTGTAGGGCGGGCCTCCAGGCGTCGAATCCCGATTTCGATGCCGCAGACATCACAATAACCATAATCATCATTACCCAGGTTTTCCAGTGATTCGTCAATTTTTTTGATCAGTTTACGTTCACGGTCACGGGTACGCAGTTCCAGTGCGAATTCAGACTCCTGGCTGGCGCGGTCGTTGGGATCAGGGAAATTGGCGGCTTCATCCTGCATGTGATGTACCGTACGATCAACTTCTTCCATTAGTTCCAGTTTCCAGTTCCGCAGGATAGCGCGAAAATGGGCTACCTGGGCCGGGTTCATATAGATTTCACCGCGTTTTTCCTTGTAGGGTGCGACGCCATGCAGGCTGATGCTGGTTACTGCCGCAGCGGTATTTTTACTCATTGTTGTGGGCGCCTTTTGTTTGGTTGAGGCCTTTGTTGCAGCAGGCTTTTTGGCAGCGGTCTTCTTGGTGGCTGCTTTTTTCTTGGCTACCGGCTTTTTGGTGGCTGCTTTTTTCTTGGCTGCCGGCTTTTTGGTGGCTGCTTTTTTCTTGGCTACCGGCTTTTTAGCCACAGTTTTTTTCTTGGTGGTTGTTTTTTTCTTGACTGCCATTTGTCCACTCCCATATGGACCTGAAATAACCTGATATATATACCAGAAAGATCATATTTGCTCAATATAGAATGCCTTTATCGGCATCCGTGCGGTGAGCTTAAGCAGGCGCCAACTTGCTGTCCGAGTAATGTTCAGTCATGGTATCTTTGACCATTGTTTGAAACGAGGGTGTAGAGGAGGAATATGATGAGTGTGAAGCCCGTGGCGATGATTTTTGATGTAGACGGGACGCTGGCAGATACCGAACGAGATGGGCATCGCCCGGCTTTTAATCGCGCCTTTGCCGAGGCCGGTCTGGAGTGGGATTGGTCGGTTGAAGAGTATGGCCGTTTGTTGCGAATTACCGGAGGTAAAGAGCGCATGTTTGGCTATCTTCAGGGTAATCCTATTAAAAATATAGAAATCAATGATATGGAGTCGTTTATTGCGGGGCTGCATGAGGCTAAAAACCGTTATTATGCTGAAATGGTCAAAGGTGGGGGGATTCCTCTGCGTTCCGGTGTCGAGCGTTTGCTGAATGAGGCGCGCGAACAGCGGGTCAGGTTGGCTATCGCCACAACAACAACGCGTTCCAATGTTGAGGCCTTACTTGAAGCCAACCTGGGCGCTGAGTCGCTGGGCTGGTTTGAGATCATTGCTACGGCTGATGAAGTACCCGATAAAAAGCCTTCGCCGGCCGTATATGACTATGTTCTGCAAGGATTGGGGCTGCCTGCGGCCGATTGTCTGGCCCTTGAGGATTCACAGAATGGGTTGCGGGCTGCTCAGGCCGCCAGTTTGCCGACCCTCGTGACCATAAATGACTATACGCGTGATGATGCCCTGAGTAGCGCTGAGTTGGTCGTCGATCAGTTTGGTGAGCCCGGTGATCCAATGCGGCTTATTGGCGGTATCTGGGCGCAACGCTTGCCTGCCACCACCCACTGTATTGATTTGGCAGCGCTGGGACAATTGCTGGGTGAATAAGGGTAAACAGAAGCAGCCAGTACCCATGGCCCGGCGTATGGAGGGTATAGAATCCTTCCATGTCATGGATATCCTGGCCCGGGCCCGGGCAATGGAAGCCGCTGGCCGTAACATTGTTCATATGGAGGTTGGTGAGCCGGACTTTGTGACGCCGCAGGCAATTATTGATGCCGGTATTCAGGCTCTGCAGCAGGGGCAGACACATTATACGCCGGCCCTGGGTTTGCCGGCCCTGCGTGAGGCCATTGCCGCTTATTATCAGCAGCATTATGGCGCGGCAGTGGCCGCTGAGCGGATTATCATCACACCCGGTGCTTCAGGTGCATTACAGCTGGCCCTGGGGGTGTTGGTGAACCCGGGTGATGAGGTGTTGATGGCTGACCCTGGTTATCCCTGTAACAGGCATTTTGTACGTTTGTTTGAGGGTCGGGCGGTCAGTATTCCGGTGGATGCCGAGAGCGCCTATCAGCTCACTGCTGAGCTGATACAGAAAAACTGGCAAGCTGCAACCATTGCTGCAATGCTGGCGTCTCCCTCAAACCCGACCGGAACAGTCATTGCCGTTGACGAACAGCAGGCGATTTTGACTGCTGTGTCGCAGCGGGGTGGATGTGTCCTCGTCGATGAGATTTATCATGGTTTGATTTATGACGACGAGGAAGCAACAACGGCGCTGTCATTGAGTGATGATGTGTTTGTCATTAACAGTTTTTCCAAATTTTTTGGTATGACAGGCTGGCGCCTGGGATGGCTGGTTGCCCCCGAGGCTTATATTGGGGCCATCGATCGCCTGGCCCAGAATATTTTTCTGGCGCCATCAACGCCGGCCCAGTTTGCCGCGTTGGCGGCCTTTGAGCCGAGCGCCATGGCTGAATTGAAGCAGCGTCGTGATGAGTTCAAGATCCGGCGTGATTTTTTATTGCCGGCCTTAAGAGGTCTGGGTTTCGAAATCCCGCTGGCCCCACAGGGCGCCTTTTATCTATATGCCGATTGTTCTCATTTTACTGATGATAGTTATACCTTTGCCCTGGATGTTCTGGAGCAGGCGGGTGTGGCGATTACGCCGGGACGCGATTTTGGCAGTTATCACGCGGAGCAACATGTAAGGTTTGCCTATACCACGGCACAGGACAAGCTGGAGCAGGGAGTTGAGCGCCTGGAGCAGTATCTAACAAAGTTATGAGTGATGTGTAGTGGGTCATGAGGGTTGATGATTCAGACATGATGACCTCTAGCGAACACTGAAGAATAATTTGTAACAAATTGTTTTATATGGGTAAATATATTCAATCAAGAGCAGGGGGTCGAACCTGTCGACACAAGTTCTTAGCGCTGCCCCTCATTACTCATGACCCATATCTCGTCTCTTGTGTTATAGAGCCAGCAACAACACGATCCCGAGTCCCAGCCTATAGATGACAAACGGCAGCATGCCGATGCGTTCGAGCAGTTTGAGAAAAAAATGGATGCAGGCATAGGCCGTGATGCCAGAGATCAGCGCACCGGTTAATAACGCGCCGCCATCAATCAGGCTGTCCTGTTGCAGAAGATCCTTGATTGCCAGCAGGCCGGCAAGGGTAATAACAGGGATTGAGAGCAGGAATGAAAAACGTGCGGCAGCCTGACGGGATAAACCCAGCATCAGGCCGGCCGTGATCGTGATGCCCGAGCGGGATGTCCCCGGTATCAAAGCTATGGCCTGGGCAATACCAATCAACAGGATGTCGGTGAGGCGCAGGCTGTGTTCATCGCGCTGTCGCTTGCCATAGACATCGGCCCACCATAACAGCAGCCCAAAACCGATGGTGGTGATGGCGATTACCTCGAACGAGCGCAGATTCAGCTCGATGAAATCCTTGAACAGCAGCCCGCACAAACCCACCGGGATCGTCCCGATCAGAACCCCCCAGGCCAGACGACTTTCGGCGGTCTGTCGCCGTGTCGTCAGTGATCGTGTCCAGTCCCTGCTCATGCGTAGCAGTTCGGCACGGAAATAGATGATGACGGCGCCCAGTGTACCGACATGGACGGCGACATCGAATACCAGGCCCTGATCCTCCCAGCCCAATAACTTCGGCAATAAAATCAGGTGGGCCGAACTTGATATCGGCAGGAATTCGGTCAGTCCCTGGAGCAGGGCCAGTAATATTTGTTGGGTCAGGTCCATTGCACGGCGAGCCTACTGTATTGGGCGGCGGTGTGTAAAGCCGGATTTAATGCGCATAGTGAGGATCGTGTTTAATCTTTTGAAATACCAGTGGATGTATGGGTGATTCAGGCGTGAATGCTGGCTGGCCGGGGCAGCGGCGACGGAATTCAAACTGCTCGCTTAACCAAATACAACATCCAGGCGGGCGGTTGCGCAGTTGAACTCACTGCTGTTATCGGCGCAGACCCGTAGATACAAATAGATGGGCTGGTTGATGTGATTTCCCAAGGATAAAAATTCGGAAAGTCCGGCTCCAGGTGTAACGGTGCCACATTTCAGTTCACTGGCTATATTAAAATTACAATTGAGGCTATCGGGTGTGGTGCCGGTATTACAGCCGGTTTGTGCTTGATTTGTGCATAACTTGCCATCGAATGCCACATACTTATTATTGTAAGAGTCTTCGAAGCCAGGCTGATCGCTGATCTTAATCGTTGCATAGTAGGTTTGGTAGCCTGGAACGTCCCAATTGAGTGTGAAATTGCCACTACCATTAATATATGGGGTGATATAAGGATAATTGCCTGGAAAGTACATGCTGCCACCGGTTTCAATAACGGCGCCTTCCAGTGGTATATCCTGAGAGCCGGTAACTGAAGGACCGGCGAACGGATCGCTGGAATCACCGCTGCAGGCGACGGTGAGCAGGCTGGCGAGACCGATAATGAATGAGTGTATCAATCTATTCATGTCTTTATATATCGTAAGGATGTGTCATAAATTGAGTGCGGAGCTTGTGGCTGCGGTGCACCGATTGCGATAATAACAATAATATGGTTAGGCTGTATCTAACAAAAAGGGTTCAATCTAATTCAGGAATTATATCTAACTAATTGTATTTATATAATGTTTTTGTGGGTAATAATCAAGATTGAGCGCTGGGCAGTAAAAACCGGCGGGTTGAGCGGGGGGGCTTATATGTGGCTGTCGGTATGGTCGGCATACCGACCGCTTTGGAACACTCGATGTAATTCGCCGAATATTAAAGTTATTTATTAATTTACCGTTATTTCTTAGTAGGTAATTAACCACTCATAACGGTCAAATAATAGACTGGTGGTTAATAGAAAATAACAGTCAGGTAATGAGTGCTGAATTGGAGGTGAGCTCATGAAAGAATTCTTTGTAAAACCAAAGGCCCTTTTGGCCGGGGTAGCGATTTCATCGGTTTTGGTGGGCCTGGTTTACGCAACTGATGAGCCATTTAATGCAACAATGACCCTGATTGCACCGATTGTGATTACAGAGACGCAGGCGTTGTCATTTGCCGATACGGTAGCAGGTACGGGATCATCTGTTGTTACGGCGGCGGCTGATGCTACAGCGGCTACATTCACTGCAACGGGTGAGGCCAGTACGGCTGTTACGGGCAGTGTGGTAGAGGCGAACATCACGATGCAACACTCGTCCTGGACTGTGCCAGATGCGACGAAGGAAATTACGGTGGATACCTGGACCCTGGGTGGCGATATGAACCCCGGCACGGGTGCAGCCACGTTTAGTGGCGGCGGTGCATTAAATGATCTGCGCGTTGGGGCTACGGCCACGGTGGGTGCGACTGATATCACGGGTGTTTATACCGGGACAGCGACTTTTCGACTCGTTTATTAATCAAGACACCGGATATTACTGGTGTTGCAGATAGTTGAACCCCCGTTTATGGGGGTTTTTTAATGTTTCAAATATAATATTTCCTGGTGCAGGTAGTCTTTAGTAGTTAATACCGCGTAAGCCTCCACAACCTCGATCCCCTTCAGGTTTATTTTATTATGTTTCCTGTTTAGTATATAGGCATATTCAATAAGGAATATGCCTGGATGTCCCAGATATTGATGTTGATGCTGAAGCTATTCTTCACATTGATATTGTTGCTTAATGCCCCGGTAGTGACTTATGCGGGCCCCATCGTCATTAACGAGCTTCAGGCTTTGTCTTTTAGCGCCGCGATAGCCGGGGTGCCCGCATCCATTGTTACGGCTCCGGCAGATGCCAATGCGGCCGTATTTGATGCTACGGGTGACATCAATCTGTTACTGACTGCCAGCGTTGTTGAGAGTTCCGTGTTTATGGATAATGGCGGAACGGGTTCAAGCAATACCATCAGTATTGGTTCCTGGACATTCGGTGGTTCACTGACGGATGTTGGTGGTTCAGGCACGGCCAGCTTTGATGCCCTCGGTGTTATCAGTAATATGCGTATTGGGGCCACCGCCGTTGTGGAGGCCGATGATAATCCCGGATTTTATCAGGGAACGGCGACGATGCGACTTGTATACCAATAACGACTAAGAGCCAGGTTTTAATTATGTTGACACACCGATGTCATCGCTGGGTTATTTTCATAGTGTTTCTGAATATGGCGCTTGTGCCAACTATTGCGCGGGCGGCAACAACATTGTTTAGCCTTAATATGCAGCTACTGGCCCCGGTCATCATTAGCGGCGTGTCCTCATTGAGTTTGGCCGGTTCTACTACCCGGCAGGGGGGGGGGAGTGTGACAACCGATACCCAATTGACGGGTGTCTTTTCTGCTGCAGGCACGGCAGACATGGCAGTTGTAGGCAGTATTGTTGAGCCCTATGTGGTTTTGACCCGGGCCGGTGCCGGTGTCGATAGCGGGGGCGTGGTACGGATTGATTCATTTGCCTTAAGTGGTGATATGAATAAGACGGGGTTGGCAAACTTCCCTGCTACAGGTGCGCTGGATAATCTTCAGGTAGGGGCTGCCATCCATGCCAGCAACCCCAATGTCAATGGTCTCTATCAGGGGAGTGCAACGTTTCGTCTTGTACACTGGTAGTTGTGATGCCCCGGTTGCCGCCTGTTACGGATGCCTGGCTGCTGTTATAGGGTGACTCATAGAATGTGATGGTATGATCTGTCATATTCAGGATAAGGATGCCTTGAGATAATTAATTCTGGTGATAACTAGCGATAAACAAATGAAAACGAAGATTTTAATATTGTTGTTGATCTGCTGCAGTACCTGTGTGCAGGCCAAAAACTCATTTTTAGTAGCGCCGGGGCGGGTAGACTTTGACTTGTCGCGTCCGGTGACACAGTCATTCATTATTAACAATAATGGTGACAACAAAATACGTCTGTCCATTGAGCCGGTTTATTTTGCCATTGATTCGCGATCACTGGCCGCCGGAGAACCATTGGATAAGGTCAATCCGGGTAAGGATGATTTACGGCCTTATATCCGTGTTAGTCCGAGAACATTATCATTGAATCCCGGGCAACGCCGCGATATACGTATTTCAGTTCGCGCCCCACAGACGATGGAGGAGGGTGATTATCGCGCCCACTTGCTGGTGCGTATGCTGGAGGTTGCTAAAACTGAAGATGTTGTGGCCGCTGGTGGCTCTGATATTTCTATGAAAATAGATATAAAATTAGAAACGGCGGTAGCTATCTATGGTTATCTGGGGCAGCGGCAGGCAGATCTAAGCGTGATTTGTTCCCGTGATCAACAGGGTGATCTAATGCTGGATATTGCCAACCCGACGCGGTGGCGCTTTGAAGGCTGGTTTAATGTTTATCCGGCATCTACAGCGGCTGCAAATGAGCCTGTGGCACGAAAACATGTGAATAGTCTGCGTGAGAGTCGACGCCAGGTGGCTATGGGTTGGCGTCCAGAGGTCGGTGAGACCGTAGATGTTATCTGGGTTGATGCCAGGAGTGGTAATGTAAGTGGGCAGATACAATGCCAGGTACCTGAATAAATATATTTGTGAGTAGTTATTACAGGTTTTTTCCTGTTTTTTATTTTCAGCTATTGCTGCTGTTCAGTCTGCCAGCGGATGCTGAATCCCCTGTTTCTGTAAATATTGACAGGCCAGTGTCGGCGCCAATGACAGAGGCCTTTGTCGAATTACGTATCAATAAAAGCCGTGGTAGCGGTTTTTATCCAGTCCTTGTTGATGATAATGAAAATCCTTTCATTGATGTTGAAGACATCATGTCAAACTGGCTTGATATGGCCGTTGAGTGTCACGAAGGGCGTAATTTCTGTCAGGCTGTGATGCAGCCTGCTGCCGTTCGCTACTGGATCGATGCCGAACAAATGCAAATGGGCAGTGAGGATGGCGAGACAATCAATCTTGAGTCAGGCAGTTTGGTAGTGCATGACGGTAAGTTATGGTTACGTTATGATGTCTGGCAGCAATGGTTGTCTGTGTCAACAAACTGGACCTTGTTTAACTATACCCTGGCTTTTCACCCGCATTTCCCTTTATTGCAGGATCTGAAGCTTGCCCGGGAGGAGAGTCGCAGGTATCAGTATGCTCAGCAGCAATGGCGTGAACGCATGAACGCCATGCCCGCTGTGCTGCCAGCAAACCAGACCTATCGGGTCGAAAGCCGTTACCGTGTGCAGAAAGAAATAATATCTGATCATAGTAGGGATATAACCATCGCTGATTATGATCTGGCAGCCGATTTGCAGCGCGGTACCTTATTGCTATCCGGGCGTATTGATGACAAACGAGGGATAGACAATGTTGTTGATTCCTGGCGCTATAGAGAATTCAGGAATGAGGAGTTCCATCTGCTCGAAGTCGGTAATAGCCACAATCCAAGTTCGGCGCTATTCCCTGCGTTTTCGTTAAAAAACGCCTTTCGTTTTGACTACCTTGAAAGACAGCAGGGTGGCGGCTTGTTTGAGTTGGCGGACTGGACTCAGGCTGGGGCGGAGATTGACGTTTACAAAAACGATTTTTTGCAATACACCATTTTTACTGATAACGAGGGCCGTTATCAAATAGATAATCTATTGGTCTCCGGTGGTGATCGCGTCAAATTGAAGTTTTATTATCCGGACGGTTCTGAGGAGGAGCGTGTGATTTCAGTGGCTCCTGATGAGGGCTTGATACTGGATAAGCGGCAATGGGATATCAGGTTGCTAGGCGGGCAACTGGTCAGCAACAGTAGCGATTTTCGCTATATCGATATTCGTTATGGTCTGGAAGATAATTTATCGTTTGGTGTGAAGGAATATTATTTGCCACTTGGTAATAACAATTTTTCTGTTTTGGATATTGATCTTGCCTGGAGGCCGATAGCCGGTGTTTATATCCTTGGCGAGAGTTTTTTAGATGGTGCCATTGCTGACTCTGACATGCGTATGGATCTCACGCTGATCCCGGGTCATGCGCTGCGTCTTGAGCGGCGCTGGCTGGATAAAAACAGCCGTGTATTGCAGACGCCCCTGCTCAGGGATCCGGCCCGGGAATACTGGCGTCTGGTTCACCGTTTTGGGGTAGCAAAATGGGGCTGGACCCTGGATGCCAGGGATATGGATGAACAATGGTTGACCGAGGCCAGGCTGGATTATCGTCTTAATCGTATGGTGAGGCTGCTGTCGACACGTACAGTGCAGCGAACAGAATTAGCCGGGATCAATAGATCGTCAGAGTTTGGTGTCAGTATTGTGCCTGCCGATTACCATAATATTGATGTCAGACGGAGTTTTTCATCGACAAATGATACGTTATCAGTAGCATACCGTCATCTGGGAGGGCAGCAGCGACCCTGGGATGCCCATCTGGGGCTGAGCAAGTCAACAGGAACTTCAGCGCTTGTATCATCCAGCTTGCTATGGCGTATTAATCCGGCTTTGTCTATAGGCCTGCGGGCAGATAATTCTACTGTCGGTATGGTTGTGTCGTGGAATGATGTGGTGGCACCCAGGCCGGGGCCGGAGCACTGGGACGATTTTGCCAGCGGCACCCTGACCGGGCAGATCAATTTACCTGCCGATAAACATAGCTTAGCACCAGCGACGACACACCCTCTGGCCGGGGTGCGTGTGCGAGCCGATACAAAAACAGTCATGACTGATGCTAATGGACGTTTTTATATAACTGGTTTGCCGCCCTATCAGCGTTTGCTGTTTAGTGTCGACAAATCGACGCTGGATGCGAGTCTAATACCTGTTGAAGAATATGCTGTGATTTACTTCAGGCCAGGTACACATATTGACTATTCGCCAGCATTGACCTGGACGGCCGGAATTGATGGTTATCTTATAAATCGACAGGCCTTGCCGATGGATATTAAGATCGAGGTGGTTGGTTTGTATGATAATGTTCCGGTAACCACGGTGGCTGTAGAAGAAGACGGTTTTTTTATCGCCGAGGGTCTGGTTCCGGGGGCCTATCAATTGCGCCTGATTGGTGCGGGGGATGATTTTCGACCCCATAATTTCGAACTGCCGTCAGGCTCGGACTGGGTGTCCGGGATAGTCTGGCAGTGGGATAAGGTCGAGCCAAGGCATTAATGCTGCTGAGGGCGTGTATCCATCCGTTGCGGTTTTTTCATGCCCTTTATGACAGGTAGCGAACACCGATTTTGTAACCCTTGGCTGCGGGGTTGGGGTAATAACTGGCATGTAAAGCCGTGAGGTTATCGAGCATCGATAGTTCTCCGGTTCCCTCGGGTTCAATCCATCTGTGTTCAAGAATAATATTGTTGCTTAATTCTGCCATATTTTCCTGTGTGAACAGGGTATAGGTGTTTTTTAATCCTTTTTCATCAGGCCGGATTAGTTGTTCCCTTATTGCCTGCAGGTGGCCGACAATGGACGGAATAAACAAGGTTGATGAAGTACGTGGAAATTTTTGCTCATCATCAAATGGATCGCGGCTATACATCGAATAATGAGTCGGGTGGGCCGATGATCGGTCAATGTGAAAATTTAATTGCGGAAAACGATTGCGGTGGCCGCGATTTCTGAACTCAAGATTCATGTAGGCATTTTTAATGATGACTACCCCCGCTTTTTTTATTAGTTCTTTCAGTCCACTGTTCAGTTCCATGTCAAAATCATGCAGCGTCAGGATGGTTGGCTGCTCAAAGTGAATGATGACGCCGTAATGTTCGAACTCAAATGCCGGTATTTCGGCCTGGAGGCAGAATCTATTGATATCCCCATGCAGGATATCACTGTAATGTTTCAGGAGTCGCTCGCGGTAATGTGGGATCGCAATCTGGGCTGCATAGCGCTGGTTACCGTACTCGCCCTGATACGGTTGCTCAGGGCGGGTTAATAAATTGTTCAGCCACTGGCTGTTAAAGTGTGTTTCAAACATCAGTATGCGTCCTTGGCGGTTAAAGCTTCCGGGCCATTCACCCGATATTATAAGTATCGGGTAAAACCGAATTTTCATGAATGTTCCGGTGCTAAACGGTACCACCTGTCCTGTGGATCTGATGAATATAACCTTATGAATATATGGCATAAAATGTAAATGCAGATACCCTTGCCTGACAATAGCCTGAGCTGTGATGCCGCAATGCGTGAGAGTCTGCAACGTTTTATAGACCATGCCGAACCAGCCCTGGTAGCACCATGCCCGGGTTGCCTGAAACATATGCCGGAAAATTGTTCGCCGAAGTGTGATGATGCCTCGCGGGCATTGTCGATTGACCCTGAAAGATATCCGCTGGAACCGAAAGTTATACCGCTGGTGTATGAAGTTATGGCGTCAGCAGGGTTGAAGTCCTGCTGGTCCTGTGAAGGCCATATGGATAATGAGGGTGAGTTATGGAAGGTGCCTCAGGTGTGTTTTTATTCGGACACTCCCATTTATCCTCAGTTGGTGCTGATTCATTTGCTCGATTTATACCAGGCTAAAAAACTGAGTTTTCTGTGGCATATTGTACTGAGTGACTTCAGCCGTTCTCTGAATATCACATACAGCATTCAGCCAAATCTTAATCAGGTCAATGATCCTCACCTGGGGGCATTGCAGCATGATATGCAGGTGATAGCAGGGGATATGCATAATAAGGTTAAGGAGATTGCACAACAATTGATCAATAAATATTGTTGAATCGATATAGTGTTAAGCATATAGTTTGTTGAAGATAAGCCTCGAGATAGAGGCCTGGGAACCGATTT
>Ga0316190_10003014_pt1 | contig 12264 bp, 12 predicted proteins | sample Eddworburrow2_MG_FD_204929 | JGI IMG/M metagenome (GOLD analysis project Ga0316190, IMG submission 204929) | Coastal sediment microbial communities from Maine, United States - Eddy worm burrow 2 | ecosystem: Environmental > Aquatic > Marine > Coastal > Sediment | place: USA: Maine | collected... | reverse complement strand
TCGCGACCAACGGCAGCATCTGGCCGGACCGTCGGGACCGCTTACAAGAGGCCTGAGGCGTGGGCACTCTGGTCCGCGTGATAGGAAGAACGGACCAGCGGACCGGAAGCCATGTGACCGAAACCCAGTGCATAACCGAACTCGGCAAGGCTTGCGAACTCAGCCGGAGTCCAGTAGCGCATGACCGGATGATGGTGCGCGGTCGGCTGCAGGTATTGCCCGATCGTGACCATATCGACATCGTGCGCCCGCAGGTCGCGCAACACCTGCTCGACCTGCTCGCGCGTCTCGCCGAGCCCTAGCATGATGCCGGACTTGGTAGGTATATCCGGGTGCCGGGCCTTGAACCGCGCCAGCAATTCCAGCGACCAGCGGTAATCGGCGCCGGGGCGCACGTTGCGATAGAGCGGCTCCACGGTTTCCAGGTTGTGGTTGAACACGTCGGGCGGAGCTTCCGCGAGGATTTGCAGGGCGCGTTCGAGCTTGCCCTTGCCGCGAAAGTCGGGGACCAGTATCTCGATACGGATACCCGGATTCAGTGCGCGCACCTGCCCGATACAATCTGCGAAATGAGCGGCCCCGCCATCCCGCAGGTCGTCGCGATCAACCGAGGTAATCACGATATAGCTCAGCTTCATGTCCTGGACCGTGCGGGCCAGCTGTTCGGGCTCCGCAGGGTCGGGGGGCAGAGGCCGGCCGTGCGCCACGTCGCAGAAAGAACAACGGCGGGTGCACACTTCGCCGAGAACCATGAACGTCGCCGTGCCTTTCGAAAAGCACTCGTGGATGTTCGGGCAGGTCGCTTCTTCGCACACCGTGACCAGTGACCGCTCGCGCAGTTTCGATTTCAGATCCTGCACCGCGTTGCCCGTGGGCAGGCGGACACGAATCCATGGCGGCTTGCGCAGCCGCGGTGCCTGCACGTCGAAGCGGGCCGTGTTGCGCGCCATTTTATCGGCACCCACTTCCCTGGCCAGCGGCTCGACGGGGCCCGTCACGCGGATGGGAATGTGGTCCCGCTGCTTGTCCTGTTCGCTCATCCCTTGGGTTCCCGGCTCCAATCGCCTGCAATCTCACTATACCCCAGCTGGCACACCAGGCTCGCTACCAGCCGGTTTTCAACGTCACGGCATGCGACGCGCGTAAAAGCCGCCAGCTGCGTCACCTGGAGCCCTGCGTAACCACATGGGTTGATACGCCCGAAGGGCTCGAGGTCCATGTCGACGTTGAACGCCAATCCATGATAGCTGCGGCCACGCCTGATCCGCAGACCCAGCGACGCGATCTTGGCGCCGTTAACGTAAATACCAGGGGCACCCGCAAGCCGCTCGCCGGTCACGCCGTAATGCGCCAGCACGCGGATGATGGATTCCTCGATGCGGTGCACGAAGTCGCGCACGCCGATGCCCTTGCGGGCGATGTCGATGAGCGGATAAACGACGATCTGGCCCGGGCCGTGATACGTCACCTGGCCGCCGCGATCCACCTGGATCACCGGAATTTCGCCTGGCGCGAGGATATGCTCCGCCTTGCCGGCCTGCCCCTGGGTGAATACCGGCGGATGCTGCACCAGCCAGATCTCGTCGTCACTGCTTGCATCACGCCGATCCGTATAGGCCTGCATGTCGTGCCACACGGACTCGTAACCGGCCAGGCCCAGGCGTCGCACACATATGCGCTCGACGTTTACGGCGCGTTCAGCTGCAGCGGGTTTCGATAAAACGCTCATGCCTTCAAAGCGCCATCAGAACCTGCTCGCAATCAGTCAGCGCCTGGTAAATCAGGTCCAGTTGCCGCTTGGAACGGGCCTCGATCACGGCCGTGACGGATACGAAATTGCCGGCCTTGCTCGGCACCGAGCGAACCGGCTCATCCGGCCACAATTCGGCATGCGTGCAAACGATGCGGGTCACCAGCGGTTCGAAGTCCGCGCTTTGCCGCCCCATGGCCTTGATCGGGAAGCGGCAGGGGAACTCCAGCAAGCTGGGCTCATTCAGGCTTGGTTTCTGACTCGTCATCGTCGAACATCCCGTCAAACCAGAGTTGCAAACCATCCCATGCGGAGCCAAAAAAGCCGGCCTGCTCGACGCCTGCCAGGGTGATAAGATCCCGGCTGGCCACCTCTTCACCATCCAGCTTGACGATGATTTGCCCGACCTTGGTGCCTGCGTCCAACGGCGCCGTAAGCTGGGACTGCATCTTTACCTGCGCTTCCAGGTCGTCATAGCGGCCGCTGGGAATGGTGACGAACAGTTCCTGTCCGGGCCCCAGCGCGACCTCCGGGACAACGCCTTTCCATACGCGGGTGCGCGTCAGCTCCTGGCCCGCCTGGTAAAGCTGCACGGTTTCGTAGAAACGGAAACCGTAGTTCAGCAAGGTCTGGGTTTCGCTGGCCCTGCTCGACTCCGAGGCCGAGCCCATCACCGCGCTCAGCAGCCTCATGCCGTCCCGCTTGGCCGAAGCGGCCAGGCAATACCCGGCCGATTCGGTATGGCCGGTCTTCAGCCCGTCGATGGCCGGGTCACGCCACAACAAGGTATTACGGTTGTGCTGCCGGATGTTGTTGAACGTGAACTCCTTCTCCGAGTACCAGGGGTAGTAATCGGGGAAATCGCGGATGGTCGCAATACTCAGTGTCACCACGTCCCGGGCCGTCGTGTAGTGCTCGGGATCAGGCAACCCGGTGGCGTTCATGAAGTGCGTGTCGTGCATGCCGAGAAGCTGGGCATAGTGGTTCATCAGCCCGGCAAACGCCTCTTCGCTGCCGGCCAGATGCTCGGCCAGGGCCACACTCGCATCGTTGCCCGACTGGATGACCATGCCGTGTATCAGGTCTTCCACGGTGACCTGCATGTTCGGTTCGATGAACATGCGGGATCCACCGGTACGCCAAGCCCGCTCACTGACGTTTACGGGGTCTTCGAGCCTGATCTTGCCTTCGGCAAGACCGTGGAACACGGCATAGGCGGTCATCAGCTTGGTGATGCTGGCCGGCTCGACTCGCATGTCCGGGTTGTGCTCCACCAATACCCGGCCACTGTTGAAGTCCACCAGCAGGTAGCTGTTGGCGCCGAGTTGCGGGGCTGCGGGAATGGGCGGCGCAGAAGTATTCGGTGCAGGCGCAGGCGCAGGAGCCTGTGCAACGACGCTCCAGCTGGCGAGGCTCAGGAGGATGGCTAGGATTTTTTTCATGTCTCGGATGGATTCCGTGGTCTGTTGGTGTTTCGCTTCAACGATTGACCCTATGCGGGCGCTCGAAACCGAGTTCAATAGCTCGCTGGATGACGGAGTCGGCTTCCGCCTGGCTGCCGTACGGACCCAGCCACACACGGAACAGGTCGTCTCCGTCATGGATGGATACCGGCTTCAGGTCTGCCCGCTCCAGCCTTTCAGCCAGCTCCCGGGCGCCATCACGCTGGCCGTAGGCACCTGCCTGCAGCCAGGTCGGACCCGACGCAGCGGAAGCACCGCTTTGCGCCACGGCACGCGGGGCGGGCCCCACATCGATGGCCTTCACTTCGACCCGTGCCGTTCCTTTTGCAATCATGTCCAGCCGCAGCGCCGCGCCGTAGGAGAGATCGATCAGGCGATCATCCTTGAACGGCCCGCGGTCATTGATCTTGACGATGACCTTGCGGCCGTTGTCCAGGTTGGTCACTTCGGCATACGTCGGCAACGGCAGCGATTTGTGCGCCGCGGTTGCCAGGTGCATGTCGTAGGGTTCGCCGCTTGAAGTCCGGCGGCCGTGGAACTTGCTGCCATACCACGAAGCCGTGCCACGTTCGCGATAGCCTTCGCTGCTTTTCAGCACATGATACTTCCTGCCAAACACCTCGTACGGGGAATGGTTGCCGTAGCGCGCTCGCGGTTCCGCCCTGGGCGTCGCGTCGGCGACGTCCGAGGCCTTCAAATTGAGGGTTGAAGGCCCATCCTGCGGCTCCTCCACGCGGGTGGTTTCACCCGCACAGGAAATCAGCAGCATGGTCGCCATCATCAGCGGCAGATAGCGCAGCCCCCGCTGTAAGAAACGGTTCACTCGCCGTACCCGGCCCGGATGGCCTCGCTCAGCTCGTACACCGCCATGGCGTAAAGCGGGCTGCGATTGTAACGGGTGATCACGTAAAAATTCTTGAAGGTGAGCCAGTATTTGTCGCCGTCGGTCTCTTCGAGGCGGGCGACAGTGGCAAGCGCCGTGTCGGGAATACCGTCGGCCGCACGGGGATCGGCGGCGCTGAACCCTCCCGCCGCCAGCTCCGCGAGGCCTTTGTTCGCTTTGTAATCACGGTCGGCCACCAGCGCCATGTCGGCACCCTGCGCCACTCTAGCCGACCAGGCCACCGGCTGCCCCGGCTCCCAGCCATGGCGATGCAGGTAATTGGCCACGCTGCCGATGATGTCCGGCATGGAACTCCAGAGGTCGCGGCGACCGTCCTTGTCCAGGTCCACCGCGTATTCCCGGTAGCTGCTCGGCATGAACTGGCCCAGGCCCATCGCGCCTGCATAGGAACCGGTGACTTCGCGCAACGGCAGGTTCTCTTCGCTACCCAGCAAGAGGAACTGCATCAGTTCGCGCGAGAAGAAATCCGAGCGGTCATTACCCGTGTTCGGGTAATAGAATGACAACGTGGTCAAGGCGTCCAGCACACGGTAACCGCCCGTATTGCCGCCATAGAAGGTCTCCACCCCGATGATTGCGACAATGACCTGGGGATCGACTCCGTACTCCTCGGCCGCCTGGCCGACGAGCTCGGCGTTGTCGCGCCAGAACTCCACGCCCCCGCGGATTCGCTTGTCCGTGATGAAAATCGGCCGATACTCGAACCACGGCTTGGCCTCGGCAGGCCTGCTGATGGCGTCGACAATCGATTGCTTGAAGCGTGCATCGTGCAGCAGCACCATGACCTGCTCCTGGTCCAAGCCGTGCTCTTCGGCCGCACGGGCGGCGAACTCTTCCGCGCCCGGATGCTGTTGCGCCAGGCAGGACGTACTGAGTATCGACACCAGGGCCAGGGAAAAGATTCGTTTCATCGGGACGGGTCTTCCTTGTTGTGTGGCAGAGGGCATTTTAAGCGGAATTGCCTCATCGTATGAAATTCCGGTGTCCGTGAAGGGACATCAATATGCCAAAACCGGCCAGAAGCGTCACGATCGAGGTCCCGCCGAAGCTGACCAACGGCAATGGCACGCCCACGACCGGCAGCAGGCCGGACACCATGCCTGCGTTGACCAGCAGGTACACGAAGAAGGTCAGACTGAGGCTCCCGGCGAGCAGCCGCCCATAGGTGCTGCTGGCCAGACTGGCGATGTGCAGGCTTCGTCCGACGATGAACAGATAGAGGGCGAACAGTAGCAGCACGCCGACCAGGCCGAATTCCTCCGAGAACACGGCGAGAATGAAATCCGTGTGGCGCTCTGGTATGAACTCCAGCCTTGACTGCGTGCCATTCATCCAGCCTTTGCCCAGCAGGCCGCCGGATCCAACGGCGATCTTGGACTGGATGATGTTCCAGCCGCTGCCCAGCGGGTCGGATTCGGGGTCGAGAAAGGTCAGGACCCGCTGGCGCTGATAGTCGTGCATCACGAACCACAGGGCCGGAGCCGCGGCGGCCGCCAGTCCGGCCATCCCGAGAATCAGGCGCCACTGCAGCCCGGCCAGGAACAGCACGAAAAGGCCGCTGGCGGCGACCAGCAGGGCCGTCCCCAGGTCCGGCTGGCGGGCGATGAGCAACGCCGGAATACCGAGGATCACCGCTGCCGCCAGCAGTGATCCGAGATTTGGCGGCAGGCGTCGTGGGTGCAGGTACCAGGCCATCATCATGGGTACCGCAAGTTTCATGATCTCGGAAGGCTGGAAGCGGAATACGCCCAGATCCAGCCAGCGGCTGGTGCTGCGGCCGGTGCCGAAAACCCAGGTAGCAAAGAGCAGCACCAGGCCGAACGCGTACAGCCACGGTGTCCAGATCCGCAGAATGTGCGGTGGAACCTGGCTGAGCACCAGCAGGACCACGAGGCCCAGCGCAACGCGGGCACCCTGGCGATAAACCGTGTCGATGTCTCCCCCAGATGCGCTGTAGAGGACGCATAAACCCGCCCCAATCAGGACCAACAGGCCCAGCAGCAGAGGGACGTCCAGCTGCGGCCAGCTGATCCAGCCCGGTAGCCAGCGCCTCACGGGCCCTGCTCCAGCCAGGCATCGATCACGGCCCGGGCCACCGGCGCTGCCTGGCGCGAGCCTCCACCGCCGTGTTCGACCACGACCACCACGGCGATACTGGGCCGCCCGACGGGTGCAAAGGCAATGAAAAGCGCATGATGTCGCAAGTGGCTCGCGGTGTTTTCGTCCATGTCTTCGTCCGCCGCCTGGGCGGCGACCTGAGCCGTGCCGCTTTTGCCGGCTATCTCCAGCGGCGGCTCGGGCTTGATCGAGCGCGCCGTGCCCTGGGGGCCATGGACGACGCGATGCATGCCTTCGCGGATGACATCCCAATTGGCCGGGTCTCGCACCGGCACTTGCAGAGCAACCGGCGACCGCTCCTTCTCGGCCTGCTCGTCACCTGGCCGCTTGCTGGCATACAGCAGCCGCGGCATGAAGCGGCTGCCGCCATTCGCAAGTGTGGCGACCGCATTGGCCAGCTGCATTGGCGTGACAACGTTGAAGCCTTGCCCGATGCCCGCAATTACCGTTTCACCCGGATACCAGGGCAGCCCGTACTGACCCCGCTTCCATTCGCGCGAGGGCAGCACGCCGGCCTTTTCGCCCAGCAGATCCAGGCCAGTGGGCGCGCCAAAGCCGAACTGCACCAGGTAATCGTGCATCCGGTCGATGCCGAGGTCGAGCGCCAATTCGTAAAAATAGGTGTTCACCGACTGCTCGAGCGCGCCATAGATATTGACCCATCCGTGCCCGCCTCTTTTCCAGTCGCGGAAGGGCTTGGACACTCCGGGCAGGAAAAACCGGCCGCTCGAATAGACGCGGTCGTCGATGCCAATCACGCCCAGTTCCAGGCCCGCCAGGCCCAGAAAGGGCTTGATCGTGGAACCGGGCTCGTAGCCGCCCAGCAGGGCCCGGTTGAACAGCGGCCGGCCGGGTGCATTCAGAATCGCACGGTAGTCTTCGCCACTGATGCCGCTCACGAACAGGTTGGGGTCGAAAGCCGGCTTGCTGACGAGGGCCAGCACCGAGCCATCATTCGGGTCGATAGCCACTACCGCGCCCGGGCGGTCGCCAAGCGCGTCCCAGGCTGCTTGCTGCACCTGGACATCCAGCGACAGGATGAGGTCATCGCCGTGCACCGGGGCGTCGCGCCCCAGCACGCTGAGGGCCCTGCCCTGGACATTCGTTTCGAGACGCTCGAGGCCGTTGGTGCCGTGCAGCCGTGTCTCGTAGTAGCGTTCTATTCCGCTCTTCCCGATATGGCTGGAGCCGCGGTAGTTACCGGCATCGACGCGCGCGAGGTCTTCGGTGTCGAGCCGGCCGACATAGCCGAGGACATGCGTCAGCAGAGCACCATATGGATAGAAGCGGGCCAGGTAGGGCACCACCTCGACGCCGTCATAGCGGTGGCGATCGACGGCAAAGCGGGCCACCTCGTCCTCGGTCAGGTTGAACTTCAGGGGCACACTGTCAAATTCCCGGTAGCGTTTGCGGTCCTCCTGGAAGATCTCGTATGCGTCTTCCGGCAACTCGATTATGCGGCCCAGCGACTCGATCGTTTCCCGCAATCCTGCCACTTTTTCCGGCACCAGTTCAAGACGGTAAGCAGGCCGATTTTCCGCGACCGGCCGGCCGCGACGGTCGTAGATCAGGCCCCGGTTGGGTGGCACCGGCACCACGCGAACCTGGTTGCTGATGGAGCGTGTTGCGAACTCGTTGTGGCTGACCACCTGCAGGTAAATATAGCGCAGGCCGAGTAGCATGAGCGCCAGCAGCACCAGCAGGAAGGCCACCAGCGCGCGTGCGCGAAATTGCCGCGACTCCAGCGCATGGTCCTTGAGCGGCTGGCCGGCGACCGGACCGGTGCGATTGCCGAACCTCACGTCACTGACCGCTGGCGCATCACGCCGCGGTATCGATCCAATATCAGGAACAGCCAGGGCCAGATCGCCGTGCCGACAACGGGCGCCGCCCAGAAGTCGATCGCCGGCAGTGGCTCACCGCGCAGGCTCATGATCCACAGCAGGATAATCCGGTCGTTCACGAGCAGCGCGAGCACCGACAGGGCCTGTTGCCAGGGCGGGAAAAACCGGATCCTGGCCCGGAAACGTGTCACCAGGTAGACCAGCACAACCAGGCTCAGGGCATGCTGGCCGAACAGGCTGCCGGTCAGCAAATCGAGTGCCAGGCCGACCACGAATGCCAGCCCCAGCGAGATCAGGCCCTGTGTTTCCAGGCACCAGTAAATCAATACAAGGGCAACCCAATAGGGCCGTAGCGGATCGACGAACGCCGGCAGCGGTATTAGCGTAAGCAGCATGGCGACGGCAAGCGTCACCAACACCATCGACAGGCGATCACGGCGCAGGTTCATTCCTGCACCTCCCCGGCAGCGGCTTCAGCCGAAACTTCAGGCGACTCCGCGGGACCCGGTTCTTCCGGCTCGCCCACGTCTTCCGGCAGGCTGATCAACAACACTTCCCGCCCGCGATCGAGCGCCGCCAGTGGCGTCGCCTCGACCCGTGCGAATGTGCGGCCTTCCTCACGATCGATCACGGTGACGATGGCAACCGGGTAACCGCTGGGGAAGCGGTGTCCCAGGCCGGAAGTCACCACCAGATCGCCCTGTCGGACATCGGCCTCGCGGGGTACATTGGGTAGGATGAGGCGGTCGGTCTCGCCCATGCCGAAAGCCACCGTGCGCAGACCGGAACGGTTGATCTGCACCGGCAGCGCATGGCTCGGATCGGAAATCAGGCGGACGCTGGAGAAGTGGCGCTGGACATCTTCTACCTGTCCCATGACGCCGTGGCCGTCGATGACCGCTTGTCCGCGCTGCACACCGTCGCCGGAACCCCGGTCAATCATTACCTGGTGCGAGAAAGGATCGAGCGCCACGCCCACCAGTTCAGCGAAGCGGTACTCGTAGGGCTGGTTCCTGGCACCGTCGAACAGCGCACGCAGGCGCCGATTCTCTTCTTCCAGCGTCTGCAGTCGTTGCAGGCCACCCTGCTGGGCGAGCAGCTGCCGCGTCAGTCGCTCGTTTTCTGCACGCAATGCACGCCGTGACTGAAACTGGGCAACCAGATTGTGCAGGGCTTCAACCGGCCATTCGACCACGTGGTAGATGGGCTCTACCGCGTGCTGGGCCAGGCTGCGCACCTGCGGCACGTAGTTTCCGCGATGGTCCATGGCCATCAACACGATGGCCATCAACCCGTACAGCATCAAGCGCGCCGTTTGGGCCGTGGACCCGAAGAATTTCGTCCCGGCGCCGGAGCCTCCTGTAACCAAGCTCAGGACCTGCTGGCGACGGGCCGGGCCGTGAGCGGAGCGGGCCCGGGCGGTCTGGCGTGAGGCCTAGTTGCTAGCGAAGAAATCACCGTCGTTCTGATCCATCATTTCAAGCGCCTTGCCGCCGCCGCGGGCAACGCAGGTCAGCGGATCGTCGGCAGGAAATACAGGCAAGCCCGTCTCCTCGGAAATCAGGCGATCGATCCCGCGCAGCAACGCGCCGCCGCCGGTCAGCACGATGCCTGTCTCGGCGACGTCCGCGCACAGTTCCGGCGGGGTCTGTTCGAGCGCCGTTTTGACCGCTTCCAGGATGCTGGACAGGCTCTCGTTCATGGCTTCGAGGACTTCGTTGCTGGTGATGGTGATGTTGCGCGGCACGCCTTCCGCCAAATTCCGGCCGGAGACCTCCATGGATTCGGGTTCTTCGTCAGGCCAGGCACAGCCAATCTTGATCTTGATCCGCTCAGCGGTCGCTTCGCCGATCAGGGTGCCGTAGTTGCGGCGCACGTAGTTGATGATCGCATCGTCGAACTGGTCGCCACCGACGCGCACGGAGTTGGAATAGACCAGGCCATTAAGGGATATGACCGCCACCTCGGAGGTGCCGCCACCGATGTCCAGCACCATGGCGCCCCGCGCTTCGTGAACCGGAATTCCGGCACCGATCGCCGCCGCCATCGGCTCTTCGACCAGGAAAACCTCGCGGGCGCCGGCGCCTTCAGCGGACTCCTTGATGGCCTTGCGCTCGACCTGGGTCGAACTGCAGGGCACGCAAACCAGGACGCGGGGGCTCGGCCGCAGGAAGCGCGACGGGTGAACCCTGCGGATAAAGTGCTGCAACAAAGCCTCGGTCATGTTGAAGTCGGCAATGACGCCATCCTTCAGGGGGCGAACCGTGCGGATGTTGCCCGGCGTCCTGCCCAGCATCTGCTTGGCCGCCGTCCCGACCGCTGCCACGTGCTGTGGCCCGCCCGGCCCGCGATCCATGCGCACCGCTACCACGGAGGGTTCGTTCAGCACGATACCCTGCCCGCGGACGTAGATCAGAGTGTTGGCCGTCCCCAGGTCGATCGACAAATCGTTGGAAAACAAGCCGCGAAGACTTTTGAAAACCATGATGACGAATAATCCATTAAACCGCGTTGTGCTGGGTCAGCTAATGTATCAGTCAACACCGATTGCCGCAAGTAAGAAACCATTGAAAAACCTTTATTTATGCGCCTTCCGGTGACCCGGCGCCAGTCTCCGAAGCGGCCAAATTCGAGCTGTCGCCCTCCTCTGATATATCACCAATATCACGCAACATCCAACCAAATGCCCCGCCAATCGGCAAATCCGATAGAATGCGCCCATTTGTATATCAGATGACGAGGAATCGCATGTCCGCCCTGATTTGTGGATCGTTGGCCTACGACACCATCATGGTGTTTCCGGACCAGTTCAAAGAGCACATTCTGCCCGACAAGGTGCATATCCTGAATGTCGCCTTCCTGGTCCCCCAGATGCGGCGCGAGTTCGGCGGCGTGGCGGGCAACATTTCCTACAACCTGCGGCTGCTGGGTGGCGAACCCTACCCGATGGCCACGGTGGGCGATGACTTCGGGCCCTATCAGAGGCACCTGGACCAGTTGGGCATTTCGACCCGCTACGTGCGTCACGTCAAAGGAGCGTTCACGCCGCAGGCCTTCATCACCACGGACATCGACGACAACCAGATCACCGCCTTCCACCCGGGCGCCATGCAGCACAGCTACCTGAACCGGGTGGCAAATGCCGAAGGCATCAAGATCGGCATCGTGGCGCCCGACGGCAAGGCGGCCATGATCCAGCACAGCCACGATTTCGCCGAGCTTGGGATTCCCCACATCTTCGACCCCGGACAGGGCATGACCCTGTTCAATGGCGAGGAGTTGAAGCAGTTCATACGGGAAGCGAAGTACATCGTCGTCAACGATTACGAGTACCAGCTCCTGAAGGAGCGGACGGGACTGAACGGCAAGGACATCGCCGAGCAGGTGGAGGCGCTGATCGTCACCCGCGGCGGCGAAGGGTCCGTGCTCCGCACGCGGGACGACCTGCACACCATCGCCACCGTGGAACCGGACGATGTGCAGGACCCCACAGGCTGTGGCGATGCCTTCCGCGCCGGCCTGATCCATGGTCTGCTCAACGATCTCGACCTGATTACCTGTTGCCGGATCGGCTCGGTGATGGGCGCGATCAAGGTCGCCCAGCAGGGGCCACAGAACCACAAACCCACAGCCGACGAAATCGGTCAGCGATTTTTCGACAGTTTCGGGTACCGCTTCTGATCGCCTGAATTTGATCCTGTGGCTGGCTTTCGAACGCTGCAAGGTTGACAATCAGGGGCGGTACAGTGAGAATTTGCGCCCCGATTGAACAGCATCGGGCGGAATTCCGGTGATGTAGCTCAGCTGGTTAGAGCGCGGCACTCATAATGCTGAGGTCGGTGGTTCAAGTCCACCCATCACCACCAGAAAAATCAAAGGCCTACGATCCTTGTAGGCCTTTTTTCATTTCGAGCCTAGATAAATGGCGCAGTTTTGGCGCACTTGGTGACAATAAATTGCAACGTCCTTGGCCGGTAAGCGAACGCCGCGCCGTCCATTTAGAGTGCTTGACGAGTTCCGCTAACCGCCGGAATGCGGTCATTGCCAATGAGGGAGATCCAATGACCGCTTTCGACTGCGGATTCAACCGGTCAACGCAACACACTACTATCTTCGAGTGAGATGAGGAGTGTTGCATCATGGCCCGTAAACCACGCATCCATTACACCGAAACCGATAAGGCAG
>Ga0316190_10003013_pt1 | contig 12265 bp, 9 predicted proteins | sample Eddworburrow2_MG_FD_204929 | JGI IMG/M metagenome (GOLD analysis project Ga0316190, IMG submission 204929) | Coastal sediment microbial communities from Maine, United States - Eddy worm burrow 2 | ecosystem: Environmental > Aquatic > Marine > Coastal > Sediment | place: USA: Maine | collected... | reverse complement strand
CTTAGCAAGTATTTTTCTTTGATTCGTTCTGGCTCTGTTTATCGATTTGCTCGTGGACGTTTGAAGCGGTTTGTTAAGCGTGCGGAGAAGAGATCATCCAGATTTGGGCGAATCGCAAACGATGTATACAATCAATTGAAGATGTATATGCACGGTTTCATTCCACAACTCAAGCCCAGAAACCTATTCGAGAGATTGGATTTTTTCTACTATGGCCCCATTGATGGGCATCATATGCCGACTCTGTTGGGAGCCCTTAAAACATGCCGTGACTTCAAGCGTCCAGTGATTCTGCACTGCATTACCCAGAAGGGGAAGGGTCATTCTAGTGTGAAAGATCGATTGGCTTATCATGCTGGGAAGCCGGATTCATCTTTGTCAGCTCATTTGGCTCCTGAGCACCGCCGGTTGGGTTCCAGAACATTTACCGACGTGTTTGCAAGCGAAGCGATCAGGTTTGCCGAAGAGGATGATCGTATCGTTGCTATCACAGCGGCCATGGCTGATGGGACTGGATTAATCAAATTTAAGGACAGATTCCCAGATCGATTCCACGATGTAGGCATGGCCGAGCAGCACGCAGTTGGCCTTGCACAAGGTTTGGCACTAGGTGGGATGAAACCTCTATGTGCTGTTTATTCAACATTTATGCAGAGAGCAGTTGATCAAATATTCCAGGAACTTGCTCTCATCAAAACACCAGCTGTACTTTGTCTTGATCGTGCGGGGTTGGTTGGGCCAGATGGTGCTACACACAACGGGGTATTCGATATAGCCTATTGTCGCATGTTTCCGGGCTTGACTCTCATGGCCCCTAGAGATGCCCTGACACTCAAACTGATGATGGCGTTCGCATTGGAACACAAGGCTACTTCAGTTATCCGCTTCCCACGCACCGGAACAGCACAGGAAGAAAAAGCAATGCCTGCAAGTAAAATGGTTCTTGGAAAATCAGAACAACTGGTTGAAGGGAGTGATGGCTGCTTGATTGCATACGGCAGTATGGTGTATATATGCTTGGATGCAGTGGAAATTCTTGAAAGTGAGCATGGACTATATTTTTCACTTATTGATGCACGTTTTGCAAAACCTTTAGATGGGATGATGATAAGGCGTGAATTGGAAACCAAGCCTATAGTCTTTACAGCAGAAGAACACGTTATGGCAGGTGGTTTTGGGTCTGCTGTGCTGGAGTTTGCTCAGCAAGAACATTTGGCAATTGAAAAAATACAGATTCTTGCCATTGAGGATGAGTGGATAGAACATGGGCAGAGGGTTGAGGCTCTTGAGTCGGCAGGCCTGTCAGTCGAACAGGTGGTTAAAAGGGTTCTGAATCGAACATCCAGTAGGGGAATAAAGCAATCGACCTGTAACACCGGATAACATGTTAGGATTCCTGACCATTCAGTTCGACTTCATTGGTTTTAGTGACCATCAGATTAAGACGATGATCTTATCTGGGAAAAAATGAGAACTTTGGATAGTTATAGATCGGGCTAGAGCATGAGGGGGCATTGTTAAAAAGAATATTGCCCCTTATGAGTTGTAACCAGAAAGCTAAAAGCCTTGTTTGAAATCACTTAAACATGGCCCTTTTACTGAAGCGAGCATGTTGAGGTTGTGCCTGCTGGATTCTTGGTGGCTTTTCAAGCATGAATTGAGTCCAGATATCACCATACACTCGCATCTTCATTCTCTTGTTATTTTGTAGAAGGATGAGGTTCTGCATCAGATTTTTGTCATCAGGAAGTTTTTTAAGGCCTTTCTGGAGCATTTTGATTGCGGCTTCTTTTTCTTTGTTTTTCGAGAGAAAATAGGCATACAGAGCATAGACAATAGATTCTTTTTTATTTCCCTTTACTGTGGCATCCATGGTTTCTTTCATAGAGCCGAATTCTTTTTTCTTATAGTAAATCGCCGCCATCATGCCTTGCGCAATGTAATGTTTCAGGAATCCATTTTTCAAATAGGTCAGTGCTTTTTCCTGGTTCTTTTTAAGGTAGTACAGCATGCCTATCTGCGCATTGATCTGACCCTCTACGAAGAGTTGCCTGTTCTTAAGTTTGAAACCTTGTTTGAGTATGGTGATGGCCTGATCAATTTTACCCGCCTGAGCTTGCTTTTGCATTTGGGCCATAATGGATTCGAGCTGTGTTTGTACCTTTCGTCCCAGAATAATGAGGACTACTAGCCCAACAATGAACCCCAATATCAGACTGAACGCCCAGTGCATTTTTATGGCATAGTTGCAAATACCACTTACCGCGGCCCAGACAAGAAAACCAATCCCAATATTAATCATTTAATTCTCCTCAAGCAGAAACTCGTCACATTCCTAACAGGATTTCAAAGGGGCTGACTGATTCCCTTCAGCGATTGAATTGTTTTGAATGCGTCCAATTCAATGTTTTTATTTTAATCATAAGAGACAGAGCTTAACGAAACCAAGTTAAGTAGTGATGTAACAGGGTTCGCCATTAGTCAAGTCCGCGTTGCATTTGAAACCTGGTGAACCGACCTATACTACCCAATCGATAAAATACTACAATAAATAGGCTTAATGTGAAAGCCCAAATCTGTGTAGAATTTAATTAAATGGGTTTATACGCCATGTTTCTTTTGGAGGATTGACTCTGAATCATGTATCCTCGAACGTACAGTGGTTTTTCCTATGGAAACCCGTGTCCTGAATCTGATTGAGTTTAAGCGGATAGATCATCCATTTCTTTTCAGTTTCCTTTAAAATGAAACCCTGCTCCAGGGGCGGGTTGCAATTAAATTTGATTAGGAATTGTTTAAGATATGGACAAATCATGCTTTCACAATTATTTTCGAAAAAACCGTATTAAATGCTTGATGGAAGTCACTGCCATGAGAATTATTCGAGATCTTGAATTAGAAGAATCGCGGTCTTGCTCCTATTTCCCTGAGAGGGTCAGTCGCTACAGGTGTTTTTTAGCTTGTGGACTCAGCCCATCTGAGCTGGATGGGTATCTTTTATCCGGTTGGCGAAAATTTGGGATCTATTTCTTCCGTCCCGAGTGTTCGAACTGTCGTGAATGTCAGCCATTGAGAGTGAAAACCAATGAGTTTCGTCCCAGTAAGAGCCAGCGAAGGGTCTTGGCAAAGAACAGTGATGTTGAATTGAAATTACAGCGACTCAACTTTCGTGAGGATGTGTATCAACTCTACCTCAAGCACTCAACACGGTTTAAAAAAACGGAGATAACCAGCCGTGAACAGTTCATGAGTGCATTCACCAGTGAATCAGTTCCTGGATTCCAGAGCCTTTATTACCTTGGTGATGAGCTTATTGCCGCTGGTTTTCTTGATGTGTCGGAGTTGGGTTTAAGCACGGTATATTTTGTTTTTGACCCTGAACATGCTAAACGCAGCCTGGGGACCTATAGTATCCTGAAAGAAATTCAAATCTCTGATGCCATGAAGAAGAAATACTATTTCCTTGGATATTGGATTAAGAACCACCCTTCAATGAACTACAAAAACCGATTCTCACCCTTTGAAATTTATGAGTGGGAACAATTAAAGTGGATTGAATCCTCAGGTGGAGAGTAAGTATGCGTCCATTACTTATGGCACACATCGCGGTTTTCTTTATGTCGATGGCGGGTGTTTTGGCAGGTCACTCTGGATTCTCTCCCTGGGAAAGCACTTTCTATAGAGTTTCTTTGGGGGCACTGGTGCTTCTCGGTTCATGGATGTTTGTTCCAAAAAAAACGAAAATGCCATTTTCTATTATTCTCCTGGCTTTTTTCCTGGGAGCTCTTCTCGGGTTTCACTGGTTTGCGTTTTTCAAAAGTATTGAACTGTTGGGTGTAACTCTTGGCAGTGCGTTAATTGGATCTGAGCCGTTAATTGTTGCGGCTTTTGCTATGATATTTTTGAAAGAGAAGCTGTCCGGGAAGGTTATTTTGGCAATGGGGATCAGCAGTGTTGGCTTTGTCATGTTGTTGCTGGTTTCAGATACTCAAAGCGAGGGATTGGTCGCCGGGTGTGCTTGGGCCATTGGCGGCTATATCGTGTTTGCCATCCTCGTGATTATCAACCGAAGGCTTGTGCAATCCTATCCTCCCTTACTTGTAACCGGGATTGAGATGCTCGGTGCCACTCCCGTTTCCTTTTTTTACAGTGATGGCAACTTGTGGCCGGTGACTGCTGCCAGCTGGTTTTTTGCCATCAGTCTTGGATTCCTTTGCACAGGTCTTGCCTACTACCTATACAACAGCAGCATGAAACAGCTGCCAGCTAACCTTGCCGGTGCCTTACTTGCCCTGGAAGTTGCCTATGGGATGGCGGCAGGTTGGATTTTGGGCGACAGTTTGACGATTCTTCAGGCTGGTGCAGCTGTTCTGATAGCCAATATCCTCTTTCTGGATATATTTGAACTGCTTTTATTGAGAAAAAATAGTCAAACACCATAAGGCATCATACTTAAACTAAAAACGAGACTCACTAGGTTCCAAGGTTGCCACACCCTAGCTCTGGATCTTACTATTTTGTTTTTCTTTCAGTCTCGAATCTCTCAATGTTCTCCTCGTAGCTGATACAGATTCCAAAAATTGACCCTTTTTTAAACGCTGGAGAATGCGAAGTGGTGAAAGCCAGGGAGGTGTGCCAATAAGCGTGATCCCCGATAAGGCCAAGAGCTGCTTCTCATGTTGGATGACAATTGCCCTCAACCCAACGGACCGTATTACAGGTGTGGTAACCGAACATGAAACTAGTCCCTTTTTTTTAGTGCAATGTGTAAATGAAAAAAGGGTTTTACCAAATAAAGCTATCATTTTGTGATGGGAATAGCACGCAAGTGTCTTTCTGACAATTTTTTCAGGTGAATCATCGGGTGCGTATACGGTGTATCGCCAATGAAAGCGGGTTGTTTTTGAAGATGTTCCTGATTGACTGACTCCAGCCGAATTGCTCTGTAATGCTTTCATGACAAGCGGGGTTAGCTTTATTGCCACACGAAGAAATCGAAAATACAGCGTTTCATAGGAGTCATCATCCTCTCGATTGAGGGGTTTTTGAAGAATAACGTTTCCTTTATCAATTTCCGCTTCCATTTTGTGAAAGGTGATACCATATCCTTTCGCATTGTTTAGGACCGATGAAAAGATGGGATCTGCACCTCTTAAAAGAGGGAGAACCGATGGATGGATGTTAATACCACCCTGCGGGAATTGCGCAAGGAAGTTCTCAGGAATGATGTTTGGCCAGCCTAGGACGAGTAATAGATCTGGTCTGAGTGAGGTAATCCATGTGCGTAGGGAACCATCACTGAGACTATTACAAACTCTGACGGGGATGTTTTGTCTGCTCTGATGGGACTTGATTGTGCCGAATCGCCAACGAAAATAAAGAGGACGAGGCCTCCAGGAGGACTCGATAAATAGCCCCCTTGCCGGGGAAATAATGCCTGCGAATTCATGACCAGATCGTTTGAGCGAAGGGATGAGACCTCCAGCATATTGCTCACCGGTTGCTAATAGAATTCGCATATTGGGCCCTTTTTTTAAGTTTATTGATGATGTTGTTGTGAAACCGAAGTGTTGTCAGCCCATTGAGATCTTCTATCACAGGTGTTTTAGCATGACCCTTGTTTCTGCTTAGGATTCGATGAATGACTTGATTGTTCAGCCTCAACGGGGACAATATTCTTGCAGGGCAGAATCTCACACCAATGCTGACTTATAAAATATCTTAAATATCCAAGTATTAAAGCAGGTCACTTGCAAGTTCTGCAAGTATCGATCTTTCCCCCTTTGTGAGTGTGACATGCCCATAGATTTTCTGATCCTTAAATCTCTGAACAAGGTATGAAATACCATTGCTAGATGCATCCAGAAATGGATTGTCAATTTGGTGTGGATCACCTGTCAGGACAATCTTTGTTCCATGGCCTGCTCTTGTGATAACCGATTTGATTTCATGAGGTGTCAGGTTCTGAGCTTCATCCACGATCATGTACTGATTCGGGATGCTTCGTCCGCGCATGTAGGTTAAAGGCTCAACGGAGATCCAGTCATGATCCACCAGATACTGGTAATTAGGAGTTCCTTTTGAGGTTTCAACTTCAGAGCAACTCAAAATGAATTCCAAATTATCAATGATGGGCTGCATCCATGGTTTAAGCTTTTCCTCAACATCACCCGGAAGATAGCCGAGATCCTTTCCAAGAGGCAATACGGGCCTTGAAACCAACAGCCTCTTGTAGATTTCATCATCAACGACCTGTTTTAATCCAGCCGCTATTGCAAGCAGTGTTTTTCCAGTACCTGCTTTTCCAAGTAGACTGACGAGTTTAATATTTGGATCGCACAGAAGTTCCATCGCCTCTATTTGTTCGTCATTTAATGGCTTGATTCCCCAGAGGTCGGATGGATGAGTGAGTCTTCGAACTGAACGATCCTCAGAGAAAAATCGAGTCAATACCCTTTGCTCCTCTCCAGAGGTCAAAGAAATGAACTGATTCTGATACAAATTTCTATCTGTATCGAGTTTTAAAACACCGACATCCTCGTATTGTTTAAACTCGGTTGCAGTGATTTCCACCTCTGTGTGACCCGTATACAGGTCGTCATAATCGATTTTATCATTGAAGTAGTCTTGGGCAATCAGACCGGTTGCGTCGGCTTTGATCCTCAGATTTGTATCCTTGGTGACCAGAACCACACTTCCTTTCTCTGCTGTTTCAGAAAGGGTCAAGGCAACTTGGAGAATCATGTTATCAGCAGTTTGGCTCTCTTTCAGGGATGAGAAAGGATGTTTTTTCTTGTTATCTGGGAGGACAACTCTTAAAAATCCCCCACTTTTTAATGTGACACCTTTACTCAAACCACCTTTCGACCGTTCATCATCCAGGTATCGCGAAATAGTACGTGCGTTCCGGCCTACTTCATTCTGGGTACGCTTGAACTTGTCAACTTCCTCCACAACCACAAGTGGGATGATGACATCATTATCCTGGAACTTGTATAATGCATTTGGATCGTGCAAAAGGACGTTGGTATCCAAAACAAATGTTTTTTTCAATGGGACCTCCAATCTATTGATAGTTCATATGCTGGATTTTAACATTTTTCCAGATATTTTTCCTGCTAATTGGTGTTATACGCACATCAATATTGGCCCTAAACATCATATCCCACTTCACTGCATCGGATTTAGAATGACAAAGAATAACCATGGCTGGTTTTGTGAAGTATTTAGGAATGTCAGCTTCGAACAGGGTTCCCTATCTGGGCCTGAACGGTTTGAATCATCTGCCGACGAGCAGCTTTGCTTTCCTTTGAGTGTGGTATTACCGGGTGGATGGTGATCTGAAGGGTACCCGGTTTGGTAAACGGAATATTTCGGCCGCATACATGATCAGTATCCGAAATGTGGACTGGAATGATATCCACTTCAGCCAGTGATGCTAAAAGGAAGCCGCCTTTCTTCAATTCGCCGAGTTCCCCTGTTTTTGTGCGAGTTCCTTCTGGAAAAATGATGACATGCACGCCGTTTTTAATTCGTTTTGCGGCCTTTCTCAGGCTCTTTAACGCAGGCCCCTTTGCCCCTCTTTTTACAGGGATCATGCCGGTGGACAGCATGGACCAGCCCACAATTGGAATATAAGCCAGGGATTGCTTAAACATGAAGCGGAGATCCACTGGTAACGCAGCTAGGAGGATGGCGATATCGAGAATCGTCGAATGGTTAGCCATGTAAATGGCTGGTTTCTTGGGATTCAGGTTTTCCAGGCCAATGACCTCTAAGCGAATACCAGCCACCCACAGGGCGACCTTCCCAAAGCTGCGAAGGCCCCAAGAGGATGGCCCCAAACCTGGCAGAACACTCAGCAGCATACTCAATAAAGCAAAAAACAGAATTGAAACGCAAAAGAATATCATTGAAAAAGCAGATCGAATCATGAATCATTTTCCTATGTTTTTCGGGGAAATAGAAGAGGTTCGTCGTACGTATTTGTCTTATCGGAAATGGGCTCAGCCTGTATAAAGGTGTTTTAGGGATGGTGATGGCTCTAGGAGAGCAAGAGCAGTTGAAAGGTGACTCGATTTATGTTCGAGCCACCTTTCACCACCATTCATTTTATCAATCAGAGTCCTGGAAAATATGTTGTTTATTCCAGGCTATGAGCGATTGAGAAACCAGTGTTAATCCCCGCCGATCAAATCGCCAAGACCACCAAGGATACTGCCTTCACCTACTTTCCTGCCGCCACTGGCTCGGTTTTGAGGTGCCGCTGCATAGATCCGGTCAGCCAACCTGGAGAAGGGGAGTGATTGCAGCCAAACATCACCTGGACCTGTTAGCGTTGCAAGGAAGAGGCCTTCACCACCAAAAAACATGGATTTCAAGCCTTTTACCATCTGGATGTCATAGTTTATCTGACCCGTGTATCCTACAATACAGCCCGTATCGATACGGAGTGCCTCACCTGGCTTCAGGCGTTTTTTAACAATGGTTCCACCGGCATGCACAAAGGCTTTTCCGTCACCCTCAAGTTTCTGCATAATAAAACCTTCACCACCAAAAAGGCCAACCCCAATTTTCTTATTAAAGGCTAACCCAACATTGGTTCCCATTGCCGCACAAAGAAACGCATCCTTCTGACAGATGAAACGGCCGCCAATTTCTTTTAAATCGATGGCGATGATTTTCCCAGGGTATGGAGCACCGAAAGCGGCGCGTTTCTTACCTTGACCTTCATTCGTGAACCAGGTCATGAAAAGTGATTCTCCAGTCAGTTTCCTCTTTGCACCTTCGAAAAGTTTTCCCATGAATCCCTTGTCAGGTTGGGAGCCATCCCCAAACCGGGTCTGCATTTCGATCCCGGATTCCATAAACATCATGGCACCAGCTTCAGCAATCACAGTTTCCTGAGGGTCCAGTTCAACTTCAACAAATTGCATCTCTTCCCCAAATACCTCGAAATCGATTTCATGAGATCGAATGGCGCCCGGTGTTAGATCCGGAGCAGGAGGCGGTGCAGGTGTATGGAGTTCAGGAATATCTTTTACCGCAGCCCATTCAGTCATGCCTGTTTTAAAAGCGAATGTATCCTGTGCAACTTCCCCTGTTCTTATTTTTTGTAGTAAATCGTCTTGGCTCATTGGCCCTTGCTGTTGGCCTGCCACAGCAATATACCAGGTGTTATTTTCTGACATGAAATCCTCCCGATCATTTTGTTTTCTCGTTGGTGACCGAAGTGTATCGGTCCATGTAACAACTATTCTGATATCATTTTAAACTTTAGTCAGGCTTTGAACAACGAGAAATAAAAGTTGGTATCTTCAGCACTGATTTCGCACCCTGTTTCATCCCACAACGATACGGTCCCGATCTCTCAGGAGGATGACGAGTGGGTGACTCACCAGGTAATGGACGCTGGGAAAAAGTCCGATATGGTCTAGAAAAAGTGAAAAGGGAGGACCTTTACCTGGAATTCAAATGGAAGAACCGGCGCATCCTCTTTCTCAGTTAACCACACCCAGGTTGACCCTGAACCTGACATGAATAGTTGCTCGCCAGCCAAATGTTGCCTGAAAACCTGATCCATATGGTCCATATCTTGATAGATCGAACATGCTGGGACTGTTAGGTCATTGAATCCCCATTGGATGTCGTTTTGAGAGTTTGTTGAACATACGGCATCACTTGTCCAAGTAGAAGGTCTGTCTTTGGAATATGCGTTGTATACTTCTACGGTGTCAGCCTTGGATGGGGGGAGAAAGAGAAAGCCTTTGGTAGACAAGGTCCTCGGAAGACGGATTTTCTCAAGAATCTCTCCACGGCCCTTCCCTCTGCAGGTGCTGCCCAAGAGGAAAAATGGGACATCCGATCCGAGTTTACATGCTAGATGATGAAGCTGCTCATGACTTAATGGGTTGTTATAGAATCTGTTCAAATTGAGTAGGGTACAGGCTGCATCGGAGGAGCCCCCACCCAAACCCCCACCATGGGGAATCCTTTTCAACAATGTTAATTTGCCGTGAAGTATCGTTTTGGATGCTTCTTCAAAAAGTTTAGCGGCCCTGTATACCAGGTTGGACTCGATGGACCCTAATTCTGCTCCCAGAACCCTTAGCTCTAGCCTCTCAATTTGCTCTTGTTGCAGAGAAAGTTCCTGAGTTTTTTCAGGAGCTGGTTCCCATATGATCTCATCGTGGAGGTCGATCTCCTGGAAAACTGTGTCCAGACGATGAAACCCATTTTTTAATCGTCCTGTGACTTTCAAGAAAAGGTTGATTTTCGCATGGGCCTTCCAGGTCATTTTACTGTCTCCCCATAGTGAGGTGCTCAAGTGGTTCTACTTGCGTTCCTTCAGGGTAAGTCGGAGTAAAAACAATATCTTGAACGCTGGACCTTTGATTTTGCTTCGTCTGTTTCCAGGTTAAGCTTCCACCGTTTGAATCAACAAACTGATAGTGATTTTTCTCCAGCATCACAATTCTCTTTCCCTTTCCCCATAACAAATCCAACCAGGCATCAACGGTCAGTTCCGGCCAGTCGGGAAAAAGGATAATCGGATCTCCGGATTCACCAATATACACCTTCTTTTCCCTGGGTAAATAGACCCATACCTGGCTTTCCCTCTTCCAAATAGTCAGAATTCTCCTTGATCCTTTGAATACGGCAATTGAAGTCAGATCCGGATCTTGTTGATGGACAATGGCTTTGGCTGAAAATGAGTCTGTTTCTTTCCGCCAAACCACACGAAACAGGGTTTGGATGATTGGTTCCTGGCTGTCACTGACGGTCAGAGCCTCACCAGAATATGACACCGTTTCCGTTTGAATGGGTTCACGTTTGACACAACCGGAGATGAGGAGCAAGGCAATAGCCAAGGAGAGGGTTTTCATATTTCTGGGTCCAATTTATCTAAAATATCAAAAAAGTTCTTTGGGTACAATCTCAACGCCTGGCTCCAGAATTGCAGCGCTTCATCACGTTTATCTAAAGCCGAGTATATATCGGCCAAGTGGTCAAGCTTGACTGGGTCATCTGAACCTAAAGGCATACTTCTTTCCAGAATGCTCTTTGCTTGTTCAATTTTCCCAACCTTGTAATAGAACCATGCAAGAGAATCAAGGTAGGAAGTATTTTTCGGTTCAATGGCTACCGCAGATTGTATATATTTGCCTGCTAAGGACAAGTTCTCATTTTGTAAGAGCATGAAGTATCCATAATTGTTTAGAACTGTGTGGTTTTCTGGAAATTGGACAAGGATATTGGAGTATACCTCAGAAGCTTCCTTGAAATGGTCTGCCATAGCTAAACTATCTGCACACTCAGTTTTCAGCGGGATGGTTATTTTTTCACTGGACAGCATATCCTTGCATAGAGCAAAAACCTTTTGGTTATCTTCGTATTGCAGGTATTTATTCAAATGCAACCGACTGTATGTCAGGTCCAGCCCATTTTCTTCAGCTTGTAAGCGGAAGTTTTCCAATGGGGGAGTTAATTTTTTCGAATAAAAAGTCCGATTCCACAGAGTCCGATCACTTTCGGTATGGTAGAGCATGAGGGAGAGTAGTATCCTTGGGAAACCATTCACTTGATCCAGAAGTTTGGCATGATTTCGGTACCAGGATAGAGCATGCTTTTCCTTTCCCGCCAGCATGCATGCCGTAAGAAATGACTCCAGGTACTTGTGATATGGGGTTTCCTTGGTTTTAAGTGCATACTCAACGGCGTTTTGTGTGATGTCGACTGCACTGTCATACTGATGGACCCAGAGCGAATACTCCGTCTTCAAAGCCAGGTAACTCAATTGGGTCTTTCCTGATTGACTGATTCGGCTTAACAGGGATCCCGCGACTTCTTGTTTGCCAATCTGTATCAGTCTGCTTGCGGTTTCCATGATAGTTTGATCATCGGGTGCATTTTGAACCAGTTCCTCAACAGCTTCCTGTGTTCCCTGCAGGATTAGTATTTTTTGCAACATCCGAATTAAGTTCAACTGATCAATATAACCTGTTCTTGATTCAGCCATGTCGTGAGACTTCTGGAACAGATGAAGGGATGTTCGTAACATTCCGAATTGAGCATACATCAAAGCCGACTCGGTCAGAAGGAATGTGTTCTCTCGACTGAGTTCCCAGGCACTCTGATATAAGCGGGCAGCAGAAAGCGTATCCCCCTCACTCTTGAATTTTTCAGCTAGAAGCTCTCTATAGCTGGAAAGCCCCCAGTTTGGGATGTCTCTTCTTTTTGAAAAGATGCCTTCCACCTTTTGAAA
>Ga0316190_10003012_pt1 | contig 12265 bp, 13 predicted proteins | sample Eddworburrow2_MG_FD_204929 | JGI IMG/M metagenome (GOLD analysis project Ga0316190, IMG submission 204929) | Coastal sediment microbial communities from Maine, United States - Eddy worm burrow 2 | ecosystem: Environmental > Aquatic > Marine > Coastal > Sediment | place: USA: Maine | collected... | reverse complement strand
GCGCTGCGACCGTTCCCAGGCGCCGCAATCGTCAATGCACTCGAAGGCCGGGATAGCGTCTTTGTCCTCGAACGCACTGCTGCTCCGATGTCCGGCGAACCGCCGCTGACCCGCGAAATTCGCGCCAGGCTGAATCGTGTCGAAGGCAAACAGCACTCGAAGTGTTCACCCGTGTTCTACGGCCTCGGCGGATTGCCGTTACGGGTTGCCGACCTTGTCGAGCTCTGCACCGCCGCTGAAGAGGAATCAACGGAACCGCGGTTCCTCGGGCTGACGTTCGACGACACCTCGGGAGAGCAACCCAAACGAGAAGTTCTGCTCGACGCATTGCGACGTGCTTACCCGAATGCTGCGAAACACGGGATCCGGGCAGCGCGCGATGCTTCGGTAGCAAGACCCGCGAACTCGATCACGATAGCGATACACCGCGGTGACGACGGCAGGGAAATCCTGGGCGCAGCCAGCGCCCTGCTCTGCGCGCTCGAAGGTGGCCGTGTACGGACTCGTCCTGCCATTGCATGGGAGCGCTGGTCGGATACCCGCGTTGACTGGCTCACACATGGCGATGAATCCCTGCACGATCCCGGCGACGATCTCGTTGCAGACATCACTCTGGATGTGCCGCGCGCATTAGTGACCATTGGCGCAACGGGCAAGGTGTTCCGCGTTCCAGTCGAGGACGGAGATACGGAACTGCCGGAAACACTGCTCGGAGGCCTGTTTGGCGTCCTCGCCAATGCCGGATTGCTCGACCACAAATCACGTCGGATTATTGCCGCTCGCAAAGGCCTGCTCGAGGGTGTCGATGCACGCAGCAGCGACGATATCATGGCTGCTTTCCAGGCTGGCCTCGAACAACTCGACGAATTCGACGGCGACACGGATGCCAACGAGCGCGGACGCTGGCGAGGCGAAGCGCCTGCCGCGGTTCGTCATCTCGGCCGCAACGACGATAATTTCGCAAGCCTGCCACGCTTCTGGGATCAGACAGGTGTGCTCTACCGCGATGGCGAGGCAGACCGCCTGACAGCGGACCCGTTTTTCGCTACCGGTACAATGCCGCCGCTGAGCTCGACCTTCAATGACACCAGCTTGACGCGCGGCAGGATGCCGACCTTCGACCCCACGCTTTGCACGGGCTGCGGCAAGTGCTGGACACATTGTCCCGACAGTGCGATCGGCGTTGTCGCATCCACTCCGGCCGCTCTCATCGACGCGGGTATAAGCCGCAGCGGCGCGGACGCCGTGCGCCAGGTCGCGTCAAAACTCGCATCGCGCATTGTCTCCAGTAACAAGAAAGCCGATGAGGTGGCGCCGACGTTCGGCCAGCTGCTCAACGACGCTTACGCCTGGCTCAATGACAAGATGCCGCTTCCGGAAGAGCGCAAGCAGGCGATCCAGGACGGTATCGACGGGATCGGTACCGCGCTGGGTGCACTGCCGGTTGCCGTCACGAAGCCCTTCTTCTTTGATGCCGAGGCGCAGAAGAAAGACAGCGCCGAATTGTTGTCACTCGTGATCAACCCCGAGGCCTGCAAGGCCTGCGGCATTTGTGTGAACAACTGCGAGCCCGAAGCGTTGCGCGCGAGTGAGCAGGACGCAGCCTCGCTTGAGCAGGCGCGTGAGCTGTGGTCGGTATTCTCGGCCACACCCGACACGCCCTCCGAGACGCTCGAACGCGTAGCGGAGAACCCCGACATTGGTGCGATGGCGGCCATCCTGCTATCACGTTATTGCCAGTTCGCAATGGCCGGCGGCGATCATGCGGAAGCCGGTTCTGGCGAGAAAATTGCAGTCAAGCTGGCGCTTTCCGCGACCGAGTTCCATCAGCAGCCGCTCGTGCAGCGCTTTGCGAGCACGCTCGCCGAGGCCGGCGAGTCGCTCTCCGGGCTAATCAACGAAACGCTCTCGAGCACGTTTGCCGTAGAGGATCTCGACGCAGTTACCGAGAAACTGAAGCGCACCACGAGCCCACGCGTCGATCTCAAGGACCTGGCGGCAGGTGTCGGTGATGCGGCCGGCGACCACTCGATCGATACCGATTATCTTCTCCGCTTGATCGAACTCTCCAACCAAATTTCGTCGGCGCACCATCGCCTCGTTGAGGGCGAACATGGCCTTGGCCGCGCACGTTACGGCCTGACGGTCGCGGGCGGCAGCACAGCAGCCTGGGCCGGCGCGTTTCCGCACAACCCGTTCCAGGCACCGGTACTCATCGATATGACCGGCGATGCGGCGCAACTGGCCGCAGGCCTGATCGAGGGACATCTGGACGAGACCACCGATCTGGTTCGCCTGCTGCGTCTCGCGCGCCTTGAAATCGACCAGCCCGACGGTGCCCACTGGAAACGTGAAGCGCTCGCGAGCCTGCACTGGCAGGACCTGAGCAAAGAGGAACTGGACGTCTGTCCACCGCTCGTGCTGATCGGCAGCGACGAAATGCTCGCCGGACAGGGGCTGAGCCAGCTGGTCTGGTTGCTGAATTCTGGTCTGCCGGTGAAGGTGCTTGTACTCAGCGCGCTGGACTTCGGCATTTGCGAAGGGCGCAGCAATAACCCGCGCGGCAATCTCGGCCTGCTTGCCCTCGGACAACGCAACGCCTTTGTCGCACAGACCTCCATCGCCGATCCTGTTCACCTCGGCGAGAGCATGCTGCAGGCACTCGGCTACGAGGGCCCGGCCCTGCTCCAGGTCTATGCCCCGAGCCCGACGCGACACGGCTTCGTCAGCAAGCAAGCGGTTACCCAGGCCGAGCTCGCGGTTGCGAGCCATGCATTGCCGTTGTTCCGCTACGACCCCAGGGCCGAGGGCGTCTTCGGGTCGCGCATTAGCCTGGACGGCAACCCGGCATCAGACCAGACGCTGGCCGACTGGGCGCTGGGACAAGAACGCTTCGCGTCGCACTTCGAGCCGCTTGCCGGTGATGCAGCGGCACCCACCCCGCTGCACGAGTGGCTGGCGCTGGATGCGAAGGGGCGTAAGGGCAAGACCCCTTACATAGTCTTTGGCGACGAAGAAGAGGAGCAGCGGATCGCGGTGTCGCAGACCCTTGCTGATACCGCCGATCAGTGTCTCGCGAACTGGCAAACTCTGCAGGAACTCGCCGGCATCGTCACTCCGTTTACCGAACGTCTGGAGCAGGAAATCCGCGCGCAGCTCGCCGACGAACACCAGGCGGCACTCGATGCTCAGAAACAGGCCTCGGCCGCAGAAATCCGGGAAATCCAGGAAAAGACGCAGGCCGAAATCGCGAGCAAGATCCGCAGCCGCCTGCTGCAGCTGGCGTCGAAGAAGCGGGACTGACAGCGATGAAGGCCCTCCGCTTTTTACGTCGCAGTTTCGAACACGGGGTCCATCCGGCCCATCATAAGCAGCAGACTGCGGATTTGCCGATCCAGCGCGTGCCCTTTGGCAAGCACTACGTCATGCCGCTGGGACAACATATCGGCGTGCCGGCCAAAGCCGTGGTTGCTGTCGGGGACCGTGTTCAGCGCGGTCAATTGATTGCGGAACCAGGCGGCTTCGTATCCACGGGCTTGCACAGTCCCGTTACGGGCACCGTCAAAGAGATTGGCGATTTTCGCGGTGTCGATGGACGCTTTGCACCGGCTATCGCCATCGAAGCGGACGCGTTTGCAACCCAGCAGGTCGACGCCGGCGCCGCTGTGGACTGGCAATCACTGTCGCTCGATGAGTTTATTAAAGCCGTGCAGATGGCGGGCATTGTCGGCATGGGTGGTGCAGCCTTCCCGGCCCATGTGAAGTTGTCAGTACCTGATGGCGTCAAGATCCGCCACCTGCTGATCAACGGTGCCGAGTGCGAACCCTACCTGACGACCGACCATCGGCTCATGCTGGAGCGACCCGAAGCGCTGTTCGAAGGCGCTGAGATAATGCGGCAGAAGCTTGGCGCCGAAGAGACGGTCATCGGCGTGGAGATGAACAAGCCTGATGCCATAGAGGTCCTTCGCAAACACATCCAGCCCGGTCAGCCAGTTCGAATCGTAGCGCTCAAAGTCAAGTACCCGCAGGGTGCTGAAAAGATGATGATCAAGAGCGTCTTCGACAAGGAAGTGCCTGCCGGACAATTGCCGCGCGATGTCGAGGTTAACGTGAACAACGTCGGGACAATTGTCGCGATCGCCGACTACTTCATGCGCGGCGTGCCGTTAATCGAACGGGTCGTTACCGTGGCGGGTCCAGGAGTAACCTATCCCGCGAACCTGATCGTGCCGCTCGGGACGCCTGTACGAGACGTCGTCAAATTCTGCGGCGGCCTCAAACCGGGGAGCCGGGAAATCATCATGGGTGGACCAATGATGGGTCGCCCTATTGCCAGCCTCGATGTGCCGATCCTGAAGGGTTGTTCGGGCGTCCTGGTGTTCACCGAAAAGGAAACAGCTCGGCGCAAGGAGTATCCCTGCATATCCTGCGGCCGTTGCCTTGAAGCGTGCCCGTATTTTCTGAATCCATCGCGACTCGCACGTCTGTCCAAGTCACGCATGTTCGACGAGATGAAAGCGTATAACGTTTTTGACTGCGTCGAATGTGGTTGTTGCACGTTCGCCTGCCCGTCGAACATCCCTATCGTGCAGCTCATTCGTACAGCGAAAGATGACCTGACCCACCGCAAGGAGCCCGACGCGTGAAGAAACGTGATCCGGATCTCCTGCTTTTCCATGCGCCGTTACTGCGCCAGGGAATGACTACACCGAATGCCATGCGCGACGTACTGTATGCCCTGGCACCGGCGACGGCCGCGTCGCTGTGGTTTTTCGGTCTCAGCGCTGTCCTGGTTCTCAGTACCTGTATCGCGGGTGCCGTTGTCGCGGAGTGGCTGTTTGCCGGCGACGAAACACGCGGCGAGTCCCTGCGCGATGCCAGCGGCATTCTGACGGGACTGTTACTCGGCCTGACATTGCCGCCCGGCCTGCCGTTATGGATGGCATTCCTCGGTGGATTCGTCAGCATCGCCCTGGGCAAGGTCATCTGGGGCGGTCTCGGTCACAACTTGTTCAATCCCGCCTTGCTCGGCCGCGCATTCCTGCTCGCGACATTTCCGATCGCGATGACGACGTGGGTGCCTGCGACAGGCGACGGCGGGTTCTTTAGCATTTACCCCGGCAACCTCGCGCTGCCGTTTATGCAGGTGCAGGTAGACGGTATTACATCCGCAACACCGCTCGGCATGCTGAAGTTCGAACAGGAAGTTACACCGTTGGCAAACCTGATGTTTGGCAAGACCAGCGGTTCGCTCGGAGAAACCAGCGGCCTGCTGCTCCTGCTCGGCGGTGTCTACTTGTGGCTGCGGCGCGATCTGGACTGGCGCATACCGGTGAGTATCCTGCTCACGGTTGTTGTCTTTTCGGCCTGCCTGGGCTTCTTCGATGCGGCCCGTTTCCCGACACCATTGTTCTCGGTGTTTTCGGGTGGCCTGTTGCTCGGCGCTATCTACATGGCAACCGATCCCGTGACATCGCCGGTCACACCGCGCGGTGCATGGATCTTCGGCATCGGTGTCGGTGTCCTCGTAATGCTGATTCGCGTATTCGGTGGCCTGCCCGAAGGCGTGATGTACGCGATACTGCTCATGAACGCGGCAACCCCACTGATTGATCGTTACACGCAACCAACGGTATTCGGTCGTGGGGCCGAGTCGAAATGAACGCGGTTGCAGAAACAAGAACTCCCAGCTCGCTGCGGCTCGTACTGACGCTGGCAATCGCGGGTTTGATATCAGGCATTGCGATTATCGGTATCTACGAGTCAACGCTACCCACGATCACCGCGAACAAGGCCCGCGAATTGCGCGAAGCCGTGTTCAAGGTTTTGCCCGGCGTCAGCCAGATGCAGGCACTTGTCTATCGGGACGGCGAACTCGTCGCGGTGGAAGCACCGGACAAGGACGAGCCTGTCGTCTACGGGGGCTATGACGAACAGGGCGATTTCGTGGGCTACGCGATGCCGGCGGCAGGCCCCGGCTTCCAGGACACGATTGCCATTCTTTATGGCTACCAACCAGCAGAGAAAATCGTCGTCGGCATGGAAGTGCTGGAAAGTCGAGAGACGCCTGGACTGGGTGACAAGATTTACAAGGATGCCGTATTCGTCGCCGGATTCAGTGCGCTATTCGTTGAACCGGAAATAATAGCGGTCAAGAAAGGCACCAAGAGTCAGCCGAATGAGATTGACGCAATAACGGGAGCAACGATTTCTTCCAAGGCCGTCGTCAGGATCATCAATGAAGCTCACGCCGAATGGTCGGCGCAGCTTCCGGCACCAGGGTCCGAACCACAGCTCAGGGCAACAGAGCCAGCGGGCACCGAGGCAGAGCAATGAAGAAGAACCAGTCCCAGGAAGAACTCATCAAGGGAATCTGGCGCGATAATCCCGTGTTTGTCCAGGTACTGGGGATGTGCCCGATGCTCGCGGTCACCAACTCTGCGATCAACGCGGTTGCAATGGGCATGGCGACGTTCTTCGTACTGGTGGGATCGAGCTTCCTGGTATCGACATTTCGTCACCTGATCCCGAAACAGGTACGCATTTCCTGCTTCATCATCATCATCGCAACCTTCGTGACCATTGCCGACTACACGCTGCTCGCACTCGTGCCGACGGTGCACAAGGAACTGGGCGCGTTTATTCCCTTGATCGTGGCGAACTGCCTGATCCTGGGCAGGCAGGAAGCGTTTGCATCGAAACACCCGACGAAACTCGCGGTGATGGATGCAGTGGGTATGGCGAGCGGCTTCATGCTGGCGCTATTTTCACTCGGCGCGGTCAGGGAGATACTCGGTGACGGCGCCTTGTTCGGCATAAATCTGTTTGGTGAAAATTACGAGCCCTGGGTCATCATGATTCTGCCACCGGGCGGCTTCCTGACATTGGGCGTCATCCTGTTGTTCTTCAACTGGTTCAAATTCAAGAAGGACGAGTTCCTCGAAGATGTCGCTGCGGCAGAGAGGAGTGGTAACTGATGGATAACCTTCCCTGGATCTTCATCAGTGCGCTGCTGGTCAACAATTTTGTGCTGACCTATTTTCTCGGACTGTGCCCGTTCCTCGGCGTGTCCAATTCCCTGGAAACCTCGGCTCGACTTGGGCTCGCGACGACCTTTGTAATGCTCGTAACGGCGGTGTGTGCCTGGATACTCAACACGTATGTGTTGGTGTATGCGCCTTACCTCAGGCTGATCTGCTTCATTGTCGTAATCGCCAGCACCGTGCAGTTCATCGAGATGCTCATCAAGAAACTGAGCCCCGCGCTGTTCCGCGCAATGGGGATCTTCCTGCCGCTGATCACCACAAACTGTGCAATCCTCGGGCTCGCGATCTTCGCCACGAATCGCGGTTACGGATTTTGGGAGGGTATCGTTTACGCGCTCGGTGCCGGAATTGGATTCACACTGGCACTGGTGCTGCTGGCAGGCCTTCGTGAGGAGTCGGAGTTATCGAACATACCGAAACTCATCAAAGGCACCGCGATGAACCTGATTATTGCAGGAATTCTATCGATGGCGTTCATGGGTTTTGCCGGACTGTTCAGTTCCGCTTGAGTCGCGGCTTGGAATTATTATGACGACCTATATTTTCTCATTGCTTGGCCTGATGGCGCTGTGCGCTTTCTGGGCGATTTTTCAGCAATGGCTGAGCAAACATGATCCCGATGGCGAAAAACGCCCTGCCAAGTGCGGTGGTTGCAATGAACAGTGTGAGAGATAGGCATACGGGCAATTAACAATAGACAGGATTTCGCCCTACGCTTAAGTTAATTAACAAAAGTGACAGGAGACGACAATGCGACGGCAATTGATCGAGGCGCTCACCTACCCGAGGCTACTGGTGGAGAAAATTATCGAGGGACGTGACTGCCCGCACGACAGCCTGTTCCACGCCACCAGCGAACACTGTCAACAATGTGACATGAACAGGGAGTGTCACTGGGTTAATTGCCTGAACGAATTTTCCGACTTTGCCGACAAACCCGAGTACACGATCAACGCCTCCCTGCGTTATGGCATCAAGCTCGTTGAGACCCTGCACAGCGAACTGCACCACGATGAGACCTTGTGTAGATGTGAGCCCTGTACCTGGGTTCGTGACGCGCAGCGCCTGACCGAAGAGTTTGATACGCACCTGGCGCCGAACCCGTACCGCCCGACGCACTAGATTTTCCTGGCTCAGCTCCTCTCTAGTGAGGCAATTTGTAACTGACGTTGTTCTGGTTGATCACGATCAGTTTGCGCTTCTCCATCTCCTTCACCAGTGCAGTGAGTTCTTTTGCATCGAGTTTCGGGTTGAAGAGCGAATTAATCGTATTCGACAGCGTAGTGACCTTGCGTGGTCTCGACTGACCACGGCCACCGAGGTTCTTGACGATCGCTGAAATCTGCTCGTCCATGCTCGTTTTGTCGGTCAGTTGCAGCAGGGGAATCTCACCGATGTCATTTTCCCTGCGCACGCGAATCTTGCGTTCTTTCAAATGATCTATGAGTGGGTCAAAACCCTTGTCCTTGCTGATGATGTGAAAGAAGGCGTCCGACTCGCTGGCCGCAAGCTCACCGATGTAATAGGCAATGTGAAAATCCAGTGCATTCTGGCCGTTGCCCGAAATTCTGACATAGCGGGCCTCTTTGCCCAGCAACTGCATCGAGTCCGCCAGGTCGAAGGGAATTCTTGCCTGACTCTGTCCGACAAACACAAGCACTTTGAACGGATGGCTCTCGAGCAAATCGAGATTCTTCGGTTGAACGTTTTCGTAGTCAATTAGTACGTAGTTATTCGGCATGAGGATTTTCTCTTTTATTTGCCAATATCTTCATTCCATAAGTCCGGATTTGCCAGGATGAAATCACGCATCATGCGGACGCAATCCTTGTCGTTGAGAACCTCGACTTCGACGCCGCGCGAGCGCAGATAGGCTTCCGGTCCCTGGAACGTCTGGTTCTCACCAACGATGACTTTTGGAATGCCATACAGAAGTATAGCGCCGCTGCACATGTCGCAGGGCGACAGCGTGGAATACAGTGTGGCTCTGCGGTAGGTCGATGCAGTGAGTCGCCCGGTTTTCTCGAGGCAATCCATCTCGGCGTGCAACACCGAACTGCCTTTCTGGACACGTTGATTGTGACCGCGCCCGACAATCTCACCATCAACGACAATAACTGAGCCGATGGGTATACCGCCTGCGTTCAAGCCTTTGCGGGCTTCTTCGATCGCTGCTGCGAGGTATGCGTCCATGCACTAATTATACGCCCCCACCTTCGACACCATAAGATAGAAAATGATCAAGACGCTGGTGAATGCCGGAACGCCCAGTGCAATCCACCAGCGCATCAACGTGCGGTAGCTGTCGCTGCCCGCTTCGGCCGCGATCAGGTCGCGAATCCGAATCTGTATCCAGACCACGGGGACCCAGCATGCGCCCACAAGAACGAAAAGGCCGAGTACCATTTTGAACCAGGCCGAGTCTATTGAAATGTTGAGGTGCTGCGTGAGCCATAGCCCGGTTACAAACTGCACAACGACCGCGGGCAACGTGAAAATCCAGTCTGCCAACACAACGCTTTTGGTCGTGACGGCCATCGCCTCATCGTTAGCACTGAGGTAGGCCTTTAACATGAAGAAAGCCGTGCCCATGCCTGTGCCGAACAGTACCGTCGCACTGAGGATGTGCAGCAACTTGATCCACAAATACAGCGTCATCCGTTCGCCTCGTCGATATGCCAATGAATGTCGAGGTCGCTCACCTCTTCGTCAAATTCGCGCAATGTGATCATACCCAGGCATGGGTAGGCACCTCGTGCAGAAATCGTCCCGGCCGCCAGCTTGCGCGCCAGAACCAGTGCCGGCACGCAAGGAATCTCAGGACCGTGATTCTGTCGCGCCACCAGGTTCCACACGAGCGTCTTTACCTTGTGGTCATCACCAATCCCACCAATGCGCATCTGCATGCCACCGGTTGTTGAACCGAACTTTATGAGTCGGTCACCCAAGCTCTGAAATGTCGGCACCAGGCGCTCCCAGCTTCTGATGAGACCGATTCTTGTCGTCCACGCCATCTTCCAAAGCGCGATCTGCTCCCAGGATGCCTCGAGCGCAGCATGAAACGTTACTGTCTGCACACCATTTACGTAGTTTGGCAACAAGCCGAGATCCGGTACATCGCAAGCACCGGACAGCCTGCGTCCAAACTCCGGGTAGCGTTGCAGTTTCAGGTCCTGCCAACCGTATCGCGTAATCCACTCGCCGCTTTCCAATACCTGGAATGGCGCACCGCAATAGCTCAGTACGGCCGCAACCGTGCCGGCACCACGCGGTGTTTGGTGCGCCGGCGCGATGGAGGTCTCAATGCTGTGAATGGACTCGAAGTCGCTACGTACATGATCGACGACGGCGCTCGATACGCCTGGCAATGTACTGGCTCCGGAGACGAGGAGAACGTCCTTTCGTCTGGCCTCCTCATGCAATGCATCGAAACGTTCGACGAACTCCCGGCCGTCCGCCAAATCGATGTAATGGCTGCCACAGGCCAAACATGCTTCGGCCACATTGTAGCTCTGACCCTGGTACGGGCCTGCGGTATGAATAACGATGTTCGGCTGCAGAGCAGCGAGATCGGCGGCAAACGTTGGTGAGGTTTGATCGAGTGCCGCAGCCGATACCGTCGCATCGGCATGCATCTGCACTAACTCTGTGGACAAGGGCTGGGCCCTATCGAGATTACGACTCGTGATGACGAGTTCGGTATTTGGCTCACCCAGGATGCGACGGCATATGCGGCCGCCAAAATGGCCGGTGGCTCCTATAATGACGATTCGTGTGCGCGGCATCGCGGCGGAGCCTGATTCTATTCTAGGGCTCCAGGCTCTGCTTCATGTCGTTCAGCAACGCCACGTATATCCCGTGGCAAAACTCCCCGGCCGCTTCATCGTTGTCCTTCCAGGTCGACGACCATTCCACACGCGTGCCCGTCGCCATGTGTTCAAGCAGCACGCGCCCCACGTAGTTACTTACCTCGTCCTTGGAAACTGGCGATGGGCCATCATCAATGCTGTAGGTGAATGTCTTACCCATGTCATCGAGGGTTCGCAGCGTTTCATGGAAAACACCATTGAGCACTCGGCCCGCGCCCGGCTTGTCGCCCGGTTTATTGCCGACGACATCGACGCTCGTGACAACATTCGGTGCCCAACTTGCGTCATGAAAGTCGCGAATCGCTTTCCAGACGACATCGATTGGCGCTCTGATCTCGATTTCCTGAAATGTGCTTCCCATGGTTCTCTCCTCAGCTTTCCCCAAAGTATAAGCCAATCCTCTGCTACGATAAGTGGTAGATGGGCAATTCTGCCCCGGAGGACGTAAAACAATGAAAAGACTCAAACTGTTGGTGCCCTTGCTTCTCGCCGTGATGGCATTCAGTCCGCTTTCGCTGGCCGACAGCCACGAAAAGGAAGCCATGAAAGAGAAAATGGCGTCGATGACACACCTCGTCATTACTCACGAAGTAGAGAATGCCGAGCACTGGCTTGCCGCATGGCAAGGTGACGACAGTCGCCACAAATTGTTCATGGCTAACGGTGCCGCGCATGTACACACGCTACAGGATCCTGACAATCCGAACATGACCGGCCTGATCATCGCCGTCACTGATATGGATGCACTCAAGGCAATGCTGGAATCCGCAGAAGGCCAGGCAGCTGCAGCAGAAGACGGCGTGATGCCCGAAACGATGAAGATGCTGGTCCAGGCGAAGTAGCCAGCACGATCCGTTTGCCCATGAAGATCGTTGTTGCCTCAAGAAACCCGGTCAAGATCGGAGCTACTGAGCAAGCATTTGCAACGCTGTTTCCCGATCAGACCCTGGACATGGTATCCGCTGACGTCGCCTCGGGGGTGAGCGACCAGCCGACTTCTGACGAAGAGACGCGCGTGGGCGCGCGCAACCGTGCGATGGCCGCAAGTGATGTGTTGCCTGAGGCCGACTACTGGGTCGGCCTGGAGGGCGGCGTTGAAGTCGTCGACGAACAGCTCATGGCTTTCGCGTGGATGGCAATAAAGGGCAGCAACGGCAAGATCGGCGAAGCAAGAAGCGCCACCCTGCCCTTACCACCGGCTGTAAAAGAACTTGTCGACTCGGGCATGGAACTCGGCGATGCCAACGATAAAGTATTCTCCACGATCAACAGCAAACAGGGTGGTGGTGCCTACGGCCTTTTGACCAATGGGCTGTATACACGCGAGAGCATCTACACGCAGACATT
>Ga0316190_10003011_pt1 | contig 12270 bp, 11 predicted proteins | sample Eddworburrow2_MG_FD_204929 | JGI IMG/M metagenome (GOLD analysis project Ga0316190, IMG submission 204929) | Coastal sediment microbial communities from Maine, United States - Eddy worm burrow 2 | ecosystem: Environmental > Aquatic > Marine > Coastal > Sediment | place: USA: Maine | collected... | reverse complement strand
ACAATTCGGAGAAAGGGCTTACGATATATATTCTCGCTTACTTAGAGAGAGGATTATATTCTTAAGTGGTCCTATTGATGACCATGTTGCGAATACAATCATTGCTCAGTTATTATTCTTAGAATCAGAAGACCCTAAAAAAGATATCTATATATACATTAATTCTCCTGGAGGATATATTCATTCTGGATTAGCTATATATGACGCTATGAACCATGTTAAACCTGATGTTTCTACTATTTGTGTTGGTATGGCTGCTTCCATGGGGTCATTTCTTTTGTCAGCAGGGTCTAAAGGTAAACGATTTATTCTTCCCTACTCCGAAGTCATGATTCACCAACCATTAGGAGGGGCTGAGGGGCAAGCTTCTGATATTGAAATATCAGCTAAACATATCCTAAAGAGTAAAGAAATTTTAAATAAACTTATGGCTAAACACACAGGGCAGCCTTTATCTAAAATAGAAAAAGATACTGATAGAGATTTCTTTATGAATGCAGAAGAGGCCAAAAAATATGGAATTATTGACGAGGTTCTAAAAAACAAGAAAAAATAAAAAAATAAACAAATTAGACATAAAGCCAGTAATCTGATATCTTTAGATTACTGGCTTTATTAAATTTACATTCTGTTTCGTTAAGCCAACCCTATAAACAAGAAACAGAAAATCTTTCGCAGTAAAAGAAGAGACGAGGTAATTAAAGCAGACAAGACTTTACCACAATAAATTAACTTAATTCTTAAACCTAAAAACAAAAAACGACCAGAAACGAAGAAAAATAAAGGGATTTTGGAAAACTATCTTTTGCCAAGCGAAAACTAATCGCTTATGTCATTAAAAATAATTTTACTACTATTGGGGCTTGCTGGCCTCGTTGGTGTTGCTCTTGGTTATTTCCTAAGGTGGGCTCTTACTTTTGGGAAAAAAGGTTCCATGGAGCTAGAACTAAAGAAGATGATGCTCTCTGCTAAAGAAGAGGCTCAAAAAATAATAGAAGAAGCTGAAAATAAGATAAAGGAAAAGGAAAAGGAAGTCTCAAAAAAAGAAGAGATAAAAGAAGAAAAATTTAAGAAAACGGAAGAACGTCATATTAAAAAAGACGAGCTTTTAGATAAAAGACAAGTAGATATAGATAAAGGAGAGGGTGTCTTGAAAGAAAAAATAGAAGAGGTAAAAATAATAAAAGAAAGAATTGATAACACCGAAGCTGAAAAAATAAAAGAATTAGAAAAAATCTCTAATTTAGAGTCCGAAGAAGCCAAAGAAGAATTGCTAGATTCTGTAGAAAAAGAATATGCTGAAGATCTTTTAGTAAGAATGCAGAAATTAGAAACCTTTGGAGCTGAACAACTAGACCGAAAAGCTAAGGATATTTTATCTATGGCTATCCAAAGGTTAGCTAATTCTACCGCTTCAGAAGTAATGGCTACAACAGTTTCTATCCCTTCTGATGATATAAAAGGGAAAATAATTGGTAAAGAAGGAAGGAATATTAGGGCTTTTGAAAGAGCAGCTGGTGTGGAATTAGTAGTTGATGACACCCCAGGGTCTATTGTTATCTCTTCATTTGATCCCGTCAGAAGACAGGTTGCTAGAGTAGCTTTAGAAAAACTGATTGCAGACGGAAGAATACAACCAGTTAAAATAGAAGAGCAAGTGGAAGAAGCTCGGGTAGATATAAATAAAATTATTAAAGAAAAAGGAGAACAGGCTGTTTATGAATGCGGAGTCTTTAATTTAGATCCAAGAATTGTTTCTATTTTAGGAAGACTTCATTTTAGAACAAGTTATGGGCAAAATGTTTTACAACACTCCATAGAAATGTCTCATATTTCTGGAATGATAGCAGAAGAATTAGGAGTGGATGTTGGAATAGCTAAAGCAGGAGCTTTATTGCATGACATTGGTAAAGCAGTTACTCATGAAGTTCAAGGAACTCATGTCGAAATTGGAAGAAGAATTCTACAAAAATTCAAAGCTGATGAAAGAATTATTTTAGCAATGCAATCTCACCATGAAGAATATCCATATGAAACAATTGAATCTATTATCGTTCAAGTAGCTGATGCTATTTCAGGAGGTCGTCCAGGAGCCAGAAGAGATAGTGTTGAAAATTACCTTAAGAGACTAGAAGAACTTGAAGCAATTGCTAATTCATTTAAGGGTGTAGAGAAAAGTTATGCTTTACAAGCCGGAAGAGAGATAAGAATATTTGTTACCCCAGAAGAAGTGACTGATTTTGAGGCTAAAAAAATAGCTAAAGAAATAGCCATGAGGATAGAAAAAGAATTAAAATACCCCGGAGAAATCAAAGTTAATATTATTAGAGAATCACGATCAATAGAATACGCTAGATAATATTTATTTACACTATTAATAACAGAAAAACACCACTTTAAAACAAGTGGTGTTTTTCTAAAATTGACATTTGGAATTAAATGAGTTATGGTCTTTCTTAGAAGACCTTTAAAGGGGGTGCCTATGCCGATAAAAAGAATGAGAAAAAAGATAAAAATAATCTTTGTCCATTTGGGGGCCATCAGAAAACTACGAAATCTTGCCAGGAATAATGGTTTAGGAAATTATTCACCTGAAAAACTAGTTGAGGAAGCCTATTTGAGAGCTACAAATAAAGGCTCTTTAACAGGAGATAAAAATGGGTGGGAATTTTACTATCAAAAAATCAAAGAAACTGGTAGTATTCCGTTTTGGGTTAGCCATTTCCTCAAAGAAAAAAGGCGTGAAAAACCTCGCCAACACCTTAAAGCACTTTAATGCTTCTAAACGTCCTGCTTATTGCAGGGCGTTTCTTTCATCACAAAAGACCTATCTTGTGTATAATATATAAACAACTATTAACTAAACTACTAAATAAAATGTTAGAACAAATACTAAATAACCCAATAATGACCTACTCCATCTGGGGTAACTCTATTCTAGACTATGCTATTTCTTTAGCTGTCTTTTTGATTCTATTAGTGGTTTTGAAGTACACTCAAAAATTAACTCTCAAATATTTAAAAAAACTTTCTAAAAAAACAAAGACTGATATAGATGACACTTTAGTAAAGATAGTTAAAACTATTAAACCCCCTTTCTACTCTTTTTTAACTTTATACATAGCCGTTAAAATACTAACCACCAGCAACCTCATAGATAATATTTTTAACAATGTTTTGTTAATTTGGGTTGTCTATCAAATAACCATAGCTTCACAAATCTTTATAACCTACCTTCTAAAGAAAAATTTTGAAGATGAAGAAGACAAAGGTGTCCAAAACACAGTTGGTATTATAAATACATTTATAAAGATAATTGTTTGGTCTGTGGGTATCCTTCTTGTTTTATCTAATCTGGGGATCAATATAACCTCTTTAGTGGCTGGATTAGGTATTGGAGGTATTGCCATTGCTTTCGCTCTTCAAAAAATATTAGGTGATTTATTTAGTTCCTTTGCTATTTATTTAGATAAACCATTTAAAGCCGGGGATTTTATTGTCATAGGAGATCAATCGGGAACCGTAGAGAAAATTGGTATTAAAACAACAAGAATTAGAACTCTTCAAGGAGAGGAATTGGTTATTCCTAACCAAGAATTAACATCCTCTCACATTAGAAACTTCAAAAAACTAGAGAAAAGAAGAGTTGTATTCTCTTTCGGAGTAACATATGAAACACCCACATCAAAACTAAGAGAAATTCCCGATATGATTGAAAAAATTATTTCCCCTATAGAACACGCTGAATTGGATAGAGCTCACTTCAGAACCTTCGATGACTCTGCTTTAACTTACGAAATTGTTTACTATGTTTCATCTAATGAATACATAACCTATGTGGATATTCAACAAGAAATTAATTTACAAATTAAAGAAACATTTGAGCAAAAAGGTATAGACATGGCCTACCCCACTCAAACTGTTTACCTAAATAACACTAAATAAATATGCTTTCTTATATAATCATCGCCAGTTTATTAGAAATACTTGTGGCTTTTGTTGGGGTCTTCTTTATTTTTCTAGGAGTACAAAAATTTAGAAAATATTTACCTTATTTTATAAGTTTTTCTGTAGGAACATTTTTAGGAGTTGTCTTTTTTGATGTCCTCCCTGAAGCCATTCACCTTTCTACAGTTGAACAAACTATGACGTATACCCTTATTGGTTTCCTAGGTTTTTTCCTTCTATCTAGAATCCTATTCTGGTACCACCACCATGAAGACGAGAACGGTCACGAAAATAACCACATCAAAACTAGTGCCCATATGGTTTTAGCTGGTGACGTTATCCATAATTTCATAGACGGTGTAATTATTGCTTTAGCTTTTATGGCTGATACCTCTATTGGTATTGTTACAACCATAGCTGTTCTATCTCATGAATTCCCTCAAGAAGCTTCCGACTTCTTTGTTCTTATTAACGCAGGCATGAAAAAAGGCAAAGCTCTATTCTTTAATCTTCTAGTTTCCCTACCAACTCTAATAGCTGCTGTCCTAACATATTTCTTCGCTTCAGGTGTTGAAAATATCATCGCTCCTGCTTTGGCTATTGTAGCTGGTAATTTCCTATACATTGCAGCCTCAGACCTTATTCCTGAGCTCCACACAGGCCACCACGAGAGAGGAACCAGTACTTTAATACAATTCTCTCTAATCCTATTAGGAATCGGGCTTCTCTTCTTTATTGGAACTATGGTTCATGGGCACTAAATAAAGATTGAAAATGCGAAAGTTCGAGTCCTGTCGCCGGAGCCGAACTTAAAGATACGAACTCATTTTTTTGTGACTCCAGCCAGAGCTGGATCGTCAAAGCGAGTACTTTGTTTTTACAAGCATTGCGTAAATAGAGTGGGAATTAAAGAGTTGAAACAGAAAAATCTAATTGTTTAAGCCTGGTGAGTTTTAGATTTTTTGTTGTGGAGACGACTATAATTCCCCTCTATTGGAGTTCGGCTTGTAAAAAGAAAGTAGGAGTGATCCCTATTTATTCAACTCATTTACCAGAAGCCCCCTCAAAATGGGGGCTTCTTCATTATTAAACCCATCCATCAAAACATTTAAATCACCATCAAGAAAGGACTCAATTCCCTCCCCTTTTTCTTTAGTTAAACTCCTATCAACATGGGAAACAGTAACAGCCCTCATGTCTCTTTCGCTAGTGTCCCCATCTAGAGTACTGGTAACAATCAAACCAGTTAAATAGCCATTCACTAAGCTGACGGCCACTCCTCCAGAAGATCCTTTTTGGGCAATAATATTTCCTCCAATAGAAAACAGATCTAAATTATATGGGAATTCAAAATAAAATAATTCTTTAATTTCTGCAAAACTAGAAACTTGCCATAATTCTTTTTGGATTGAAATACCTCCAAGAAAACCAGCTGGATACCCAGCCACCAACAAAGGTGTTCCCGTTAATATTTCTGATTGATCAACTTGCCATTTAACAAAAGGAAACTTCTCAGGAAGAGCTAACCCTTGAACAATAGATCCTGTTACCAAAAGAAAAGCATAATCATCCTCCCCTGTTCCTTTAGGGTTTTGTTCATTAAGATTCCCAGCATTGTTTTTTATCCAAGAAGGAGAAATATATATAGGCTCAACATAATAAGTAGCTTTAGCTGGATTACCGCTTCTAGCTAAACAATTTATAAAACCTTCCATTTGATAATTTTCCAACAAAAAATATTGAGCTACATGTGCATTAGTTAAAATAACTCCTCGGTCATCAATAAAAATACCACTACCAGTAATAGGCTTGAAACTTCCCCCAATTTTTGTAGTACAAAAAATATTTACCAAAGCTTCTCTCGTTTTTGTATTTACTTCTTCAGATGAAATTTTAGGAAGTATACTAACTACAGGTAATTTAATTTCATCCACAATAGTAGATTGAGATAAGATACTTTCTATTTCTATCTTTAAATCTTCTTTCTCTGTAAAAGTGACCTCAGCTTCTTCTAAGAAAATATCTTCCTCAATGGCAACCTCCTCTACTTGAGGGGCCTCATCAATGATGTTTAAAGCAATATTATTTATTGGTTCACCATTAAGACCAAACATGGCTAAAAGCCCTGTAGTTGTTACAAGAAACTTGGTAAAAAAGACTGTAAGAACCTCACTTATTTTATCTAAATAATTAATCATTTTTCTAATTATATACCAAAAATATATATAAAAGGATGACTATTTTAATATTTGACAGTTTTTCTGTTATATTGTTTAATCTTGACTTATTTCTTTTTTAAGATATACTTTTATTTGCAACTTAGGGATTTCTAAATTGCGAATTATTAAAAATTTTATAATTTTTTTATTAATTATTTTAGGATAGTTAGTAAAAAATAAAAAAAACACCATGGATGAAGAGAAAAAAGTATGTGAATCATGTAGCGTAGAACCTTGTACTTGTGCAGCAGCTGCTCCTGCAGCAGAAGAAGCTACTACAGAAGCTCCAGCAGCTACTGAGTAATATTCTATAAAGAACAAAAATTAAAACCCCTAGCATTTGCTAGGGGTTTTAATTTTTGTTAATATAGTAGCTACGTATTTGCGGGTATATGAAACAAGCATATAACCGCGGCGTTCGGGGAAAGTAAAAAATAAATTAAAATTTACTTTTTTACTCCACCTCATTTGCGGGTATAGTTTAGTGGTAGAATGACTGCCTTCCAAGCAGTAGACGGGAGTTCGATTCCCCCTACCCGCACCACATAAAATAAAGCCACCTATTTAGGGTGGCTTTATTTTATGTAATTGCTTGGTAGATGGGAATCGAAAGCCGGAGCCGTTGCGAATACTTGGAGCAATGTTAGGCGAGGCGGGGTCGCGAACACTTAGACTTTTAGAGCCCAATAGGGCGAATAAAAGACTTAGTGATTTGTGACCGATTCCCCCTACCCGCTTCTTTTTTATTTAGATAAAAAGAAATATGATTTTCTTTTTATCGTAACCGATTCCCCTTCTACAAAACAAAAAAACCGCCACTGGCGGTTTTTTTGTTCACTAAGATAAAAGTTTTATCGAAGAGCGTCTTTCAAAGCTTTAGCTGCTCTGAATTTTGGAACTGTCATAGCTGGAACTTGAATAGGTTCACCTGTTCTTGGGTTCCTAGCTGTTCTAGCTGCTCTAGCTTTTGGAGAGAAAATTCCTAATCCTGCGATTGAAACTTCTTCACCACTTTTTAATGTATTAACGATTGATTCTACAATAACCTCAACTGCTCTTTCAGCGTCAGCTTTTGTTCCACCAATTTTTTCGTGAATAGCTTCTGCAAGTGCTTGTTTATTCATATCTTTATTTAAATTTAAATTACTTTTTAATGAATCTGTTTTCTTTTTAATTTAAATATTTTTCTCCGACCTAAATTAAATTATTTAAACTCTAAAAACAGAAAATTAATAAATGTTAATCTAATTAACATTATATATTAAGCCGTATTTTACGCAATACCCTAAGATTTTTCTTGTGCATAAAAGATACTAAGAAACAAAAATAGCTAACTTTTAAGTTAGCTATTTTTGTTTCTTTCGGGACGCCGGGATTCGAACCCGGAGTCGCCCGCTCCCAAAGCGGGAATGTTAGCCGTTACACCACGTCCCGTGTTAGATTAACTGGTACATTCTAGCATAGATAGAAATATTTCATAGATGATAAATAAGCCCTCTAAAGAATTAAATCCTCAGTAAATCTCATTTTTGCTTCTTTATTTTTAAGATCTAAAAAAACAGCTAAAACATCAAACTGCCATTCTTTTTCATCTGAAATATCTTTATCTATCAAATATGTTTGAATAACGCGAGACATTCTTTTTAGTTTCCTTGGGTGAACGTTTTCTTCTGGAAGATAAGTATCATAACTTTCACAAAGAACACCATTTTTTGTTTCATGAGAAACTGTTTTTACTTCAATAAACCTTATTATATGGTCTTTTTCAGCAATAATATCAATTTCTCCCCATTTTTTCCAATAATTTCTATCGACAACCCGAAAACCCTTATTTTTAACGAATTTACAGGCTAAATCTTCGCCAATTTGCCCTATTTCTTGTTTTTTTGTCCTATTTTGGTTATTCATGAAACAATTCTATGTTTCGTAGGGTTTATTTATAATATTATTATATCATTTTTTCTATAAAATCGACTAGTAATTGAAAAATAAGCTTATTTTGTTTCATGAATAACCTATTCTAACGTTTCACGTGAAACCTTTTGCTATTTATCAGTCATTTTATATATTGTTTAATGTTTGTCTATTATAAATAACCTTATTTAAAGCCATATTCAGTTCAAAAAGACGTCTTTATTGGTCAAAAATTAGAGGTTTTAAGCCCTAAAAGACCTGTCTTTTATACACATATCCACTGACTTATCCACAGTTTTTGTCTAATTTTCATAAAATCTACTAAGTATTTTACCCAAATAGATATTTTAATGAGTTTTTATGTCTTGTCCTTTAAAAAAATAAATAAAAATGTCCTTTAAGGGAATAGGGATTCCTATGACTAATAAAAAATACCCCTAGATGGGGTAGATTTTTGTTTAATGTGCGGGTAGGGATAATCGAAATCCCGTCTCATCCTTGGCAAGGACGTATTCTACCACTAAACTATACCCGCATTTTGGACTCAATAATTATACATTCGTGAAATTGTTTCGCTCAGTTGAAATGTAATTAAACTTCCATTCCTCCTTCGCTGCCAATTATAGACGACAAAGATATTTTTTACAAATTTTAAGACTCATCCAGAATAATTCTTTTACTAAAACCTCCTCTTTTTTCAAACTTTTGTTTTCTGATTTTTTCCATCTCTTCTTTATCTCCTAAAGCATAAATGACTTCCAAAATATCAGCTAACTCTTCTAAACTAGGATCCTTCTTATATTCATCAACCTCTTCTTGTAATTTTTCTACTAACTTTTGTTTGTATTCCTCTTCACTAGCAATATGAGTAAGACAAGTATCCCCATTGTTCTTAATTATTTCAGGAATCTTATCTCTAATCAATTTGTTATATTTCATGATGTTTCTTTTTTACTTTTTACTAGTGGTCACGCCCCAAATAATAGGGCTAGGATTCCTCTTCTTCCGCCCTCCTCATATTGTTCCAAGTTACTAGTGCCCCTGCCAGGACGGTCACGAATTACTAAGCCTTTTATTCGCCCCAAAGGGCTCTAAAAGTCTAAGTATTCTCGACCCCGGCTCATGCTCGCAAAGCGAGACATTCCGCCTTTCGAATCCTGACGAAAGCAAAGAAATTTGCTTTCTCCGGGGCACACTCTTAAAAACCCAATTGGGTTTTTAAGAGTGTGCCCCTGCCAGGATTCGAACCCAGAATAACGGTTCCGAAGACCGTTGTGATATCCATTTCACCACAGGGGCATAGAAAGATAATACCTTAATTTAAACAAATTAGAAACATGTTAGGAGGCAGGTTCTAAGTAGTTGTGCTAAAATAAAGGTTCCCAGGTCTGAAAGCACGGGGCATTAAACCTCTGATAGCTTTAGTCCGCGGGACACTGCGGTCAGCTCAATGATGATAAAATCTAATAAACTAAATAATTAATTTTATCGTCATTTTCACTCTACCCACAGGGCACAGGTACGTCGCTAATAAAATTACTATTAATAATGATGAAAAACTTTAAAGTTCCTAAAGAAGTTTCACGAGTAACTGAAAGCCTCCAGAAGGCTGGTTTTGAAGCCTACCTCATAGGTGGTTGTGTTCGTGATCTTATCAGAGGTGAAGAGCCAAAAGACTGGGATGTTACCACCAGCGCTACCCCAGATCAAATTATAAATCTTTTTGAGAAAAGTTTTTATGAAAATGATTTTGGAACAGTGGGAGTTGTTAATGAAGAAACTAAGGACGAACGTCTAAAGATTATTGAGGTTACTCCTTATCGGATAGAAGGAAAGTATGAAGATTCTAGAAGACCAACTTCTGTTCATTTTAGTGACAAACTGGAAGACGATTTAGAAAGGAGAGACTTCACAATGAATGCTATCGCCTATGATGTTTCTAAAGGACAGATTATTGATTTTTATAAAGGACAAGAGGATATAAAGGACAAAGTTATTAAAACTGTTGGGAAAGCCGAGGATAGATTTGAAGAAGATGCCTTAAGAATACTCCGAGCAGTAAGATTAGCCACTGAACTTGGTTTCACGATTAACCAAGAGGTTGCTGAAGAAATCAAAAAGCAAAGTAAAAACCTCCAAAACATTTCTAGGGAAAGAATCCGCGATGAATTCACAAAGATTGTAATGTCAAAAAACCCTAAAGATGGCCTTATTTTAGCTCATGACTTAGGAATTCTTAAATATATTTTGCCAGAACTAGAGAACGGTATTGAGGTTAAACAAAATGGAGACCATATATACAGTGTCTGGGAACATAATTTAAGAGCTCTTCAACATTCAGCAGATAGAGAATGGCCTTTACACGTCAGACTAGCAGCCCTTCTTCATGACATTTCTAAACCCGAGACAAGAAGATGGTCAGAAGAAAAAAAAGATTACACTTTTTATGGACATGATGTAGTGGGAGGTCGTGTTTCACGAGAAACCTTAAACAATTTAAGATTTTCTAAAAATATAGTTGATGTTGTAGGAAAACTGGTTCGCCATCATTTATTTTTCTCTGATATAGAAAAGATAACCCTTTCAGCCGTCAGAAGAATTGTTAAAAATGTTGGGCCAGAGAATGTTTGGGATCTAATGAAAGTTAGAGCTTGTGACAGAATAGGCATGGGAAGGCCAAAAGAAGCCCCTTATAGGCTGAGAAAGTATGAATCTATGATTGAGGAGGCTATGAGGGCTCCGGTCTCTGTGGGGATGCTTAAGATTGATGGGGAAAAAATTATGAAAATTACTGGCGAAAAACCAGGACCTAAATTAGGCTTTGTTTTACATGCTCTTTTAGAAGATGTTTTAGATGATCCTGATTTAAATACGGCTGAATACTTAGAAAACAAAACAAAAGAATTATTCAAGCTACCTATAGAAAAATTAAAGGAATTAGGGGAAAAAGGGAAAGAGAAAAAAGACGAGGAAGAAGAGAAGGAGCTTGAAGAAATTAGAAAGAGACACTGGGTTAAATAAAGACCGCTCCTTAATACTTTTTTTTAAATAAAAAAAGGGCTCGCATTAAAACGCGAGCCCTGAAACTTGGTATGAATGTTGAAGAGACTAGATATCGCAACTCGATTAAGTACTCATCAGCGGTGTTCTTGAGAACACTATTGAATGAAGACTAACTCAAAGTGGAACACGATGACCTTAACTTTAGATATCATCAGCTACAACCCAACATTCATACTCACACAGTATACACTAAATATTATATTTGTCAAGCTTTTAAAGAAGGCTTAATTTTTCAATTCTAAAGTAATAGGACAGTGGTCTGACCCTAATTCTTTACTCAAAATACCAGCTTTATTTAATTTACTAGACAAATCAGAGCTAATAAAGAAATAGTCTATTCTCCATCCAACATTTCTGTCTCGAGCTCTAGTTTTCATATCCCAATAACTATAAGCATCTTTTTTATTGGGGTAAAAATAACGAAAAGTATCTATATAACCAGAATAAACAACTTCATCAATCCAAGCTCTTTCTTCTGGTAAAAACCCAGTATTCTTTTCATTAGCCTTGGGTCTTGCTAGATCAATTGCTTCATGAGCTGTATTTACATCTCCACAAAAAATAATTTTTTTACCTTTTTTACGAAGTTTTTCAATATATTTCAAAAAAGCATCATAGAATTCCATTTTATATTTAAAACGTTCTGGACCTGCCCCTCCATTAGGGAAGTAGCCATTTAATAAAACAAAGTTTTTATAATGAGCTATAAGAAGACGCCCTTCTTGGTCAAATTTTTTAATACCCATACCGCATTCTACTTTTAATGGTTTTTCTTTGGAGTAAATAGCCACCCCACTATAACCTTTTCTAAGTTGAGAGGAGGCGTAATAAGAATAGTATCCTTTAACATTTTTTATTTCGTCTACTAATTGGTCTTCGGAGGATTTAGTTTCCTGTAAGCATAAAATATCAGGCTTAACTTTTTTTATAAACGGCAGAAAAACATCCTTACGATGCACCGCTCTTAAACCATTAACATTCCAAGAAATTAATTTCATATAATGATTATACACTACTTTTTACGACCCTTATCGTGAAACTCTTTATGTATTTGTTTAAGTTGTCTATCGGTAACATGGGTATAGACCTGGGTGGTGGCAATGTTCGCATGACCCAACATTATTTG
>Ga0316190_10003009_pt1 | contig 12270 bp, 9 predicted proteins | sample Eddworburrow2_MG_FD_204929 | JGI IMG/M metagenome (GOLD analysis project Ga0316190, IMG submission 204929) | Coastal sediment microbial communities from Maine, United States - Eddy worm burrow 2 | ecosystem: Environmental > Aquatic > Marine > Coastal > Sediment | place: USA: Maine | collected... | reverse complement strand
GAGCGGAAGACGTCGCCATAACCGGATCAAGGAGAGTGCAGACATGAGATTACACAAATTAGACATTTCCGGGGTTGCTGGAGTCGTGCTGCTGTTGCTGGTTCCCCAGGTGCAGTCTGCACCAGGCTATCATCCTGGCAGTTATTACTCGGCACACGTGATACGTGACGGCGGTGAACTGGTCCGTAATGAAGAGACGGACAAGGGTTATCGCTGGGAAGGCTTCTCGGTGTTGCGCATCAAGGGTAACCGCATACCGGCAAAGCTCGGGCATGGCCTGGAAGTGTTCGCGGATGTCTACGGGATGCCCGTCGGTCAGCTGGTCACATTGACAGTGACCCGGCCGGTGAAGACTGCAGCGGGTGAACCGGGTAGCCGTACCTATACGCGTACGCAGTCACTGTACGAGACCGATTCAAATGATGTTCAGGTGTTCAACTATACCTATTTCCTGGACGAGCCCGATGAGCTGATCCCCGGCGAATGGATTATCGAGCTTTCCTATCGGGATGCGCTGATACTCAGGCAAACGTTTGAGGTTTATCCGGATCCGTCATAAGTGATTTTTTCGTGGCTTGCCGCCGCGATGCGTGTGCTAGCCCCGGACCTTGATCGGGGTGCTGTCGATACCTTTTTTCTTGAGGGTCTGGCGAGTCCTGTCCAGTTCATTTAGCGTTCCTATGGGGCCCACCCGGACGCGGTGATAGGTGTCCTTGCTGTTGATGGTGACGGTCTGAATGCTGGTCTGCATGCCCATCATTGCCAGTTCTGCTCTGAAACGTTCAGCCTTTACACTGTCGCTGAAGGAGCCGACCTGCAGGTAATAGGTACCGCTTGGGGGGGGCGGACTGGAGCCGGGCGCTGGCTTCGGTAGCGGTGCTGGTGTGGCGGGCGCCGCCGGTTTTACTGTAGCCTGCGGTGCAACATTGCTGGCAGGCCTGGCCGCTGGTGGTGTTGCCGCCGGCGGGGGTGCCGTCTGTTTCAGACTCTCCGTGATGACCTCTTCCGGTATGACGACCTCCATTTCCGGTAACAGGGTATAGAAATCAAAACGCGGTTTTGGCGGTGGCGGAATCACCGCGGCCTCATCCTGGTGTACCTCGCGTACCTCCTCCTCCTCCTGGCTGATCGCTGCTGCTGGCGGCAGGGTTTCCTGTATATAGACCGGTTCACCCGGTTTAGCCTGCAGCTTGATAAAGATCAGGAAGGCAACGAACAGGCCAATCAGCAGACCGGCAAGGACGCCGATCCAGGGTGACAGCGTGGCGCGTTTCTTGCCTCGATTGGCTCTGTGTTTGTAGTCGCGTGGCATTACATGGTGTCCGGGGCGGAAACGCCCAGCAGACCAAGGCCGTTGGCGATGACTTGCCGGGTTGCTTCGATCAGGTTCAGGCGTGCATTGCGGACTTTAGCATCCTCAACCAGAAAGGTGTGGGCATTGTAATAGGTGTGGAAATCGTTGGCCAGTTCACGCAGGTAATGCGTCAGCTGATGCGGTTCATGGTTAATGGCTGCCGCTTCCAGGATTTCCGGATAACGCGAAAGATTAATCATCAGCTCCAGCTCATGGGACTCTGACAGGATGGACACACCCTCGTTGCCGGCGGCACGGTCCCAGTTGAACTGTTTTTCCTGCAGTTGCCGGAACACACTCCTGACCCGTGCGTGTGCATACTGGATGTAATACACGGGATTGTCATTGGACTGGGACTTGGCGAGATCAAGATCGAAATCCATGTGCTGTTCACATTTGCGCATCACATAGAAAAATCGTGCGGCATCATTGCCAACTTCCTTACGCAGTTCGCGCAAGGTGACGAACTCGCCGGAACGCGTGGACATCTGTACCTTCTCGCCATGACGATAGAGGATTGCGAACTGCACCAGCAAGACATCCAGCTTGTCCGGGTCATCGCCAAGGGCCTTGAGCGCGGCCTTTACCCGGGGCACATAGCCGTGGTGATCGGCACCCCAGACATCGATGACACGGTTGTAACCACGTTCCAGCTTATTGGCATGGTAGGCAATGTCCGAGGCAAAGTAAGTGGTCTGGCCGTTGTCGCGCACGAGCACGCGGTCCTTCTCATCGCCAAAATCTGTAGCCTTGAACCACAGGGCGCCGTTCTTTTCATAGACATGGCCGCTTTGCTGCAGGCGTTCAATGCCGGCTTCGACGGATTTGTCGTCGGACAGCGAACGTTCTGAAAACCACTCGTCGTAGACTACGCCAAACTCTTTCAGGTCCTGGCGGATATTGCCGAGTATGGCGTTCAGCCCCTCATCAAAGACCCGTCGGTACTGTGTCTGTCCCAGTAGTGTGCAGGTACGCTCGATGATGCCATCGATGTGTGCTTCCTTGTCACCACCGGCCGGTTCGTCGGGCGGGACATCCGCGAAGATGTCGGCGACCGGGTGCCTGAATGTCTCGCCGTGTTCACGGTGCAATGTGGCGGCGATATCCCAGACATAATCGCCCTGGTAGCCGTTGGCAGGGAAGGTGACTGTTTCGCCGCACAGGTCCAGGTAGCGCAGGTAAACACTGACGGCGAGAATATCCATCTGCCGTCCGGCATCGTTCACGTAATACTCGCGGTGCACTTCATAGCCGATCGCTTCCAGCAGGTCGGCCACTGCGGCGCCATAGGCCGCACCACGGCCATGACCGACATGCAGCGGGCCGGTCGGGTTGGCGGATACAAATTCCACCTGTATGCGCTGTCCCTTGCCATAGTCACTGCGGCCGTAGCGATCACTGTCCTCAAGGATGTCATCGATGACGGCATGCCAGGCCTGGCAGCCAAGAAAGAAATTGATGAATCCAGGGCCGGCGATTTCAATCTTTTGCACCTGCCCGCCGGGTTCGATTGCGGCGATCAGTTTTGCAGCGATGTCACGTGGTTTGCTGCGTGCGGGTTTCGCCAGCGTCAGTGCCAGGTTGCTGGCGAAGTCGCCGTGTGCCCGGTCGCGGGTGCGCTCGATCATCACGTTGGGCGAGATGTCGGTTGGCAGTGTGCCGTCGGCCTGCAGGGTGGCAACGGCATCGGTGAGTAATTTGGCGAGCTGGGTTTTCAAATGATTATTAAAGCCGTGGGAGCGGATCGCATCCGTGAATGGATCGCCTATTATCCTGCTCGCCCGCCATCTTGCAACTTGTCTGCCTTAATAGGTATCTGCCGGGTCAACGTCCACGGACCAGCGCACCCGACGGGCCTCTTTCGCCGTTTCCAGTTGCCTGACGACAGTACTCAGCAGACGTTGTAGCTCGCCCAGCTGATCAGACTGCAGCACCAGCTGGGCACGATAGCGCCCGGCGCGGCGTTCCATGGTGGCGGGTAGCGGCCCCCAGGTCTCGACCGCACGGATACCGGTCGCGCTGATACGTTCTGCAACAGCTTCCAGGAAATCCATCGCGGTGTCGGCCGCCGGGGCCTCGGCGCGCAGCAGGGCCATGCGGGTCACCGGGGGCAACTGTGCAGCCTTGCGCTCGTCGAGGGCCGCACGGGCGAACGCCGGGTAACCCTGGTTGATCAGCAGTTGCAATAACGGGTGCTCCGGGTGGCAGGTCTGGATAATGACCTCGCCGGGCCGTTCATGACGCCCGGCGCGTCCGGCCACCTGAACAATCAGCTGTGCCATGCGCTCGCTGGCGCGGAAATCAGTGCTGAACAGGCCGTGATCGGCATCAAGGATGCCCACCAGGGTGACGTTCGGGAAGTGGTGCCCCTTGGCGAGCATCTGGGTGCCAAGTAACAGGTGGCCTTCACTACAGCGTGCCTGCTCCAGCAGCCTGTCCAGTTCACCCTTGCGCCGGGTGGTATCGCGGTCGATACGTATACGCTTGACGTCCGGAAAGTGTGCCTCCAGTGCCTGTTCGACACGTTCCGTTCCCTGGCCCTGGGGATGCAGGTCGCTGCCCTGGCATGCCGGACAGACGGTGTCGACCGGTCGTTGACTGCCGCAATGGTGACAGTGCAGCAGCTTGTCGCGATGATGCCAGGTCATGCGGGCATCGCAGCGGAGACACTCGGCGGTCCAGTCGCAGTCATAACACATCAGGGTGGGTGCATAGCCACGCCGGTTCAGGAACAGCAACACCTGGGCGCCCGTGTCCAGATGCTGGCGTATACGTTCCAGCAGTGGCGCAGACAGTCCATCTTCCAGTGCTTGCTTGCGGACATCGAGAACCTGAAACGTCGGCTGGCGGGCCACGCCGGCACGTTCCGGCAGGTCCAGCTGCTGGTAGCGTGACTGCTCCACATTTAGCAGGCTCTCCAGTGACGGTGTGGCTGAGCCGAGTACTACCGGGATAGCCAGTTGACGTGCACGCCAGATGGCAAGGTCACGGGCTGAATAGCGGAAACCGTCCTGCTGCTTCAGCGAGGCATCGTGTTCCTCGTCAACGACAATCAGGCCAGGCCGGGCCATGGGGGTGAAGATTGCCGAGCGGGTGCCAATGATGATGGGCGCCTGACCGCTACGTGCCTGTTGCCAGGCAGCGAGCCGCTCGTGGTCGGTGAGTCCCGAGTGCAATAGTGCCAGTGGTACCGGGAAGCGTTGCTGGAAACGTGCCACCAGTTGCGGTGTCAGGCCGATTTCAGGTACCAGCACCAGTGCCTGTTGTTGACGGGCCAGCGTGGCTTCAATCAGCTGCAGGTACACCTCGGTCTTGCCACTGCCGGTCACACCGGCAAGCAGGAACGCCTTGAAGTTGTCTAGCTGCGCGAAGATGGCATCGACTGCCTGCTGCTGGGCCGGGTTCAGGGTATGAGCGGACGGTATAATCGTGCGATCGCTGTGTGATTCATTCAGGCTACAGGTCTCTATCCAGCCTTTGTCAGCGAGAGCGCGCAATACGTTGGCAGGTGCCTCGATGGCGCTACGATTGATTCCCCGGGGATGTGTGCTCAACAGGGTCATGACCTTTGCCTGGCGTGCCGCACGCGCGAGTGTTGTCGTGTCGATTGCCTGGCCTGCACGCGTCATACGCCAGCCCGTTGCGTCAGCGGTTGTCGGTTGCCGACCACGCCGCAGTAGCGCGGGCATTGCCGCACTCAGTGCATCACCGATGGGGTGGTGGTAGTAATCACTTGCCCATAACACCATGGCCAGAACGTCATTGCCGATTACCGGTGTCTCATCGAGTACCTGCAGGGCGCGCTTCAGTTTGTGCGTGTCGATGTCGGATTCGGTGGCGACGGCAAGCAATATTCCTATGACAGTGCGCCGTCCAAACGGTATGTGAACACGTATGCCCGGTTGTAATGCAGTGGCATCCACATTGACGGGTTGCAGGTAGTCAAAACTGCGGTACAGCGGTGATGGAACGGCTATACGGAGGATTAGATTGCTCACATTAACGGTGCTTCGGGTTTTATGAGGGAAAACAAGCCAGGTTAGCGATCAAGGTTGATACTCTTTCTTACCAAGTGAAGCTAAGTCATTCATCTAATTAGGGGGTATTTTTTATCCACAAAATCTGTGGATAACTCTGTGGATTAAACGGGGTTAAAGGGCTCAAATGCCTATTTTTCCAGTGTCACGGTTAGATTGTCCTTTTTTTCCTCATAAAATATTTATAAATTAAATCAAAGAGATAAAGTTAATTATAAGTTTCTAATGTACTTATCCCGCTACAGTGTTGTGAAAAAACATCAGTCACTAGGCTGCTGTGTATAAGCCCAGCTGCAGTGGACCGATTCCTGCCCTTTTCTATAACCCCTGTTTTTATAGTATTTTTGACATTTTTACGGCCTGATAGGTGGCTGTTTAGCGGTTGACGGAGGACGCCATGATAGCACTGAAGAAATGCCAGGATGAGTTACTGTGTGCACGTAATTCGTTACACACACAAGTGTGCAGACATAAAATACGCCTCGTCCTTGAGGCGTATGGTGGCGTACGGAAGGAGGAGTATTAAAAACGCCACCGAGTACAGGCTATTAAATGTTCAGTTGCGTGACTATTGCGCTGAAGTACAGGTGCCGCACCCCGTGCCCTGTTCAGGGTGTAATAAAAGGCAGGGATTTTGCTTCTCGCACTTCAAAGCGCTTTGACTGCCTCGATCAGTTCGCCGACCATGGCCTGACCGTCGCCATAGAGCATGCGCGTGTTATCACCATAGAACAGTGCGTTCTCGACGCCGGAGAATCCCTTGCCCTGGCCGCGCTTGATCACGATGACGTTCTTCGCCTGGTCGGCATTGAGGATGGGCATGCCATAGATCGGGCTGTCGGGATTGGTGCGGGCCATCGGGTTGACCACATCGTTGGCACCAATCACCAGTGCCACATCGGTTTGCGGGAAGGCGGGATTGATCTCGTCGAGGTCATACAGGCGCTCGTAGGGAACATTGGCCTCGGCCAGCAGCACATTCATGTGGCCTGGCATGCGGCCGGCAACCGGGTGGATGGCAAATTTCACATCCACGCCGCGTGCCAGCAGCATGGTCATCAGTTCCTGGATCTTGTGCTGTGCCTGCGCGACGGCCATGCCATAGCCGGGGATGATAATCACGCGTTCGGCGAAGGCCATCATGACGCCGGCATCGACAGCATCGATGGGCTTCATGCTGCCCTCCACACTGTCCGTCTCCGTCGTGCCGCTGGCGCCGAATGAACTGAACAGCACGTTGCTGATGGAACGGTTCATGGCCCTGGCCATTAACTGGGTCAACAAGGTACCTGCAGATCCGACCACGGTACCGGCGATGATCATGGCGGCATTATTGAGCACGAATCCCTCGAAGGCGACCGCGAGACCGGTCAGGGCGTTGAACAGTGAAATCACCACCGGCATATCGGCACCGCCAATGGGCAGCGCCATCATGACACCGTAGGCAAGCGCTGCGGCAAAGAAGATCATGATGGTCGTGCCACTGATTTCACCCTGTGTGATCAGCAGGGCACCAAAGCCTGCTGCGAACAGGAACAGGATGATATTGAAAATCTGCTGGCCCGGGAAACGCAGCGGGCGGCGCAGCCAGCCCTGCAGCTTGGCAAACGCGATCAGTGAACCCGAGAACGACATGGAGCCGATCAGGGCACCCAGTACCGCCAGCGTAAGAAAGGTCTGGGAGTGAAAGTCATCCTGGAGCAATTCCACGGCGGCAATGGCCGCGGCCGCGCCGCCGCCCATACCGTTATACAGCGCGATCATTTGTGGCATGTCGGTCATGGCGACCTTTTTGCCCGACCAGAAGGCGGCGACACCACCGACAAAGATGGCGGCCGTCATCAGCAGGTAATTTTCCATCCCCGGATAGAAGAAGGTGATCAGGGTGGCTACCAGCATGCCGACACCGGCCCAGACAATGCCATCACGCGCTGTGACCGGTGAACTCATGCGCTTCAGGCCGAAGATGAACAGGAAGGCTGCAATGAAGTAACTGATCTGTATGAGATTATCCATCAGTTACTCCCCTTGCTACGTTTGAACATTTGCAACATGCGCTCGGTGACGACATAGCCACCGACGGCATTACCGGCCGCGAGGGCAACACCGATAAAGCCGATCACGAGTTCCAGCGGGGCGTGTGCATGTCCCATGGCAACCATGGCGCCCACCAGCACAATGCCGTGGACAAAGTTGGAACCGGACATCAGCGGGGTATGCAGGATGACCGGTACCCGTCCGATGATTTCGTAGCCGGTAATCGCGGCCAGCATGAAAATATAAAGCGCGGTCATTCCTTCAATCATGACGGGTCTCCTGCGGTTTTTTCTACGCGTTCGCGGGTGAGTTCGTGCTGAATCTTCCCGTCTCGGGTGAGGACGCTGGCTGCGACGACCTCGTCTTCCCAGTCCGGGTTGAGTTCACCGTCATGGACGATTAGCGACATGAAATTGAAGAGGTTTTTGGCGTACATCTCACTGGCATGGACCGGCATCATGGCCGGGACATTGAGCGGGCCGTAGATCATGACGAGTTCATGACCGAAGGACTCACCGGGGATGGTTAGCTCGCAGTTGCCACCGCTGTAGGCCGCAAGGTCGATAATGACCGCACCGGGTTTCATGTCATCCACCATGGCGCTGGTAATGATCTTCGGGGCCGGCCTGCCAGGTACGGCGGCTGTGGATATGATTGCATCGGCCTCGATCACGTGCTGTGCGAGGATCTCCATTTCCTGTTGTTTCTCCTCGGCGGACAGTTCCCGGGCGTAGCCACCCTTGCCGACGGCATTGACCTTGACGTCGACGAATCTGGCACCCAGCGATTCGACCTGCTCGCGGGTTTCCGGTCGCACGTCGTAGGCCTCGACGATGGCGCCGAGGCGTTTTGCAGTGGCAATTGCCTGCAGGCCAGCAACGCCGACACCGATGACCAGCACCTTGGCCGGTCGAATAGTGCCGGCGGCGGTGGTCAGCATGGGAAAGAAGCGCGCAGTCCGGTTTGCAGCCATCAGTGCCGCCTTGTAACCGGCGATCGATGCCTGGGAGGACAGGGCATCCATATTTTGTGCCCGCGAGATTCGCGGTATTAGTTCCATGGCAAAGCCCGTGATCTTCCTGTCACGCAGGGCGCAGATCCGGTCATCAAATTCATGGGGATGCAGGAAGCCGATGACCGTGGTGCCTTCGCGCAACAACGCGACGTCGTCCGGGGTCAGCGGGCTCACGGTCAGGACGATATCTGCTGCAGCGAGCAGGGTGGTCCGGTCTTCCACGATTTCAGCGCTGCTGTAATCACGGTCACGGTAGTAGGCGGCGCAGCCGGCGCCGGCCTGTATTTGGATCTGCAATCCAAGTTTGGTGAGTTGTTCGGCCACGCTGGGGATCAGCGCAACCCGGCGTTCACCGGGAGTGGTTTCGTGGGGCACAGCAACACGTATCGGCATAGCGATCTCCGATGCGACTTGTCGTGCTGTTAGCCCGGGGCAAGTTACATTTAATGTGTAAAAATATCAGTTAGTTGGCATGTTGAACGGTCTGCCGACCAACGGCTGGTGAGTATACTAGCTGACCTTAATGAAGAAAAACAAGGGTACTGATCACACTATTCTATGTTAGGCGGACCCCATGCCCATGTTGATATAACCGGTCGGGCAGACTTCGGCGCAGATATGACAGCCGATGCAACGGTCGTAGTCGGTATAGACGTAGCGGCCCATCGTGGACTTGACTTTCGGTGTCCGTAACACGGCATCCTGCGGGCAGTAAATGACGCAGTTGTCACACTCGAAGCACATTCCGCAGCTCATGCAGCGTTCTGCCTCTGCACGTACATCGTCCTCATCCAGTCCACGGAAGCGTTCCTCGAAATGTCCCAGCACCTCGTCGGCGCCGACCCCGGTTTCTTCACGCTTGTAGCGCGGGGTATAGGGGAAATGCCCGAGGTAGAGCAACTCATGCGGAATGATTTCCTGGTGCGAACGGTCTTCAAAATTGTGCACAGCGAAGCCGGCTAAATCGGTGCCCCAGTCCTGATGATGGTCATACTGCTCCGGTTCGAGCGAGGTCTCGCGCAGCTTATCCAGCAGGTTGAAATGGTGTACATCCACCTTCGGGCGGCGATCAAAATCATCCTGATCCAGATAGCGGTCGATGCTGTCGACGGCAACGGCGGCCTGTCCGATTGCCGTGGTCAGCAAATGGGGGCGCACGATATCGCCACAGACAAAATAGCCGGGTTTGTCCGGCACCTGGTAATACTTGTCGGAATCGATCAGGCCACGGCCATTGTCGAAGGACTCAAGACCAGTCAGGTCACCGGACTGCCCGACCGCCGGCACAATCAGGTCACATTCGATATCAAATTCCGAGCCTTCCTTTTCGGTCATTTTGCCGTCAGCCCACTCGACCTCAATGACGCGCAGTGCTGTCGCACGGCCATCCTCGCCGATGACAAGAGATTTTGGTGCGAGACTGCCACGCAGCGTGATGCCTTCCTTCTTTGCAGTAATCCTTTCGTGCTCCGCCGCCGGCATTGCTTCGATCGGGCGGCGGTAGATCAACATCACCTCGGAGCCATCACGTTTGGCGGAGGTTGCGACATCATGGGCGGTCAGGTTGTGGATCACCGCTTCAGGACGGTCATCGGCATGGGGTGTGTTGATATGTCCCAGACGACGCGCAACCGAGACCACGTCCATGGCCGTGTCGCCACCACCGATCACCACCACCTTGTTGGCCGTGTGGTGCATGCGCCCTTCATTGAAGGCCGCAAGGAAGGCTACGCCACTGACGCAGTTGGGAGCATCGCCACCCGGGATGTTCAGGGTGCGGCCCTGCTGGGCACCAATGGCGAGCAGGATGGCGTCATAGTCACTTTCCAGTTGCTCGAAACTGATATCCCTGCCAACGCGCGTCTTCATATGGAGATTGATACCCATGTCGAGGATGCGCTGGATCTCGCCATCCATGACATCGCGTGGCATGCGATAGCCGGGGATACCGTAGCGTGTCATGCCACCCAGTTCTTCGCGTTCATCGAAAATACTCACGCCATGGCCGAGCCGTCGCAGTTGATAGGCGGCCGCGAGGCCGGCAACGCCCCCGCCGACGATGGCGACCTTCTTGCCTGATTCCCGTTCTGCTTGTTTGAAGACGAGTTTGGCTTCCAGCGCATGGTCACCGATGAATTGCTCCGCGGAATTGATGCCGACGAAGTCCTCGACCTCGTTGCGGTTACAGCCTTCCTGGCAGGGTGCCGGGCAGACGCGACCCATGATGGAGGGAAACGGGTTCGCATCAGTAGAGCGGCGGAAGGCATATTCCTGCCAGTCTATGTCGGCAGGTGGCTTCTCGATGCCGCGTATGATCTGCAGCCAGCCACGAATATCCTCGCCCGACGGGCAGCTGCCCTGACACGGCGGGGTGCGGTGTACGTAGGTCGGGCACTTGTAGGTGGTATCCTCGTTGAAGATATCCTCGGACCAGCGGGTATATTTTTCGTCGTTGTCCCGGTAGCGCCGGAATGTCAGTTTTTCTTCCATAGGGGGAGTGCCTTGACAGTAAGGGTCAGGGGGAGATTTATAGCATTTTATATAGCCAGATGAAATATGGATGACACTTAAGGTAGTGCTGTATTCGAAATATCGGGGCCAACTGAATCCATCAATACAACCTTGTCGGGGTACAAGTCTCTGGTACAGTCTTTTTTTGCGTGTTAGTCTCTGATTGCTTTCGGAATACCGGTGCACGGCTGTCATGGTGTCCGGCAGCGCGGGTGTTCAAGCAGGTGCTGATATGATGGAATTGAGTCATCAGGTCTTGAGGACGGATGTATCGGGCATGCCGCTCGAATGGGTCGGCTACCAGGATGCGGTGCGTCTGTACCACCTTGAGCAGGTGGCCTATACCTGCGGAACCCTGCTGTACAGGATACACGGTGGTATTTCTGCCAAAACCGGCCGGCGCAGCAGCATCGATGTAAACTCCATCATTGCCACCTATGGACGCAACCATGCCCTCAGCAAGTTTCGTGACCAGTATTCACCGCCCCTGAATAACCCGGCGCTGTTCAAGCGTGACTCACATGTGTGCCTCTACTGTGGTGAGAGCTTTCGCCATCGTGATTTATCGCGGGACCATGTCACGCCAGTCATTCAGGGTGGTCAGGACAACTGGAGCAATGTGGTAACGGCCTGCAGACGCTGCAACAATCACAAGGCTGGTCGCACACCGGAGCAAGCCGGCATGCAACTGCTGGCGGTGCCGTTTGTACCTACCCATGCCGAGTATATCTATCTGCAGGGCCGCCGCGTGCTCGCCGACCAGATGGAGTTCCTGCGTGCACACTTCCCGCGCAGCAGTCCGTTGCACGAACGTATCGCACTGATCGCCTGACGTAATCCTGTTGTGTGGAAAAACATTGCCGCTGATATAGCGACGGCCACCGGTCGGCCGGCAGCCCTTGAACAACAGGGTGCGGTCAGTGGTGGCTGTATCAATCAGGCACAGCGCATTCGCTGTGAAAATACGGACTACTTCGTAAAACTCAACAGTGCCAGCCGGGTCAACATGTTCGCTGCGGAATTCGACGGCCTGAATGAATTGCGGCAGTGTACGGCGCTGCATATACCGGTACCGCTGTGCTGGGGTAGCGATGACCAGTCGGCCTGGCTGGTGATGGAGCACCTGGCGCTGGGGGGGCGGGGTAATCCGGTCGCACTGGGTGAGGGCCTGGCGGCCATGCACCGGATTAGCCGTGAGCAATACGGCTGGTTTCGCGACAACACCATTGGTTCGACACACCAGGATAATACCCTGGCAGATGACTGGATCAAGTTCTGGCAGGTGCATCGATTGCAATTCCAGCTGGATCTCGCGG
>Ga0316190_10003008_pt1 | contig 12270 bp, 10 predicted proteins | sample Eddworburrow2_MG_FD_204929 | JGI IMG/M metagenome (GOLD analysis project Ga0316190, IMG submission 204929) | Coastal sediment microbial communities from Maine, United States - Eddy worm burrow 2 | ecosystem: Environmental > Aquatic > Marine > Coastal > Sediment | place: USA: Maine | collected... | reverse complement strand
GAGGAACACTGGCAAGAAAAACCAACACTCGCTTCCAGAGGGTAACCCTGAAGAAATAGGCCATTATGAAAGCAATGCTCATAAGCGGAAACAGATATCGCAAACCATTGCATGCTTCCACAACCTGGAGCTTATAGCTTCCCAGATCAATAACATTACCTTCAAGAAAGACACTGATACCAAAGAGACGTATGGTGGCCACGCCCAACTCAGAAGAAATTAACTGAAGCTTTACTGAAACAGCATTGTATAAAAATGGAGGTAAAGGAATGGTAAAAAAGAGCAATAACAGTGGAGCCCAAAGCACTATTAAGCCTCGTCTCCCAAGGTAGGCCAATACAACTCCGATTAAGGTAATCAGAATAGAATAGTGGACGACAAGATATATGGTACTAAGTGACCCTGCAAAACCTAGCAATACACCAACCACTACGATTGGAATGCCAAGCCATGACCCTTCAAGTGGCAATTGACGCAGCTCTTCACTCTTTTGCCATACCAGAAAAAGTGAAATTAAGGGTAAGAGATAAGCATGGCTGTATTCTTCTTTTTTAGCCCATAAGCTTTCCAATTCAACTAGACCATCCCAGAAAATAAAAGTGAACATAGCTGTCAACACGGTGAGCAATATCCACCGCAAAGGAGTTTCCTGCCAGACCAATATTTTTGACATCTCTTTTAGTTCCTAAACATCTTTTTTGTAATTTATTAATATATCCGTGTAGGCATCAGCAAAGAACCTCTTTCTATCTCAGGGACTCGTAGCCAAAATTACCTAAATAGATATTATCTATCTTTTTAAAGATGAAATATGTATAGCTACTGAAAGAAAAGACTTTGGTTTTCTACCACACTCCAAAACATAGATAAACAGGCAAAAGACGAGCACCGTCGGTCGCCTATCACCATAGAAACTTTGCTACATCGGTCAATTAGATTACCGGATACCCATGAGACGAATCTTAATGTAATCCCAGATCAACATCCAAAGAAAAGGAGGATTTGTGGAAAGATAACGTCGCCAAAGCCGAGGATCATTGATTAGGCGAAATAACCACTCAAGACCAAAACGCTGCATCCAAACCGGGGCACGAGCAATGTTTTCCGCATGAAAATCAAATGCTGCACCCACACCGATATTTACCGGAACATTCAATCTGGCCAAATTTTCTGAAATCCAGCGCTCCTGTTTTGGAGCACCAAGACCAACCCAGAGAAAATCAGCATCGCTTTCATTGATCTGTTTAACTAGCGCATGCCCCTCCTCCACAGTCATAGGGCGAAATGGTGGGGCTTCACTACCTACTATTTGAACACCAGGGTATTTCTCAACAAGGTTTTGGTGCAACTGCTCCAGCACCCCTTCTCGCCCGCCTAAGAGGAAATGTTTCCAGCCTCGCTCTCGTCCATAATCCAAACAGCGCAACATCAGCTCTGGGCCACAGACTCGCTCTATTACACCAGCCTGCTCTATTAAATTAGCGTACCAGCGTAATGGCTCACCATCCATGGTACAGAGATCTGCACTACGAAGGATATTTCCAAAACCCTGATCACGTTGCGCACTTACCAGAGTATGCACATTAACTATACAAACTTGGCGAGCATCGCCATTTTTGATCCAGTCGTTAAATGCTTCTAAAGCATCCTGGTAACAAATTGTAGGAAACGGGATACCACCAATATTGACAGAAGGATATGAATTAATGGAATGCTCCAGAGTGTGACTCATAGTTATTGCATTTCACCTGGGCGAACATGATGGTAACTGCATCCTCTTTCAGACATGCGGAACTCCCCTCGGGCAATACGCTGCTCATGCTCAGCTCGCACTTCTTTTGGCATTCTTTCACCTACTTCGCACGCTGGCACGCCAGCCACGATAGCATAGGGTTTTACATCTCGTGTAACCACAGACCCTGCAGCAACCACAGAGCCACGACCAACAGTAACACCCGTTAATATTATGGAACCGTAGCCAATCCAGCAGTCCAACTCAACCACCGCTTCCACCTGTCGCTCAGGGTCTGAGCAATCACGATCTCCTATCCAGCGAGCAAAGCGCATGGGGACGCCAATCTCATGAAAATCATGATCTCGTCGCCCAAGAAAGGCGACTCGGTTGGCAATCAGGCTGTAATCACCAATTTTGCAATTACATTCAATAAAGACCTCTTTCCCTATATAGACATTGTCACCAATAGTGATTTGATCTGGTGCCCAAAGACGAACGTTTTTACCAATGTGCAGCCCAGTGCCAGCAGACACTCGCCTACCCGCAAGTTGAAGTTTGGAAAACGTGCGTAACCGCCGAACACCGGCCAGTATCCAACCTAGAAATAATTTTATGCGAGACATTGCTCTATACCTTCACTAAAGTGAGCAACCATTTTATCCAAAGTGTAACGTTCCGCATCCTGACGCGCATTGTTTGAAATCTTGTTGTACATAGCCCTATCTTCAAGCAAGTCTATTACAGCATCAACATAGCTCTCCAATAAGTCATTACATACTAGACCATTTTTTCCATCTTCCAGGTAGGCAATCTCAGGGCCGTGCATAGCCCCTTTTGTTGTAATCATTGGAAGACCTGCAGCAAATGCATCCAAAATGTGCAACCCAACTGCCCCAGGGTTAAGTACCACATCGGATATCCCATAAAGTCGTGCTTTTTTTACGCCCTTGCGCACACCAAGAAGATGGATGTTAGGGTTATCTAATGCCTGAGCCTGAAGGCGTTCGTATTCCGGACCATTTCCAACAATGAGCAGATGAAACCGCCCCAATCGCGCCTGAATACTTTTTGCTACATCAGTTAGGAAATCCAGCCGTTTTCCAGGGTAAAGAGAGCCGCAATAAATACCAACATAATCCTCTTTGCTAATACCAAGTTCCTGTCGAAGTTCTGCAGCAGTATTATTAGCCGTAGTGATTTGGCTGGCAAATTTCCGAGTATCAACAGCATTGTTGAGACAGGTAAGTTTGTGTGCTGGAAAGCCACACTCATAGAGATAAGTGGCAGAGGTTTCAGTATAGGTAAACCACCAGTCCACCGATGTCACCAATCCTCGTTTCCAACGTTCACGAAGTCCTGTAGGGTTGATACTTTGGAAATTTCTACCATGTCCCCAGTATGCTAATTTCCCCTTATATGATGACCATTTAAATAAGTGGGGATAGTTAGAGAGAATTCTATTTTCCTGCATAAGTACTAGTAGATCTGAATCGGCCAGCTCAGGTGGTAAAGGCTGCCAAATAAGGTCTTTGCCCCCAAGGCTGAAAATATGGTTTTTTACCTGATGCCCCCAGTCGAGCCGCCCTTCATCACCCCGCTTACTCTCTTCATGTGATGCCTGACCATAGACTACTTCTAGTTGTATTCCACGAGCGATTAAATCAGCGCGCAATCGCTCAAATAAATCAACACGATAGTGTAACAAGCGGTGCTGAAGGATAGCGACCTTAAATCTCATGTTAGTCATGGTTGGTAGTTGGTGTCTTTGTCATCAAGCATGCACTACAACCAATCATTATTATGTTCATAACCTAATTCAATAAGCTGATATCCAGCAATCTTTTTGAATAATGAAATATTTTTTTCATCAAACTCTTGTCTCCAGCCACCAATCTGTCCAGAGCGAAAGGTTTTTGTTTTATTGGTAAAAGACTTATCAGCAATTTCAGCTAGTTTTGACTCACTCAGATCAAAACCAATATGGTTAGATATTTTATGAAGTGTTTGGATCTGAGTATCAATATTACCGCCACCTTTTGTACCTACAAGCTCTTCAAATTTAATAACTAAACAATTGTCATCACGTACCCATGGTATATATCCATTAACATGATCTGCAATTGATTTTGATCGAACATCATCATCAAGCCTATCAGCATCAATACCTTCAATTGTTGCAGAAAGGCGCTCAGACCAGGTTTCCAGATCATTGAAGTATTTATTCAGGCGATGCCTTTTATCTTTTGCGCAATAGTGCGCAGATGAGACACAGACATCTCTTAGGTCACGAACCATAAGAAACACTTTATAGTTAGTTTGCTCTAAAAACGTAGAAAACTCCTGGGACCAATACATATGGGCTGATATTATTTGCCCGTTTTTTCCTGCAGATAATTGCTTATTATAATCACATACATTTTGATCATAGTGATAAGTCCATTTATCATTTATACTTGGCATCATAGAGAGTATGTGTCTAAGAAGATGTGTTCCAGACTTGGGAATACTATTGGCAAATATTCTTGGCCCGTTCTTTATCACACAGCGCTCATGCTTATTTAACGGGATGATATTCCTCATAATAAGATGCTGAATGAGCTTTTGGCTTATATATGCATGATGGCGCAAACTCATTCTGAATGATCCATTATTAAATATAATTTATCGCTATTCATCACGACCACGTAATTTACGCAATGTTTTCCAGAAGCGGGGAAAATACAATCTCATATATAGCTGTAGCCAAGCAAGAACCCATAACATACCTGCATGTCGCCTTACAAAATAGCGCCACTCATCAGGTGGCCTACCTTTCGGGCTAAATAGTAACTTCTTTCTTTCTTTTAAAGATAACTCTTCATCCTGCCAGGTATTTGATGTTTCATTGCGCGTACAGCTCCCAACAATGCCAGGTGCAACATAGCACTCATAACCACATTCTGCCGCACGAAGACCATAGTCAGTATCCCCCATACTATGAGCAAACTTGTCACTTAACACACCTACATCACATGAAATTTGTCTACTTATTAATACGCAGTTGGCATTAAATGTATCACAAGGCACGGCCACCTTGCTTGGCGAAACAAGCGTAAACTTTATCCCAAAATAATTTCTGGCTCTTACAACACCACCATAAGTAATATGTCCGTCCACCGGATCAGATATTGATCCTACAATTATGCATGATTTGCCACCTTGTTTTTTTAAATGCTTTTCAGTTTCAATTAACCGCATCAAAGCAGCATCATGTAAGTCTGTATCATCGTTCAAAAGTAAGTAATAATCAAAATTGTCATAATCCTGTGCATACTTCCAAACAACACGCATTCCTCGATTCCAATACAGATTACCCTTAGCTGTAATTAAAGTAACATCAGGAAATTTTTGCTTAACCGCATCACCGGTTCCGTCTGTTGATCCGTCATCTAATAAAAAAACATTGTACTCAATATTTTCTTGCACTTTTTGTTGTTTTAGCTTCTGGATGCACGACAAGGTTTTTTTCTTTCTATTAAAGCAGGTAATTAAAACAGCGATTTTTGCTTTAGAATTCAAAATACTCATGGTCAATTCAGTAGATAAGTAGTTTGTTTTTAATTTTTGCAATAATATTTATTGTCAAAGAATGACTGATTAGTTCTAATATCATCAATTGCATATTTACAATATATTTTCCCATAGATATCTCGAGCAATATCAGACATAGCATGGTTAAGATTTGTCTGCTGATTTTCAATTTCTGATTTTAAGATATTAATATCATAACCCATGGTAGTGAGTCGATCTTGCCCAATCCAGGAGAGATAATTCATTGCCCATGTTTTTCTGAACGGATTGCTTAAAACTGATTTCCATTTGTCTTTTGATGCCTGTGAAATATGATCATATTTATATTGGCCAGTACGGTCACCCCACATTTTTTTTGCATTTTTTAATTCATCTACACTATTAGCTGTATATTCAAGTTCAAGATAATCCATTATTTCCATAATTTGCTCATTTGGTTGGGCAACAAGATCTTCGTATTTAACAGCAATTGAACGCGCTGAATTTTGGTTAAAGGCGTTAATGAGAGAATCAATTCCGCTATATAGATCAACCCAGAACATATATAAATTCCAATTACCTTTCCCATAAGTCTCGATCATTGACGCAGATACAGCCAGCGGATTTCTCCATAAAAAGATAAATTTACCATCAGGAAACGCCTTAAAAAGCTCGTCTACAATCAAATGGTATCTTGGGGTTTTATCTAAAAAATAAGTCGAACCTGGTTCAGCTCCAAGGGCATACATTGCATTGAGGTATTTTGCTGAGCTTGCGTAATAATCATCTATTCCATGAGGAAATGAGTCGACAAAGCCTGATATTCCTTTTGTTAAAGTATTATGCCCATAAATTGACCTAACCGATCTCTCTTTTAATGCAAAAAAAAGTGGAAGAGCTATCCAAGGTTCTGATTTTGTTGAGATACCGCCATTCAGGCTAAGCAAACGCTGAAGAAGCGTTGAGCCAGCTCTTGGTAAGGAAAGAAGAAATATAGGTTTTATGCTCATATAGTATTTGATTAGTTATTACATTCTACATATCTATTTTTGCTATTTTTGCTATTTTTGACAAACAATTTTAAATCAACATTGCTCAAGCCAATAGAATTCGAGACATATCATTAGCACCTATTTTCGGATAAAAACACCATCAACCTGAAGCATATGCCCTGTGTCAGGGTCTGAAAATACTTGATTGATAGCTACTAAAGAGTATCCAAGGTGGTCAAGGTGTAAGAGCATTTCGCTCAGCAGAGGTCCATCTTCATACATTTTTGTAAGTGATAGTTCAATCTCAATCATCTGAATCTGATGCAGAGTGTTTGACGCACCATTTAAAACGTGTTTCTCATAACCCTGCACATCAACCTTCATGAAAGCTTTATCATCTGGTGATATGTATTGTTCTTTTAATGAATCAAGAGTTACAACTTTAATTTTTTCAGTAGAAACAGTATTACTTGATGGACTTGCATTAACATGGCGCTCAGTAATTGAAAGTATAGAGCTGCTGGATAAATGTCCAGATATATTTATTATGCTTTCTCCTATTGAATCACCAACTGCAAACTGCTCACACTCCCAGGACTCATCTTGTTCGGTTTTTTCCTTGAGAATTTGAAACACTTCGCTAAGCGGCTCAAATGATATAATACGCCCATCGAAGCCCTCTTCTCGTAGCTGTTGGCCATATGCACCATTATGGGCACCAACATCTAAAACAAGATTTACACCTTCATTAGCAAGGATCTTTTGCCGTCTTATCGAATAAAAATTCTCGTATGTATATGGAAGAAAATCTCTTCCCGATAATCTAAATACTTTATGCAGGATTTTTTTAAGTTGTTTCATTATATTTTCATGCAAAGTAGTAAATTATTAACCCGGCGAATTTATAGAGATGGAAGATTCTCTAAAAACACTGGGAATTAGATAAAAAGATACAACCTATGTTCTCATCGACTTGATAAAATTAACGATACAAAGTACATATATGCATTCTTCATTATCAGTGTAATGATATTATAGACACTGAATAAGGTTTAATATCTATAACCATTCCCGTTATGTTATTTAGCTTCTCCTCAATGGTATCAGATTGCTTAAACACATCATTTTCAATATACATTGAATTGAATGAGGAGTTTTTATATTCATTCTTTCCAGTATCCAGTTTATCAAGCCTATAAACCTTATCTTGCTCATTTATTATGAGCAAAAATTGTTTTTCGCTTGAGGAGAAGAGTACAGACTTAATTCCTGTAGCAGACTTTCCACTTGCACCTAATGATAATTGAACATTATAAACAATATCTGTGTTTTGCGCAGATTGTATAAAAAGAGAAAGAACTTCCCCTATTGGAGTAACCACAGGCCCGCTATTTGTCAAAAACCACAAATCACTTGCATTGTGATAATTAGCTAGCTCAATGCTCTTTTCAGTGGTTATTGATGCAAGCGCACTCGCCATATATAATGCCTGATATGCATTTTTCTTATACTTTCTAAATATACCTTTTCTTTTATCAACTGGTGCTGTAACACCCCATTCAGTAATCCATATTGGTTTGTTATTACCTAATAATTTCAAATAATCAATGCTTATTTTAAAATTCCGATTAAATTGATCTATAGAGCTTAAATAATGCTCTTGGTATGTTTTTTTTTGGTAAAACAAAGACTCATCAAGATATGGATGTGCGTATAAATGAATAATCAAAGCATCAGACATAGATGAGTTAGCAGATGCAATATCAAACTGTCGGAGTTGCTTAGGCCATGACGAATTTGGAACACCCGGTTTTTTTGGTTTGTTCTTACTGCTAAAGGATAATGGCGAAACAACTAGACCAACCTTTGCATTTGGGTGCTCTCGCTTTATTGCCATGTAATTTTCTGCAACACTATCCATGTATGATGAAACATCTTTATATGCCCATGCGTAAGATGATGAATATATTTCATTAGCCATTTCAACATACTTGAGGGCGATATTATTATTTTTCATTTGCCTTAATAAAAGTGCATTATTGACTGGTGTATCACACATGATGTTGAGCATATATATAAAATCACCGCCTATATTTTTTATAAAATCGAAAAAATCATCCGTTTTATAAGTCACACCTCTTGTAGCTAACGCGCGATTCATCCGATTAATGCGCATTTGAGACTGGTCATCTGGTTTTCGATAGCATGAGAAATTGCCATTTTTCCAATTGTAATAATTCCCTATTGAGCCCCCAGGAAAACGAGTAAAGACAATGCTGGTCTGTTTATAGATATTTACCAGCTGCTGATCACCATATCCTATTTTTGACGCAAGCAGCGCACCATTCGTGCCATATTTCTTTATATTTACAGGTGCAGAGTGATCATAATCAACCTTTACCGCGAGCGATTCTATTATTTCACCTCTGGCCTGGCCTATGATTAAAAACAGGAGTATTCCAAAAGCCGCTAAATACACTTGGTGACGGCTAATAACTCGACAACTTTTCATTTCAGTAGAATCTGACAGCCGAGATCTTTACTAGGTTTATGCCTTCCAACAATCACCGAACCGTCCGCAATGTGTAGATAATGGCCGCATTCATTCCTAATAGCGCCCAGAATAATGATGTATCAGCAGGGTAGAATAAGGTTGCTGTCAAAGTAGCAAATATATAGCCAATTGACATGATGGCGTATTCTTTCACCTGAGGGTTGTATAGCAATTTAGATGCAGTATTGAATATCTGAAGCATTAATCCAGCTAGTATAAATGCACTTACAAAGCCACCGAGGCTCAATTGCCCAAGCCACATATTATGGATACCTTGTATGTATTCACTATGTTTTGAAAAAACCGCCGAATCTACACCCATGACTGGATACTCTCTAATGAAGTCAAATGCCATTTGATACTGCTTTAGGCGCCCATGTGCTGTCGCCTCAGCCTGTGAACCACCAAGACTTGATAACAGTTTAACGATATCTGTAAATAAGTAAGCCACTAAACTAACTGTGCCAATGCCTATCCCTGCAAAGGACAAATTAAAGAGTATGCGATTAATTCTTTTGCCGCTAAAGTAGTAAAACAGGGCACTTAGAAAAACAGCAACGATCAGTGAAAGAAAATAACTTCTAGATTGATTTCCAATAAGCCCCATTATTATTATGATAAAAGCAGTGATCACCAGTAACGTTTTCTGTCTTTTTGCTGATATGAGCATAGATGGAGCAAAAATCGCCATGACAATAAAGCATGCAGCATATTGTGCAAGATCACCATAAGAAGAAAACAAACCGATAGATTTTTGAATATCAAAGCCAATTCTAGATTGGGAAAATCGCTCATAGGGCAAGGTAAGCAGACCAATCGCAACCATAAAAGCTGAAACACAGCCTATCGTGGCATTTACTGATATCAGCTTTCCTGAGGTTTTAATGTTATTGAGATTATTTATGTACAAAATGGGGAGGCAAAAATATCCAAAATGAACAGCATCTTCCCAAAGTAGCGAGTAAAAAAGTGCTGTATTATCGATAAATGAAATGTTTCTGATTAAGAAGAAGCAAAAGGCAATAAAGAGTATGGAAAGCTTTCCGGGGGTCAATCGATAGTAGCCAAATGGCAAAAGTGAAGCCCAGAGAATAAGTAAGGCAGGTGCTAATATTTTATCAATTGCAATAACACCAAAATAGTATGATGTAATCACCGTAAAAGGAAGCGCTAAAAACCAAATAGCAAAAATATTAAAAGAAAATTTTGACATTATTTTAACCGGTGAAAACATACGCTCTTAAAACATTAAATTTCTTACCCCCTATAAAGAGAGCATACAAAGTCACCCACCTTTAAAGGCGGACCAGTCAGTTGCCTTAATTTGCCTTTACTTCCACTTAACATGTCCAAGCATGGCATTAGGATTATTCATAAGCACATTCTTTGGGCGTGGAATTTTGGGATATAGCACAATCTTGCATTTCGGGTTTGCACTATCTATTGAGTAATATCTCTTTTATGACCATTGGGCTACCGTGGGTAAAAATTGCCAATCTACGATGTGAATATGTCCACATAGTAACATTGACCAGCATGACACCCACAGAATAACCCACTGCTGCACCAATTGCGCCGAATTCCGGCACAAGAATAAAGCTGGACGCAACACCGATAATGCCACTACCAAGCGCAGATTTCATAACAACACCTTCATGCCCTGACATAGTAAGAAGAATTCCAGGTGATCCTGTCAAGACATTTACAAATTGACCCACAGCAAGAATCACAAAAGGAATATAGGCTTCTTTATAGGAAGCCCCATAGGTAACCCCTAAAACCTCACCTCCAAACAGCAGAATAAGACAAAATACAAAAAAAGCTGGAATGCTCACTAAAGTTGCTGTTTTTTGTAACACACGCTGTACCTGTTGATATTTTCCCTGGCTATACAGCTCTGCAATGATGGGGGGGATTACTGAATTTACAATAATCAGCGGCATCTCTAACAGAATTACCAAGCGTACAGCTGAGCCATATAACGCTACCTCACTTTCTGGCTGAAACATAGCAAGCACCCAGATGTGAAACTCCTTGACACCAAATAAAGTAATGCTAGTCAGGAATAGAGGAAAACCAAAGCGTAATATTCTGGAGATAGCTATATTTCCGCCACGATCCAATGTTTGCAATTTACGAAAAACAAATACCAATCCGGTTAACAGGCTTATTCCAGCAGCAAGCACAGCTAGTGTGACCACCTGCTCCAGAGTGGCATGGCCATAAAACAGCCAGAAAGTAAGAAAAAAGAGCATCGACAGAACAGCTGTCATAAGGCCACCAAACAAGGTGGCCAAACGAATATCGTGAAACCCACGGAAAGACTCACTAACCAAGCCCTGCATGGCTTTAATTAGGAGCCACAACCCCATAAAAAGAGAGATAGATACAAGCAGGTTCGAACCAGATATTGCCGTGAGAGCCCAACCACCTGCTGGAGAAATCAAAAATAGAACAATAAATAAGCTAATACTAGCAACAACTATAAAGGAGGCGATTATTCCATTGCGAGCAAGTGCAGAGTGCCCATTAGCCAGTTCAGATGCAATCAGCTTGACCAGCCCGCGATTCATGCCCCACTGACCACTGATAGCTAAGACAGCTACAAGACTAAAGGCCAGGAAGTATGTGCCCATCTCTTCGGGAGAGAGCAATCGGGCCAATAATGCATTAGTTGCTAATGCGGCAGCAGCACTGATTATTTTCCCAGAAAAAGACCATGACACGCCTGACTGGAAACGTTGAGTCAAAGAGGACTTCTGCAATGAGGATAAAAAATCAGCCATATTTCCTATTGGATAGCAAAAGAGGGGTTAAATCTTCACTTACTGCATTGATGCGAATAAACCCATACAAATCGTACAGAGACATTATATTGTTATTCTCTCATTTGCGCGCTATAGATCATTTTTATATGGACATTTGAACCGTTTCAGATGATCTTCATCGACCGCATATCTTTATTCTTGATGCCTTCAGTCTTCTGCACACTGTATGCACCCACGCAACATTTAAATCAATGGCAAGCATCAAAACACACCCGCCCAACCAATCTCGCCTCCTTTTACTATGGGCACTGCACCGCAGCAATGTGAATAGCGTTACTTGACCTCTCTCCGTGTATTCCTGAGGTCAAACAGCTAAATAAGCATTTGGCCACTCTATACGACGGGATTATCTGGGAAGACCAGTGCTTTTTAGCGATATGCCGCATACTAATTATGAAAAGTTTATTTATAAGTATATGGCAGAAAAACAGAAATTAATTCACCGCCATAAAAAAAGCCCCCAATTCAGGAGGCTTTTAGCTTTATGGCGGAGGGACAGGGATTCGAACCCTGGAAGGGCTATTAACCCTTGCTGGTTTTCAAGACCAGTGCATTCAACCGCTCTGCCATCCCTCCTGACATTCGCCGAGCGAGCGCGAAGGATACCCGATT
>Ga0316190_10003007_pt1 | contig 12275 bp, 10 predicted proteins | sample Eddworburrow2_MG_FD_204929 | JGI IMG/M metagenome (GOLD analysis project Ga0316190, IMG submission 204929) | Coastal sediment microbial communities from Maine, United States - Eddy worm burrow 2 | ecosystem: Environmental > Aquatic > Marine > Coastal > Sediment | place: USA: Maine | collected... | reverse complement strand
TGAGATGATTTATTAGGGGTGCAAGGTTGCCTTGCTTCCCAATAGTTTCCAATTAACAATTATCGTTTATCGCAGAATACCACTTTGAACCAAATAAACCACCCTCTTTGGCTTTCCAACCGTTGTCTTCCATCATCTTCTTCAGCCGTCGTTTCATTTCAGATTCGGGTATCTTGCCTTTGCTGGCGGCTTTAAATTGTGCAACGGCATCGGAAAATTCCTTTTTGGTTACCTTTCCATCATTAGTTGCTGCCCCTTCAAGAAAATCTTTCGCACGATCTTCTGCATCTCTTTCGACAACTAACCCTTTTTGCGAAGCAACTTGGCGAATGAGTAACAAGCTCTCTTCCACACTCATGCCATTTTTTACGCCCACTTCAAGAATTCGCTTTTCTTCTTGACGATCGATGTATTGATCATCAAATCCCTGAAGCGTGATGAACTCGATGAATTGATTTTTTATTTGTTCTGAAACTGCCATAACTTGTTAACACCTTAAATTTAATGAAAAATGATCAGATAAATGAACAATTAAATGAACAATAACTCAAGAAATCGCGGAAAACCACTTTGATGCAAATAACCCCTTCTTTGACTTTCCAGCCAGTATTCAAAATGATTTTTTTCAATAAAATTGATCATTTTAGGTGTGCTTGTCAGTTGGTTTTCTAAGCCATTTGTTAGAAATAGCCATTGCCTAACAAGCCTCAATAAAATTAATTAAACTTACTTATACTAACATATTTTTTAAGACGACAAGTAAAAACTCTAATCCTCAATGATTTCTAAAATAAATAGCGAGGATTGGGCGATCATTATCAATTCTAAGGCCTCGGGAGAAGCGGTACTAAATCAGTTATTGAGGGCATTGATGGGTACTTTAGATTTTATTCTAAGGCTATAATTTTGATCGATGCTCTTTGAATAGAAATTCTTTAAACTTGATGTTCAAGTTTTTGATGTTATTTGGCTTTACGACGATCTATTTTTGAGTGTTTAAATATGCAAATCATTGATTTTTAATGTTATTTAGCTTTTAGTGCCTAAAATTATATTTGTTTAAACATTGATTTATAAAAAACTTGATCATCGAGTATTAATAAAATGATGAACTTGCTTTTTAGTATTATAATTATCTAATGCATTAATAATTTTAATTAATATTTAATATTAACAAATTCATAATTATTTTAAATAACAATATATTAAGGTATACATTTCAGTATTAACTTGATTAACAATTTAACATACTAATAAATACTTTCTTCTCTATAAATTTATTAAACTCTGTAAAAATTATTCATTAACCCATTGATTATATACTGAAAATAGAAATTATCATTCCATTAGTTCAGTGGCTGTCAAAAACTTTAATTTTAATAACGCGAACCAGCAAAAAATGCTTGGCAAACAGAGTATTTTATGAGATAATATTACCATAAAATCTATCAAATAGAAGAAGCGAGTTAATATAGATGGAAGATAATAAAAAACAAGCCTTGATGAGTACACTCAAGCAGATTGAGAAACAATTTGGTAAAGGTGCAGTCATGCGACTGGGCGATGTGGGTGCTACCCTTGATGTTGAAACGGTTTCAACAGGCTCTTTAGGTTTAGATATTGCCTTGGGTGTCGGTGGTTTACCAATGGGGCGCGTTGTAGAAGTCTTTGGCCCTGAAGCGTCAGGTAAAACTACCCTGACACTGCAAGTCGCGGCAGAAATTCAGAAAAAAGGCGGCCTTGCAGCATTTGTTGATGCGGAACATGCGTTGGATAGTCGCTATGCCGAAAATATTGGCGTGAATATAGCGGAATTATATTTAGCGCAACCCAATAATGGTGAAGAGGCTTTAGAAATTACCGATACCTTAGTTCGATCTGGCACTTTTGATTTAGTCGTGATTGACTCTGTTGCTGCCCTGACACCAAAGGCGGAAATAGAAGGGGATATGGGCGATTCACACATGGGATTACAAGCGCGTTTAATGTCACAAGCGTTGCGTAAACTCACTGCAAATATTAATCGCACTGGTACCTTAGTGATTTTTATCAACCAAATTCGTATGAAAATTGGCGTGATGTTTGGTTCACCGGAAACAACAACGGGCGGCAACGCGCTCAAGTTTTATGCCACTGTGCGCCTTGATATACGCCGCATTGGTGCTTTGAAAAAGGGCGATGAAGTCATTGGTAATGAAACCCGCGTCAAAGTTGTCAAAAACAAAGTCGCTCCCCCATTTAGAGAAGTCATCTTTGATATTATTTATGGCGAGGGGATTTCCCGAGAAAGTGAACTGATTGATTTGGGAGTCAAACACGATATCATTGATAAAGCCGGTGCTTGGTATAGCTATAAAAACGATAAAATTGGTCAAGGCAAAGAAAATGTCCGTACTTACTTAAAAGAGAACCCAGAAATAGCTCAAACCATTGAACAGGCAGTACGCGATAAAGCGCTGCCTCGAACACCCGAAGAAACGTCTTCCCCTCTTATCGACGGAAAAGCAACACCCTCATCGAAGCGTACCACTAAGAAATCTTAGATTTCAGTTTTTTCAATTCTTCAGTTATTCAGTCATCAGTTATTTCGCTAATACCATTTGATATATAAATTCACCCATTTTTTAAGTCTATCAGTTATGATAAATAACGGTTAACTGAATAACTGAATAACTGATAATTGAAAACACTGAAAACGATGATTGATCCCTCTTCTCTATCACAAGCCCGTTCTCGTGCCATCAAGTATTTATCAATACGTGAACATGCCAGTTTGGAATTGCGCAATAAATTAAAACACAAAGGTTTTGAAGAAAAGGTTATTGCCAGCGTATTAAGCGAATTAAAAGAAAAAAAACTATTAAGCAATGAACGATTTGCTGAAAGTTATGTGCGTAGCCGAACTCAAAAAGGATTTGGACCATTGCGTATTCAACAAGAATTACGAGAACGCGGTATCACCGGAGACGTACTGACTGACGCATTAGATAGTCATGATTCTGCTGTTTGGGAGGCACACGCGAGTCATGTACGCCAAAAACGCTTTGGTAGTGATTTGCCAAAAGGACAAAACGAATTAGGCAAACAAGTTCGTTTTTTACAATATAGAGGGTTTACGCCTTCTCAGATTAAGGGGGCGTTCTTAAACGAATAAGCAATAACTACAAGAAGGCATGGCTCAATTCAAGGTAACATGGAGTCTAAAGCTTTAGCTTTGGACTCCAATTTGAAGAGCCGGAGCGCGGCAACGTTGCCGACTCCCTTATCTCGCCAAGTCACTGTCATAAAAAACAATGAAAGTCAAATCATTTTATAAGCCTTTTTGTACAACTCTTATCTATTTCCTTTCTACCGAGCATCGATCAAAACTCGCTTGATTTCCAATTTTCATTGCAAGTGAATAATGCAACTATTAATTTCATAATTTCACCCTCCCCTTACTCTGAATCTCTCAAAAATTTTTCCTTATCTTCAAAGAAAACCACCATGAAAAACACCGTTTCCCAATTACGCCAAGCTTTTTTAGATTATTTTAAGTCCAAAAATCATACCATTGTTCCCAGTAGTTCTTTAGTGCCTGCTAATGATTCCACCCTGTTATTTACGAATGCTGGAATGGTACAGTTCAAAGAGACTTTTTTGGGACTTGAACAGCGTCGTTATACACAAGCCGTCTCTTCTCAACGTTGTGTGCGGGCGGGAGGTAAACATAACGATTTAGAAAATGTTGGTTATACGGCTCGTCATCATACTTTTTTTGAAATGCTCGGCAATTTCAGTTTTGGCGATTATTTTAAACGGGAAGCGATTCAGTTTGCTTGGGAATTTTTGACCGATGTGTTAAGAATGCCCCCAGAAAAACTTTGGGTCACTGTCTATGAAAAAGATGATGAAGCGGCTGATATTTGGCTAAAGGAACTCAAAGTTAATCCTGCCTGTTTTTCCCGTTGCGGCGAGAAAGATAATTTCTGGTCTATGGGAGAAACCGGCCCCTGTGGGCCTTGCTCTGAAATTTTTTATGATCATGGGTCTGAAGTGGCTGGAGGACCTCCCGGTAGTTCCGATGAGGATGGAGACCGTTATGTGGAAATATGGAATCTCGTCTTTATGCAGTATAACCGCGACGCGCAGGGACAATTAACACCGTTGCCTAAACCGTCTGTGGATACTGGCATGGGTTTAGAGCGACTCGCAGCCGTCATGCAAGGGGTGCACAGTAACTATGAGATTTATTTATTTCAAGCACTGATTAAAGCCATTGCTCAATTAGCCGACTGTAGCGATTTAAATAATAACTCACTGCGCGTGATTGCTGATCATATTCGTGCCAGTGCTTTTTTAATTCTTGATGGTATTGTGCCTTCTAACGAGGGGCGGGGTTATGTTTTACGGCGTATTATTCGTCGTGCTGTTCGGCATGGGCATCAATTGGGATTGCGCAATCCGTTTTTCAACAGTTTAGTGAGTGTCTTAGAAAAACAAATGGGGGATGCTTACCCAGAATTATGTAAAAGTAAGGCATTCATTGAACGCATTATCAAACAGGAAGAAGAACGTTTTGATGAAACCTTAGATCGAGGAATGCGTTTATTGGAACAAGCCATTGCTGATTTGCAAAACGACATCATTCCGGGTGATATCATCTTTCAATTATATGACACATATGGCTTTCCGACCGATTTGACGGGAGATATTGCGCGAGAACGTGGTTTAACAATGGATATGGCGGGCTTTGAAGAGAAAATGGCAGTCCAGCGAACACAAAGTAGCGCAGCAAACCAATTTGAGAAAGATTTAAGCCAACACGCACAAATCATTGCGTGTCAAAGCGAATTTACCGGTTATGAACAAGTGATTGATGAGAGCGTTGTCACGGCTTTATTTTATGAGGGTAAAACGGTGAAGTGCTTAACAGCCGAGCAAAGGGGACAAGTCATTTTAGAACGCACTCCCTTTTATGCCGAATCGGGTGGGCAAGTTGGCGATAAAGGGGTATTGGTTCAAGGCAATATTCGCTTTGAAGTCGAAGAGACTCAAAAAATGGGCAATGCTTTTGTCCATTTAGGTATTCTGTCAGCCGGCATGATACAAGTTGGCGATCCATTACAAGCAAAAATAGATACGTCTGCTCGTATAGCCACTGCTCGTCATCACTCCGCTACCCATTTAATGCATGCTGCTTTACGGCAAACTTTGGGCGATCACGTAAAACAAAAAGGTTCTCTTGTAGAGCCAGAACGTTTACGCTTTGATTTCTCTCATTTTGAACCGGTTACGCGCGAACAATTGGGTCGTATTGAACGCATCGTTAATCAACAAATCTTGTTGAATACGCCCGTGCAAACGCGCATTATGGCTTTAGATGAGGCAATGAATAGTGGTGCGATGGCTCTGTTTGGTGAAAAGTATGATGAACAGGTGCGGGTGCTTTCTATCGGAGATTTTTCGACAGAATTGTGTGGTGGTACCCATGTTCGTCAAGTGGGCGATATTGGTTTATTCAAAATCGTTATGGAAACTGGTGTCGCAGCCGGCGTGCGACGGATTGAGGCGATTACTGGTTCCTGTGCGCTTGATTGGGTCACTGAAGCCGATAATACGCTCAATCACTTTAGCAGTTTACTCAAAACTAACCGCGATTCGCTTGCAGAACGATTGACCCAATTATTGGAACAAAATAAAATTTTTGATAAGGAAATCAATCGTTTACAATCTAAACTGGCGAGTAAACAAGGCAGTGATTTAGTCAGTCAAGCAGTGGAAATTAAGGGCATCAAAGTGTTAGCCGCTCTTTTAGACAATGTCGATGTCAAGCAACTCCGCACCACTTTAGATCAATTGAAAGATAAACTCCACACTGCTGCTATTGTGTTAGCCACCGTCAAGGGGAGTAAAATCTCGCTAGTCGCTGGTGTGACAACGGATTCCACTAATAAAATCAAGGCGGGCGATTTAGTCAAGCACGTCGCTCAACAAGTGGGTGGTAAGGGCGGTGGACGACCAGATATGGCGCAAGGGGGCGGTAATGATCCTTCTCAGTTGAAGGCGGCTTTGCAGAGTGTTGTGGGATGGGTGGAAAGTCGGTTATAGTTTCGGTGGGCAAACTGCCCTTCCTACAGTGAAATTATTTTTATGAAAAGAGCAGCGATAAATCGTTCTTTGTCACAAATTACCGTTACCAATTGAGCCATTTTTTACAATTGCTATTGAACAACAATCTGGGCAATTCAATTAATTAATTTTTCCATTAAATTTTCCATTAAATTTTCTAATGGATTGAATAATGAAAACACAGTATATCATATTATTCACTTTTCAGTTCGACAGACATGAGCGCGAAGAATTTGAAACAGGACGTAAATATGCTGATGATTTTAAAGAAAATATGAAAATTAAATTTGATAAATTTTTGCCAAAATGGAATTATGTTGTTGTTCCTAACTGAACTCAAAGTTTAGGATATAATTAAATCCTGATTCCTAAGCTTCTTTTCCTTGAAAATAAGCACTCACAATGAGCGTAAATCGTGCGACTCTGTTTTTATTGCGAATTTCTAAACGTTCTGTCACTATAAATTGAGGATATTTAGCCATTGCGAGTAGTAACTTATGTAAACTGTCTGGTGTGAAACTCGCGTCTAATCGGGCAGTGATTTTCCAGACATGAGACATTTTTGATAATTCTAATGTGGATTGTATGCGTACATGGGCTTTTTCCATTTTTGCCTGATTAACTTGGGTATTGAGCCATTTTTGAAAAGTGGCTTGAGCTAAACCTTGCGTGTTAGCTTGCCAAAACTTCACGTCTAGCTGAGTGCGTAATGCACGCACTTTGGGAGCGCGTTCTAACCATTGGGTTTGGTTCGCGATGTCTTGTAATTGATTTAAACGATTTATGGCATCTTGGTGTGTCTGTTGTAATTGTACTTGATAATCATTGAGTCGGATAACGACATAACTCAATAATAAACCAATAATAAACCATAACCCAACACGTAGGCGGGTATTTTTACGGATTTCTGTCAGAAGTAAAGAAAATGTTTTAGACATGATTAAATTGTTAGTTAGTGAAAATTTTTGGTGCCCACTCGCTGTATTAATGCCATGTTGTTATAACACCTTGTAATGAACGTGTCATATGCGCTCTTGAAGTAGGGATTCTACTTCATAAGGACCTTGCTGTAGGACAATCGCTCTATATTTTAAAAAATAATTTTTAATCAATTAGTTACAAATAAGCCCGTTTGCGGGTATACTATTAACTCATTGAATTTAAAGATTTTAATTTTTATAGAGCGATTACCCTATACCTTAAAACTTGAAAACTTGACATAAAAATGGAAATCACATTCCTTTGACATCCAAAGGGTTTGTGATTGATTCAAACATCTGATGAGAACTTTTTTCAATATTTTCAAGCATTTCAAGTAATTGTTCTTGAGAAATATTTTCAAAATTATTCCGAATAAGTGCAGTAGTCGTTTGAATAACGGATAGCGGATTTTTCAAATCATGGACTAATTTATCCTTCTCTTGATTCAATTTAACCAACTCTGCGGTATTTTTGACTTCTCGTTCTTGAAAAAAACGATTTTTTTCGGATTCCGCTTGTTGGCGTTTTGTAATGTCTTGAAAGGCAGTCAGGCTATAAATGACTTCACCTTTTTCATTAGAAATCGGTGTACCCCAACCCTCTAAGAGAAGCTTCTGTCCATCTTGATGAATCTCTATGTTATCAACGTGGGTACTTTTTCCTAGCAAAGCACACACAAAGGGCAATTTATCCAAAGGATAGATTTGAGAAGTACCTGCAATGTAGAATTTATCCACTTCTAGTAGATTTTCAGCATTGGCGACTTTGTCAATCCATGCTCCAAGAATCGCTCGCCCTTTTTGATTGACAAAGCTAAGTCTTCCATCAGGTGCGTCCAGCACACATACCCCCACTGGCATCGCTTCTAAGGTTTGTTTTAGAGAAACTTTATTGATTTCAATGGTCATTAAATCATAATAACCCCTTAAACCAGCTACCACGGTGACAAATAACTTACGTTGCGTTAGCTCAACTTTGAGCTTATAGTCATTGATGTCATAATTCACGATCACATCTTTTTCAGGGGCTTCGCCCGGTTGCCCTGTGCGAAGAATGATACGTATTAAAGGATTTTTTAACGTTTCACGAATATACTTGGCAATCTGTAAACCGGAATCATTTTCTTCCATTACGACATCTAAAAAAACCAGTGCAGTGTCTGGGTGTGCTTTTAGTAAAGATTTCGCTTCTTCACCAGAATGAGCAGAAATAAAAGTAAGTGGTTTGCCGTGAAAAGTAAAATCCATTAATGCTAATTGTGTGACATCGTGAATTTCCTGTTCATCATCGATAATCATGACTTTCCAAGTAGGCGCACTTGGATTAATAATGGGCAGTTGATTTTCTTCATTTTTTGCCAAATGAGGTGTCGCTGCTGTTGTTTCATCTAGGAGCGGCTCTTCTTCATCGGCTAAATTAAGAAAATCATCTTCTTCTTCTTCTGACAAATTCATATTGTCATCCAAGAAATCATCATCACCATTTTTAGGCGTGTTTGACATATTTGCCTCCTTCATGTTTGATTGAGTTATACTTTAGAAACGCTTAAATTTCGGATGAAGGAATTTCATGCAAAAATTATTCCAATGGGATTTCAATAAAAATAAGACAACTCCCCCATATCTTAACTTCATCTCTTTATGGGTTTAACTAATGAGCAGTGATAAACAGACTGTAACGCCACTATTAACGGAAACAGCATTGCCCATTATGGGTACAAACATGCATGCGATAACTTTACACAAATTGTCTTACCTGATAATTATTGCGGTGCTTGTCACCCTAATTTTTAGCTCAGAAGCGTTGGTTATATGGGCTGAAAAATTGCCCTTTAACCCTTTCACTGAAACGTTGCTTGGGGCTGTTCAATGGTGGCATGATTTGATGGAAAAGAATGGCTTGACGATAGTATTTAATAAATTACGTGAAGCCTTTAGGTTTTTTCAATCCTTATAAAAAATTAAAACAATCCCACAAGGGTATAAGGGGAGTTTTGATGCGAAAAGGGGTGTTTAAATTAATTCCTGGTATGTAATTCATTCTAACCCCTTAATTTTTGGTAATTGATATTTGATGAATTTCATGTTAGGTTTGTGGACGGACACGGCCATCAGTAGCTTCGCCAAAAAATATTATAAATGGTACGTTTTAATCTTCAAAAAAACCTGACAGGTTTCAAAAACCTGTCAGGTTTATACCACTACTAAAATTTTTCCGAAGTGCCCAGTATTAAACGACATTATTTAAGTCAAGAATTTCCGTCTTATAAGCTTGACGCTTCATTTTTGCCGCATCATTGCGATGGTTCTCAAGATGTTCAAGATAGTCTTGATCAATATCGTCAGTGATGTAATGACCCGTAAAGCAGGAAGTATCAAATTCTTTGATGTTTTTATTGCCTTTGCGGGCGCAAGCAATTAAATCTTCCAAATCCTGATAGACTAACCAGTCTGCGCCAATAATTTTAGCAATTTCTTCTGTGGTACGATTATGGGCAAGTAATTCTTGTGTCGTGGGCATATCGATACCATAAACATTTGGATAACGAACAGGGGGCGCGGCTATCGCAAAATAGACTTTTTTAGCACCTGCCTCACGCGCCATTTGGATAATTTGCGACGCTGTGGTGCCGCGTACTATTGAGTCATCTACCAGCAAGACATTTTTATTTTTAAACTCTAAACCAATGGCATTGAGCTTTTGGCGCACGGATTTTTTACGCTGACTTTGCCCCGGCATGATAAAGGTGCGGGGAATATAGCGATTTTTAACAAAGCCATCACGGTATTTGCGATTAAGGATATAAGCTAATTGCACGGCGGCGGTGCGGCTGGTATCAGGAATAGGAATGACGACATCAATATCATGCTTGGGATAAAGACGTAAAATTTTTTTCGCGAGTGTTTTGCCCATATGTAAGCGGGCCTTATAAACTGAAATGCCATCAATGATTGAATCGGGGCGCGCCAAATAAACAATTTCAAAAATACAAGGCGAAAAAACGGGATCATCTGAACATTGGTGAGAATAGAATTGGCCATCGGCACTGACGAAAATTGCTTCACCCGGGGCAATATCACGCACTAATGTGAACCCCAATACATCAAATGCCACACTTTCCGAGGCAATCATATACTCCGTCCCTGCCTTAGTGTGACGCTTCCCAAATACAAGCGGACGAATACCATGAGGATCTCGAAAAGCAAGGATGCCTACGTCTGTGATCATTGCCACTGCTGCATAAGCCCCCCGACAACGTTTGTGTACGCCACGAACGGCTGTAAATATATCTTCTTGATTTATATGCAATTTTTTTAATTTATGCAATTCGTGAGCAAAAATATTGAGCAAAACTTCAGAATCCGAATCGGTATTAAGGTGGCGTAAAGCCGCTCGAAAGAGATCCTTTTTTAAAGCCTCCGCATTCGTCAAATTGCCATTATGCGCCAAAACAATACCATAAGGGGAATTGATATAAAAAGGTTGTGCTTCAGCACTTGAGTCACAACCAGCCGTTGGGTAACGTACATGACCAATACCCATATTGCCACGCAAATTCAACATGTGGCGCGTATGAAAAACATCACGGACAAGACCATTATTCTTACGCAAATACAAACGGTTATCTTCACAGGTGACAATACCTGCGGCATCTTGCCCTCGATGTTGTAACATTGTCAGCCCATCATATAAGGCTTGATTCACTCTGGAGTGTCCAACAATTCCAATGATTCCACACATACAAACAACTCCAATCCTTTCTATCCAATCCTAAACAGACGGTGGTTTCAATTCAGGTGGCGGCTCAAAATTGAATTGTCTTGCAATATCAAGCGGCCAATGGCTACGCAACTCTACGACAATAGGTGTCAACTCTTTAATTAATACTGATTTTTGCCATATTGCTTTAGTTGGCAAATGAGTCAGTCCTGCTAATAGGATGAAAAGAATAACAATAACGCTGCCCCGTGCAATACCAAAAATACTCCCTAAAATACGATCTGGTATAGATAGTTGAGTTCGTCCAATGGAATTGAGGATTAAATAAATGATTCCTTCACAGATCAGGAAACTGGCAAAAAACAGCGTCATAAATGTTATTCCCAAACGCAAATCAGCATATTTAGGAATCACCGTAGTCAATAAACCTGCCATTTCATCTAAGAAGAAAAATGCTATCACAAAGGAGATGAACCAAGCCAAAAACGAAAAAAGTTCTTTAACAAATCCATATATAAAGCTGATAATAGCCGACAGTAAAATGAGAGTTATGATGCCAAAATCTAGCCAGTTTATAAGGGAAGTCATATTTCATTCAGTTATCAGTTATCAGTTATCAGTGTTTAGTCATTAAAATTCTACCAAGGCAAATTTTTATGACGGAACCACATTGAGGGCACTGGTTCAGTTCAATGCACAATCTTGATATGCCGATATAAGCAATCATATCAAAGCAATAGTCAAAAAATCGTTATTCCTATAACTTATTGATATTTAATGCATTTACATCCAACTGCTCCAGTGCCATATTGAGCAGTTAGATTTTAACAAATCATCCTCATGAATTAACGGAAAAATACAAAATAATTGTGAATTATGAATTGTGAATTGTGAAAGAAAACACTATAACTCATTGTTTATTTTAAAAAATCATCCTATTTATTTCATATAGGCTCAAGTTTAGGTGCTTCTGAAACCTCTTTTTCATCATCCTACAATGGTGCCGATATTTTTATTGACTTATTGTTTTTTTAACTTTTTTATTTTCATACCCAAATTAAAAATGCCTGTATTTCAATAATTTGTTAATAACTTATCAAAATAGTAATATCTTCGCCAATCAAAATTTTTTGAACAGGATTGAAAGAGTGTCACCTCCATTTGATGTACGTTGGAGTTCAAAGCGTAAGCGCATACTTGCTTGCTATCAGCTCAGTTGAATTCCATTATAACTCATTGATTTTAAATAGTTTTAAATATTTTTATTCCTATCAAGTTGATATCTCAATTCGTTCATTGCGATAAATTCGCGAAGAAATCCTTTTTTATGTACAATCTTTGGTAACTACTCACCACTCTATTTAGTACAACGGATCAGGGGAATCAACGGATTGGTGCAAAACGGTAGTTCACTTGATAGAACAAAGGCACACCCTACAAGCTTCATAACTATAGACACATCA
>Ga0316190_10003006_pt1 | contig 12276 bp, 13 predicted proteins | sample Eddworburrow2_MG_FD_204929 | JGI IMG/M metagenome (GOLD analysis project Ga0316190, IMG submission 204929) | Coastal sediment microbial communities from Maine, United States - Eddy worm burrow 2 | ecosystem: Environmental > Aquatic > Marine > Coastal > Sediment | place: USA: Maine | collected... | reverse complement strand
CTGCCATGCATTTTCACATCACTCAATCTACAACAACTGATCGTCGTTTTTTAAACTACCTAAAAATTTGGTTTACGTCTTCTCATTCTCGGTTACATAAAATGAACCGTTATGCTGCTCAGCATCAGAGACATGTTGGGCCCCTCGCAAATACATTATATTTAAGTTCGACTCCGGCTGAAATATCGCCTCTTTCTTTTATTGGTTCTAAAATCAAGGATAACTGTCTTGATTTAGGAGAAAAACAAATCTCTTGTCTTGCGACTGGCTCCGCTAATCAATTCAATTTGCCTGATAATTCAGTGGATTACATTTTTTTAGATCCGCCTTTCGGAGCGAACATCATGTATTCAGAACTGAATTTTCTTTGGGAAGGCTGGTTACAAGTTTTTACCAATAATCAACCCGAAGCCATTGTCAATAAAACCAAAAGTTTAAGTGACTACCACGCGCTAATGGTTGCCTGTTTTAAAGAAGCTTTTCGCCTTCTTAAACCGGGGCGATGGATGACCGTCGAATTTTCTAATACGCAAGCCAGTATATGGAATACGATTCAAACCAGTTTACAAAAAGCGGGTTTTGTTATTTCCAGTGTTGATTTTTTGAATAAAGGGCGGGGGGGATTACATGCTATCACAGGAACGACTGCTGTCAAACAGGATTTAATTATTTCCGCCTATAAGCCCAACGGTGGTTTAGAGAAACGCTTTAAAAAAACGGCTGGTTCTGAGGCGGGCGTGTGGGAATTTGTTCGCAGCCATTTAAAATATTTACCCATTAGCAAAACGAAGGATGGAAAACTGGAATTTGTCACGGAACGTGAACCCCGGATTTTATATGATCGTACCCTTGCCTATTTTATCGGGCATGGTTACCCCGTGCCGCTTTCTAGCCAACAATTTCAAGCCGGTTTACAGGCACATTTTAAAGAGCGCGATGGCATGATCTTTCGGTTGGATCAAATTGAGAGTTATGAACAAAAGCGCAAAATCGCTAAAACGCCTCCTCAGATGGTATTATTTGTCTCCGATGAGCGTAGTGCGATTGATTGGTTACACGGTTTCTTAAAAAAACGCCCTTCAACGCGCCAAGAAATTCATCCTGAACTGACTAAGCTTATCGGTGCAGGGTGGAAAAAATATGAAATCATGGTGGAATTGGATGCGTTATTAGAATTTAACTTCTTGAAATATAACGGAAAAGGTGTTGTGCCGAGTCAAATTCATCGTTATTTATCCCATCAATTTAAAGCCTGTCGTCACTTAGAACAAGATGATTCGGTATTACGAGAATACGCCGCCGAACGGTGGTATGTTCCCGATCCGTCAAAAGCACAGGATTTAGAAAAAATCCGTGAAGCGCGTTTACTGCGTGAATTTAAACAATATTGTCAAAGTACTCAAAAACGTCTGAGAACATTTCGTTTAGAAGCGATGCGAACCGGTTTTAAACAGGCTTGGGGGCAACAGGATTATCATACCATTATCGAAATGGCGAAAAAAATGCCGGAAACGGCTTTATATGAAGACGAGAAATTGTTGCAATTGTATGATTTGGCGATTGTGCGTTTGGAAGGGGTATCTTAATCATTTTATAAAAAACTTGAAGATCGAGTATAAAGACAAAGGTCATCCAACAAAAGACCAAATTATTGGGAAATAAATATGAATCCATATATTCTGGAAGTGGGTGAGTGATGTGCGGAATGTCGGCTATAAGATTATAGAACGCAAATTCAGCAAGCGTAGGGTCACTGCCATTAAGTTAAGGGCGAACACACAGGTTCGCCCCTACAGCCTCTGAATACGTGGGATTTTGTAGGGGCAGACCTGTGTGTCTGCCCTTAACTTAATGGCAGTGATCCTACGCTTGCTTGCTACATCTTCACATATCCCCACCAATACTCCCACTTTAAACTAACATATAACAAGATAGTAAGAAGAAACACAGCAATCGAAGTAAACCATGAATCTTTCCAATAAATTCCAAAAATTACCCCGCTTATTGAGATCACAAAAAATAATATCAGATAGCGTTCAACGATCTCTGCAATTGTCCAATAAGCATTTGACAGTGGGAAAGAACAAAGTAAACCGAGGCATGTAAGCATGGCTGGATAGTAAACCATCTTAACATATTGTCTGATACGTGCTACTTTGCCACTGTTTTGGTTACTTTGCATAAAATTTCTCCATAAATTTCGCATCATACAGAAGTCGTTTTAACTCTGCGGTTTCTTTTTTTCCATAGCAACCCTTTGCTAATAGCCGATTGATTTCAGAAACAGTTATACCATGAACCCTAGCTTCGCTCCAAATACCACTTTGATGTAATTCTTCGCAAAACAATTCGAGCCTGGCCCCTTTTATTTTTTGCTAAAAACGAGCGATCTTCAGAAAAAACTTGTAATTGTTTTTTCAGTAAACTAGGGTGAGTTTTCATTAATTTTGCCAAAATGGCACTGGCTTCCTCAAGACGACCTAATTTAGCTATAGCTCTAGCACGTTCCCAAGAAGCGACAACGTAGTTGGGATTAAGTTGAATGGTTTTCTCAAAACTCACTATTGCTTCTTCATAACGGTTTAAGAAGTTGAGTGAGATTCCATGAAGGTACCAATGAAGATAGTTGTCAGGAGCTATTTGAATAACCTTTTCACAACAGTTTAGAGCCTCTTCATGCTGATCTAATTGGTTAAGCAAGGTACTTTTATTATACCAAGCTTTATAGAACTCAGGTTTCAACTCAATCGCCTTATCATAACTTGTTAAAGACTCTTTCAAAAAATTAAGGTGTTTTAATATGATAGCACGATTATACAAAACATCAGGATTATCAGGTTCGAGTTGAATCGCTCTGTCAGAGGTTGCCAGTGCTTCTTCATAACGCCCTAATGCTATTAGTGCGTTGCTTTGATAAAGAAATGCTTCCAAACAATTAGATTCGATTTGTATTGCGTCATCTAATTTAGCTATCGTTTTTTCATAGCGTTGCAAACGATATAAACGTTTAGCTTGCTTAAAAAGAGTTTCAAATTTCGTCGTCGTTTTTTTACCAAGTTTTCTCTGTTTATTTTTCATAGCTATAATGTTGCTACTAAAAAAGGAACGTAGGGTGGGTAGAGGTACGCAACGAAGTAACGGAACGTTAAACCCACCTGATGTTTTAGAATTAAAGTTGGTGGGTTGAGCGTTCCGCTACTTCGTTGCGCTCTCGCTCTACCCACCCTACAGTGACGGGTTTTGTGCATGTTCTATAAGCCGCCTAGTGCCTAACCCTTAGTACAACGGATTAGGGGATTGAACGGATTTATTTTTCTGCCTTATTTACGTAAGTTATTGATTTTAAATTTATTTTTATAAAAACGGCATAAACATAAAGTCATTATAAATCAATGACTTGTGCATTTTATCGGGCTGAGAAATCCCTGTAGTTAGGTTTTAAATCCTTTCTTATATACAATCCCTGTAGTTAGGTTTTAAATCCTTGCCGCTTTTCTTCTTCCCAAAAAAAATTTTCCTTCCTTTTCAATATCGAAAATATGCCTAATCAACAGGGCATCGGTTTGCTAGAGGTGATTATAACGATAATCATTTTGAGTATTGGTGTGGTTGCTATTTTTCCATTGATGATACAAATCGCCACCCATAGTATCGATCCTATCCTACAACAACAAGCCAATGCCATCGCACAATCCTATCTTGAAGAAATCCTCTCCCAGCATTTTTCTGATCCAAATCAAACGGAAACTGGTTCAGCAGAACCGGGAGAAATTCGTGCCACTTTTGATGATGTGCAGGATTATAATAGTTTGCCTGATACCGTCGTGCGAGATTATAGCGGTGCTACCCTATCGGCTCTCAACGATTATGCGGTGACAGTCAACATCAATAATGACGTGTTAGGAACCAATGCCGCCCCGGCTTTGCGCGTTGATGTGCGCGTGACTCACCGCCATCATCCAAATATGAGTATTTTATTAAGTGGCTATCGGAGTGCTGATTAGTCTTTAAGGAATCCAAGATTTATCTTGGCACCGTCAAACTATAGCTATGTTATTAAGTAAAAAACAAGTCATCGGATTTACCTTGATAGAAATGATCATTGTTATGATTATTCTTGGCATATTGGCTGGTTCATTAGCCCAATTCGCCAGCCTCAGTTTCCAAGTCTATCGGAAAGTTGAACAAAGCACTAACCTAACCTATCTTGCTGACACGGTTTTGCAACAGATGACTCGCCATATCCGATTAGCGGCACCCAATAGCACGCGCATTACCCATAGTGGTACAATCGTCGCGCTAGAATTTCATAAGAGTGGGTATCCTGTCAGTTACCTCTGCAATCTCAACACGGGGCAAATTACCTATCATACCAATTATCCGCCTTCCCCAATCCAAAAGACTGTCTTGTCGGGTGGCAATCTGTTAGTTAATCAAGTCAGTGCCTGTGATTTTACCGTTGTACCAAGCACCGCGACACGGGGAGAATTAGTCAAATTGATGATTACCTTAACCGATATTCAGAGCGACGTGAGTATCACATTATTCCAACAAATTGTGGTTCGTCGTCAATCATGAAAACTTATCTTAAACAACAAGGGTTTATGCTCGTTTCTACGGTAATGGTAATTATTGGGTTAATGGTATTAATGAGTGCTTCTATGGTAAACCTACAAAGTCGGCAGCAAATGAATACCAGTTTGTCACAGCGGAGCATACAAGCAGGGTTTTCGGCATATAGTGGTATGCAATGGGCAGTGAATGATGCCCTATACCACAATGCCAACCACTTAAATTGTGGATCAGTCGCCCCAACTTTTACCTTGACGGGCGGTGGCACTCGTGGATTTACGGTGGCGGTTAATTGTCTTGCTACCCCTGTGCTTGAGGGCGATAACAATTATACCGTTTATGTATTGGAGGCGACAGCTTTTCAGAGTACGATGAGTAGAAACGATTATGTGACACGAACGATACAACGAACTGTCAAAATCCTGAAATGAAAATGGTGAATGGTGAATGGTGAATTAAAAACTCATTCATAGCTTATACGAATTAAGAGTTAATAAATGTGTTTAAAATCAATCTGCCACCTTGGCAAAAATCACCCCCACTACCAAATTGTCAACTGGGCGTTGGCTGGTATAATAACGGCATTCGTTTGGTAAAATTATCGCACACCAATGATGCCACGCCTACATTAGATTTATATAAATCCCTTCCTTATAAATATCCTATCACTTTGCATAAATTTGTCAAGCGTCTTTCACTTGAACAGGTACCATGCGTCGGTGTCATAGACATAAGCAATTATCAATTACTCTTAACGGAAGCCCCTCCGGTGCTTGATTCCGAATTACTGGCGGCGGTGCGTTGGCAAATACAAGAATTGGTTGATTTTAATATAGAAGATGCCATTATTGATGTATTTGACGAACCCACTCCTGCCACTCAACTGCCAAAAAAAATGATTTATGTGGTAGCAGCACCTAAAGAAGTCGTGCAGACAGATAGTGATAAATTGCTCAGTGCAGGTTTTAAACTAACCGCTTTGGATATACCAGAATTGGCTCTGCGCAATATTGCGGCATTATTGCCGGAGGATAAATATGGTGTCGCTTTGCTGTGGTTGACACCTAAGCATGGGATGTTGACGATCACCCGTCGTGCCACTTTATATTTGAGTCGCACTGTTGAAGCTGAAGGAAACCTTAAGCAGTTGCTGCCATTGATGATAAAGGAAATCCGACGTTCATTCACTTACTACGAAAATCATTTTAATCAAGCCCCTATCAATTATTTAGTGATTGCCCCCATGTCGCCCCCATTGCCGAATTTGTGTCAATATCTATCCACTCATTTAAAGATAAATGTACGCTTATTGGATTTAAACAAGTTACTCCATTCTGAAAGGCATTTAAACGTGGTAGAACAGGCACAATATTTTCCGATGTTAGGTGCGGCTTTGAGATGAGTACAACGAATTTTGTTCCTAAACGAATTTGGTTCACCCTATTTATGTTCCACCGATTTCATCGGTGGCTATTCATGTTTTACACCTTCGGTGTGAGAAATTTTACATGAGGTACCAACCCCGAAGGGGTTAAATATGAATAGCCACCGATGAAATCGGTGGAACTCTTCAACCAATCCATTTATTATGAAACAACAAATTAATTTATTTCAACCAACTTCTAACAAATTCTCTTTAAAAAAAAATAGAAAACGATTAACAACAAATAGACTATTGTTTGGAATGATGGCACTGACTTGTTTAGTTTTGATGGTAATTTATGATTCAGCCCATCAAGAAATGTTAACTTTACGTGAAGAATTTCAACGCGCTGCTGCTCAAAACCGAACCGTTGAAAAACATCTTGCGGAATTGAGAAGAAGTCAACTATCGAAAAACACGAAAAGTACGAAAGGTGATGAGTTAGAAACAGAAATGAGCCAATTATCAGCGAGGGTGGAAGCCAATGCTCAATTGATTCAAATATTACAGGAACAATCGCAGGGCAATACCAGTGGCTTTTCTAAATATTTAGAAGCTTTGGCACGCCAATATGTTGAAAATATATGGCTGACTCAAATCAATTTGCGATCTGGGGGTACTGCCATAACCCTCACCGGAAAAACGTTGCAACCTGACTTAATACCACGTTTCATTGCCGTTTTAACAAAAAAAACAGCGTTTCAACAAATTGACTTCCGACAAGTCAAATTGGAACGCACTGATGGGGCGCAGACACAACCACTCACATTTGTGTTGGATACTGGCACGAAAAGCACCTTAAAAACGGCGAAATAATCAATATGATTTCCCAAATAAATCAATTGATTACTCGTTTTGAGAATCTGAGTTTACGCGAACGTGGTTTAGTTTTACTGGTTATAATGGCATTGATATATGCGCTTTGGGATTTTTTTTTAATGCAACCCTTAGAAGAAGAACGACAACATTTGTCCTCATTATTACAATATAAACAAAAACACCTTAACACCTTAAACCAAAGCATCCAAAAACTGACAAACCCTAGTCGTATTGAACCAGAGGCAAAGCATAACACGATGAATACCTTGAGAGAAACATTAATTGAGCAAGAAAATCATATTCCGCTTTTAATCAATCTGTTGATTTCTCGTCAAAATATACTAACAATGCTAAAATCCTTGCTTCTTCTACAAGCACCATTAATCCTCGTTAAATTGGAAACTCAGGTCAGCCAGCCCTTATCTGAAATTAACGCCGAAGCCAAACTATTTAAACATAGCTTACGAATAGAATTTACCGGAAATTATATGGACATATTGGCTTATCTCCGTCTTCTGGAAAATTTGCCTTGGAAATTGTATTGGGATAACTTAGATATCGTTGTGGATAACTATCCACCCGCTCATGTCACACTCACCGTACATACTTTTAGTCGAAAAGCGGGTTGGGGTGGGTTGTAGGATTAAAATTGGGGTCTAAAGCTTTAGCTTTGGTAAGGTTCCCTAAAGCTAAAGCTTTGGACTCCATGCTACCTTTATATTTATAAAAATATAATAAAAACAATGAGTTACAAATAAATTTCATTAACTATAAATAACCATTAACAATTTTCACCAAATGGACATTCATAAAAAAATCAATTTAAGTCAGTTATTAATAGAACACAAAGCCATTTCTCCTATTCAACTTAAAAAAGCATTTGCTAAACAAAAAAAGAGTGGGGATAAACTAGAGAAAATATTGATAGAAAATGACTACATCAAAGAAGATAAATTACTGCCACTTCTCGCGATCCAGTTACAAGTCAAATGGATTGATTTAAAACGTTATCCATTCAAACCCGATATTGTGCAATTAATTCCAGAAGCTTATACACGGCGGCTTCGTGCTATTGCTTTAAGTCGCACCAGTGACTCTATTTTAGTGGGCATGGTTGATCCGACCGATATCTTTGCGTTTGATGAACTATCAAAAGTGCTTAAACAACCTATCTGTTTAGCATTAGTCTGTGAAACTGATTTTTTACGCACGATTGATGCCGTTTATCGCCGCACCCAAGAGATTAGTCACTTTGCAGAAAAGTTGCTTGAGGAATTATCTGATAATGATTTGGAACGGCTCAGTAAGAAGGATATTAATGAAGCCCCGGTGGTTAAGCTAATCCAATCGCTGTTTGAAGATGCAATGCAGATGGGCGCTTCAGATATACATATTGAACCCGATGAAAAGGTATTACGAATTCGTTCGCGTATTGATAGTATGCTGCATGAGCAAATCATTCCAGAAAAACGTATTGTTTCAGCCTTGGTATTACGTTTAAAACTCATGGCGGGCTTAGATATTTCTGAAAAACGTCTGCCACAAGATGGACGTTTTAACCTGACAGTCAAAGATAAAACCATTGATGTACGTATTTCCACATTGCCGGTACAATATGGAGAATCCGTCGTCATGCGTTTACTGGATCATTCTGAAGGGCTATTGAATTTAACGCAATTGGGTATGCCAAAAGCACTTTGTCAGCGTTTTGAAAATCTTCTTAAACACATTTATGGTATGTTGTTAGTAACCGGTCCGACGGGTAGCGGTAAAACGACGACTTTGTATACCGCCTTAAATATGCTCAACCGTCCTGAAACCAAAATCATCAGCATAGAAGATCCGATTGAGTACCGTTTATCGCGTGTTAATCAGGTACAAGTCAATAGTGATATTGGACTGACTTTTGCTAATGTCTTGCGTTCCGCTTTACGCCAAGACCCTGATGTGATACTGATAGGTGAAATGCGCGATGAGGAAACGGCAGAAATTGGTTTACGTGCCGCCATGACGGGACATTTGGTGCTATCTACTTTACACACCAATGATGCAATAAGTGTCGTTAATCGTTTAATGGATATGGGTGCTAAAGACTATCTCGTAGCAGCTTCCTTGCGAGCCGTGATAGCACAGCGTTTGCTGCGGCGCTTATGTGGAAGTTGTCGCAAAGCCTATACGCCCAATATCCAGCAAAAAGCATGGCTAACCCGTGTATTAGGTCAATCTGCCGTCCAGCTGCAACAGGGAATTGGTTGTAGCCACTGTCACAATACGGGCTATCGGGGACGAATAGGTGTTTTTGAACTTTTGGAAGTTGACGAACAATTGGCTGGTTTGCTGACACAAGGCGATGTGGCAACTTTTACACAAGTGGCAAAACAACGTCCCGATTATCAAAATCTCTCGCAAGCAGCCCTTCGGTTGGCTATGCAAAATATGACTAGCCTTGAAGAAGCGGAACGTATAAGCGGCGGATTGGATTAGTTTCTTAATTCGTGCAAGTCAACTGGAGCAAGTAAACGTTTTCTGGTTCCCACGCAATTGAAAATTATAGATAAAAACTTCCCTCATCTCATGTATAAAAAATTTCAAAATTTAAGTGATAGTCAAGGGAGCTTCGAGAATAAATGTGGTCTGTCCCTATTTTCTTCTGCGAGCTTGTTTTAATACCTGAACGATGTCTTGATGTCCATTAATTGCAGCCATTTCCATAGGAGTTCTACAATTAAAACATTTTTTATTAAGATCAGCACCTTGCCCAAGCAAGTATATGACAATATTCATATATCCATAATGAGCGGCCCAAAAAAGGGCGGTATTACCCCCACCTTCTATCGCGTTGACATCGGCACCAGATTCAATGAGAAGTTTAATCATTTCAAGATGTCCTTGAGTCGCCGCTATAGTTAGCGCAGTCCAATCATCATTCGCTCTACAATTGATATTTATACCTTGTTTCAGAAAATGCTTGACTTGTACTAAATCTCCATTTCCAGCCGCTGACACAAATTGGCTTTCAGAAGTTAACGTACAACTAAACGCGAAAATAAGATTCATAAGTAGAATCCATCTGAAAATTGAATGATTAATCATAATAAAACTCCTACAAGCGAGCGTAGGGTGGGTAGAGGGACGAAACCCACCATTTTGTTAGCCAGGTAGGTCGGGTTAGCTTATCTCGCTACGCGAGATAACGTAACCCGACATTTAATGGTAAGTATATTTTTGTCGGGTTACGCTATCGCTAACCCGACCTACCTGGCTGAGTATATATAAGCTAACTTGGAACCATCCGGAAACTTAAATTTCGTGTTATTTCAAACATAGCCAGGTAGGGTGGGAAAACACAAATAAATTGATTTTATAGCCCACCATTCATTTGAGTTTAATTGAGTCAAGTGGGCAAACGATTGTTTTATTTAAAAAGTTGAGGTTATGTTTGCCCACCCTACCTGGCTTTAAGCATCAGGAGGAATAATGCACTTAACAACAATAAAATCAGAACATTGTGGAGATAAATTAGAGTAGACATCCCGAAAATGTTTGTGATCCCATTTTTGTTCCACTTCAATCTCACTGGCACATGATAGAAGAAACTGTCCTAAGCTCTTCAATAGCTCTGGATCAGCTAATACAGAGACTTCTCTCAGTTCAGTAGGAGTGTCTTCATTATTATCACGGCTATAGCCATAAAACTTAAACATCACGTTATATCTCCTTTTTACACCGGCATGAATGATAAATTCTTAGGCATCAGGAGGAATGCACTGTTGTGGTGGACTAATGAACCAACAAGCTGGTTCAAACGGATTTTCAGCCAGGTAGGGTGGGAAAACACAAATCAATTGATTTTATAGTGCCTATGACCGTTTGCCTACCATTCATTTGATTTTATTTGATTTTAATTAAGCGAGCGTAGGGTGGGTAGAGGTACGAAATCCACCATATATATAGAGAAAATGTGGGTTGAACGTTCCGCTACTTCGTTGCGCTATCGCTCTACCCACCCTACAATTTATCCATCCTACGCTTGCTACGCAGAGACAAGGATTGTGCCTTTCGATGTCGGGTCAAAGCCTATTCAAATCTTGTGTTTCAGAAAGTATTGGCTGAGCCCGTACCAACTGCTTAAACCCCGTAACTGAGAATGAAAGCAAACCATTGTCACATTCAATAACATAGTCCCATATTGTTACATTCTGGTTTGGAGACAATCTCGGATTAGAACGTTTTATATCGCTGATAAATAAAAGTAATGAATCCTTAAAATCCGTTTCTATTTTCAATTCTGACACATTTTCAAAAACTAAATCACATGGTGACACCCAAAACTTTAATTCATTAGCTATTGATCTATCCCATTTAAAAATATAGTCAATGTCCAATGTCAACTTGAAATCTTCGTTAGGAAATGAGATAGCATACAATCTATTGTCATGCCATCCCATCTTTTCAAAATCTGAATCAGACCACAATTCTTTCACTTTCATAGAGTGTAGCCTCTGTTTGATGTTAAACAAAGAGTGTAACCGAAATGAAATATAGGCTATGTAAGCTGTGTCCTTATCCCATCTTGATTAATAATATCCATCTATCAGGTGCGTAGGACACACTCCACAGTTCCCTTGGATAAATAATTGGGGTCAGAGTAACATTAATTGATTATTGTTGATATTGATTATTGTTGATATTATTAATTTTACTCTAACCCCAATAATAATAATAATATAGATACTTTTGTCAAAGCCATTTAGAACCCAAGGAGATAATCATGGATAAACAGATAACTGTTGGCCAGTTCTGGCAAGGGGGGAGCGCATGAACACTAACAAGCCTCTCACTTTCTTTGTAGATGTTGATGACACCTTTGTTCGTAGCTATGGGGGTAAGCGTATTCCTATACTGGCAACCATTAAGCATCTTAAAAAACTATACCAACAAGGTGCCGAACTATATTGCTGGAGTTCTGGCGGTGCTGAATATGCTCGCAATAGTGCTGCTGAATTCGGCATAGAAACTATATTCATCGGCTTCCTTCCAAAGCCACAAGTTATGATCGATGACATGAACATCAATGAGTGGAGAAACTTAATTCAAGTTCACCCCAATTCTTGTTCATCAAGGCAGTTAAATGACTATGAAGAAGAATTAAAGAAATAATCCTGACTCTACCGTTTTCTGTACTTTACCGTTTTCTGTTGATAACGTTTTATACCATACCAACACAATAGGGAGGGCTATTGTGAACAATGGTGCATAATATGGCTTTTTAGGCGAGCCGTTTCTCATGATGCGTGAACGTAACCTATTGAATTGATTATCAACAGCTCGCGTAGGGTGTATCGCTGCGCGTCATACACCAAAAACAATAAAATCGTGGTAAAAATATGAATGGTGCATGACGCTATCGCTTATGCACCCTACAAATGACAATTGATCAATCAAACATATACGGCTTACGA
>Ga0316190_10003005_pt1 | contig 12278 bp, 12 predicted proteins | sample Eddworburrow2_MG_FD_204929 | JGI IMG/M metagenome (GOLD analysis project Ga0316190, IMG submission 204929) | Coastal sediment microbial communities from Maine, United States - Eddy worm burrow 2 | ecosystem: Environmental > Aquatic > Marine > Coastal > Sediment | place: USA: Maine | collected... | reverse complement strand
GCACCAAATTTATTGAAATTACTACACTTTTTGCTATAAGGTGTAAACAAAACCGGGTTCATTTTGTTTACACCTTTTTCTTTTGTTACACCTGGCGTCGGCGTAAATGGATCTCACCTCGGATGCGTTAACTTGCAGGTACCTCTCAAAGGCCTTGTTCGTCGAATGCATCGAGGCACGCTTGACCGCCTCAGGTGAGTGACCCAGTTCCCTCAGGTAGATCACTGTGCTATGTCTTGTCCCGCCGTAAAGGTCCACTCCTTCAATTCCCAGATTGGAACAGGCCTTCTTCCACCATTTCCAAAGGTAGTCATGCCCGAACCGCTGGCCGGGCCTGGCTGCGCCGTTGCCCTTCAGGTGACGGAAGAAGTAGAGATCCGGTAACCCTCGGGGCATTGACTGCAGAAGATTTATATCCTCCTCTATGAGATACATGTACTTCGGCTTTCCTTCCTTGGGATGAGGAATCAAGATTCTCCCCTGCTGCAGGTCTATGTGGCTCTCCCGGATGTTAATCAGCTCCTTCGGTCTGACGTTCACATACGTGGCGAGAAACCGAATGCCGATCCAGATGCGAATATTGAAATCTTTAGTGCAGGAGTTTGGGTACTGACATTGTAGCTAGAAACAAGAGTAATCCGGGTTGGATTATGAACTCTCAGCTTTTTGCTGCCTTTTCCTGCTCCTTCTTTTCAATCACACAGTAAATGCCGCCTTCTTCAAGGCCAGGCATAAAGCAGCTATTACATGAAATACACGTGGCTGGACTCCGGTCGCCCTGCAGCCAGCGGTTGGCCAAGCCTGGTTCCCGGATCAGCGGCCTGGCCATGGCAATGTAATCCATGCCATCTTCCTTGATGGTTCTTTCAGCAACATCATAAGAGCGGAATCCACCCACCACCATTACCGGACAGTTGACCACCTCTTTGATGCGGCGGGCCAGTGGCAGGTTGTATGCTTCCTTTTCGGGTTTGAGGATTTTCTCGCGCGCCGGGTTTTCGTCGCCGGAAGCTGGGGTGCCGGCGGAGACTTCTATGGCATCAATACCGGCTTCAGCAAGTTTTTTGGCGGCGTAAACTGCATCATCAACTTCCAGACCACCATCCAGGTTATCCGCAGCGTTCAGTTTGATGAACAGGGGATAATCGGCACCCACGGTCTCCCGCACCTTTCGGTACACCTCGAGCAGAAACCGGCAACGGTTCTCAATGCTGCCCCCATAATCATCAGTACGGCGGTTGGTCAGGGGAGAGAGAAACTGGTTGACCAAATAGCCATGAGCGCCATGTAGTTGCACTCCGTCGAAGCCCCAGGCCTTGGCCCGTCGCGCCCCCTCAGCAAAGGCTGCGATAATTTCACTGATCTCGTCCTTGGTGAGTTCGGCCGGCATCTCTGGAAATTGGTCTACCTTCACGGCCGAGGGGGCCAGGGGCTGTCGGCCTGCGTTGTTTGCATCGGTCTGGCCGCCTGCATGGACCAACTGGACCGCGATCTTACCGCCGGCATCGTGGACTGTGCGGGTCAAGTTTTCATAAGCGCGCGCAAAGTCATCGGTATGGATGCCCATTTTGCCAGGAAACTGCTTGCCATCCGGCCGCACAAAGGCAAAACCCGAAATGATCAGGCCTATACCGCCTTGGGCCAAGTCGCGATAGCAGTTGGTCAATTTTTCCGTGGGCCTTCCGTCCTGTTCGCACATCCCTTCCCAGGTGGCGGATCGGACAAGGCGGTTTCGCAGGGTCATGCCGTTTATTGTAGTTTCCTCGAATAATGTGGCCATGCCTTACCTCCTCTAAGTTGAACTCAGCAGTTGGGCTCAAACATTAATCTTCTTCTGAACTAGGCTCTGGAAATCGTAGGTCCCAAGCCCCCACTTTTGTCCCAGTCTTATGAAGCCTATTTCCATAGGAGTTTTGCCAAACAGCAGAGCGGCCTTGGCGTCCGCAGCAACCGGGTCATCACTTAAGACCAGAGTATTTCTTTTGGCAACATCAGATCTGCTTCCACCGGAAGGACCATTTCTGGTCATGATCCTGGTGGCATCGATCAGGGTCACGGTGGGTTTGAAAAATTGGGCCAGATCAACAATATTCTCATGTATATCCCCGTGCAGGGACCACCGCCTGCCACCAACAGCGCCGATCCAATTCTTCATACCAAGGGTCAGGGAACTCAATATATGATGCTTTGCCACCGGTAGGTTAATTATCTTGTCAGCTTCAACCAATGGTAGATAGACAGGCCAGACATCCAGACGATTTCCCCGCAAGTTCATGTCCCGCATGAGAGATTTGGTGGGATAAACCAGCTCCGCCCCAGTTTTACTTGCTACAGCATCTGCACCCGTAACCTTGAAGCAGAACGCGGCATCGTCAATGGTATTATCAGCGATTCTGACCTTTTTTGCCCCGGCTTCTTGACAAAGCTCAATGACCGCTTGCAACACTTCCGGATTTGTGGTGGCTCCCAGGTGAACCGGTCTGGCCCAGGAGATATTCGGTTTGATAACTACCACATCTCCCCTTGACACAAATCGTCTCATTCCTCCGGCCGCTTCGAAGACCTTTGTCACCAACTCTTTCTCTTTGTAGCCCTCTTCTGCGCCAACGCCTTCCACAATAAATCCTGTCTTTTTTGCCCCGGCCCAAGCCAAAAGTGGTCCTCGGACAGATCCCGTCACAAAACCGGCCAGCGCTAAAGAGCCGGATACGTGAAGTAGCCTTTTAATAGATTCTCTTCTTGTCATGGGATGATGTAGCGCCATAATCCACACCTTTTGAATTTGCCAGGATGGCGGCCTGATGGGTTGTTTCCTTAGCGAAGAAGATCTGCGTCTGGTCTGGTCCGGCCGGCAAAGAGCCCTTATTACAACAATAGATCTTGTTTCCAGCCAAAATGGGCGATCTTTATTTTTTCCATACGGCTCGTTCCCAGGCCGTAGACTTTATCAGCAGCTTCTACGCAGATGGGTGGCGGAGAAAGGGGCCAAGGTTCGCCTCGTAAAGCCCGCCTTTTCTCTTCGATAATTCGTAGGCAAACAGTCTCGACTGCAACTGGGTCCGTACCGGCGATCAAGCCACTGTATGGCCATTTATAGCGAGGATCAGCCTGAGGCCCTTTATCACAAAGTGGATAGAGCGCGTCCACCAAGATAAGTTTTGTTTTCCCTTTCACATGAGGAAGATGCCAAATCTCCCCCAATTTTGCACTGTTTTGATCGTGATATGCAGAGGGGCTGCCTGAATACATAATGTAGTTTTTTAGAACTGTACCGATCCCTGTTAACCAGTGTGCTTTGAGAGCTGGTAGTGAAATCAAGGCGGTGCAGCGCTTCACTTTTCTAGATGAACCTTGCGCCATTTTGATTCTGTTTTTTGGAACACCGATGTCCATTAATGCTATTTTAACAGCATAAACCAGTTCATCATGCGTTGGATTTAAATGCCCTGTCGACACCAGACCAACTGTATCATCTGGTGTGATTATCTTCGACCATGCTTCTTTACTATTTTTTCTGCCCGTAAGTTGAACGATAGACTGATCAAGAATCTTCTGCAGCACCTTGAAATCGACATCTAGGCCTGCATTCATTACATCTTTATCACGGACCACCGTAACTAAACTTGATGGAGCTGATTTCTCACTCCCCACAGCCCACCTAACACCGAACATGGAAGTCCCTAGAGTTGCCCCAATGGTCCCACGTATAAAATCTCTTCTTGTGATTAGCCTTCGTTTATTTGGCATGATCATCCTCCCGTTCTTAATAAATTGAATTGAATTTGTTCGATGATCATTCGGGCAGAGTTCTCATCTGGGCATTCGAACACAAGTGCGACACACGGACCATACACTTTATAGCCTAACCAACCATCCTCGATTTTGAAGTAACTCTGGCTTTCGGTCATTGAGCTTGTGCCGAAATTTTTCTTCTGTTCTGGTAGATAGGTTTTGTGGAAGTGATCCAGTGCTTGTTGCGCTTGTCTAGAATCGGCATATCTTACAAAAAGAAACTGGACACGCGTACGATCTTTACCATCCATGCTGTCATAGGGTGCAGCAACAGCTTCGGTTGAAAGATCTAGGTTCAGAATATTTTGATGACTGAGATAGTATAATGAATTCAGGACCAGATGCGAACGAAAATAACCGATCCTGTCGTTTCGTAGTTTCCAATCCATACCAATATCAATAGGAAGAATTTTCAATAATTCTGGCTCAGGGGGACTCTTTCGGTTCGCAGCAATTGTCTTACCTAAGGTAAGCACGGCTTGTTTTGAGGCAGGAGTTTCACGGAAAGCCATGACTCGACAATAGAGATTGTCCGACCAGACGCGCAATAAGCCTGCACCATAGAGGGCCCTGGTCGATGAAGTAAGAGATTGGTTCGATGTCTTTGCAGGAGAGTCACTGAAAGATACTCGCTCACCGCCCCAATCCAAGGAAAGCAAACCAAAAGCATCGTCAGAGGTCTCCATATAATATAGTTCTACTAAGATGCTTGTTTCATCATCAGCCTTATACTCATATACTTCAAGGTGCTTAAAACGATAGGCCAGATAAAGTTCTCCAGCTCCGTTCATATACTCAAAAATATTTCCAGAATCAATTACTCGAGGCGCATCAGGCCTAGTCCAAACACCAATAGTTTTGGGAAGATTAAGTTTTCTTACTTTCATCCTGCCAGTTGCTCCCTCAGATGTTGAAACCATCAAAGCAATTGTCAAAAGAAAAAAGGCTGTTCTCGACGACATTTTCATTATGGTCAGTTTATTTCCAAAGATATGCGGTAAAGATTCTTTCTTTTCAAATACTTATCGGTTTTGAGAGTGGGTCTATATATTGCTGAGTTATCGCAAGTCTTAATGCTTTAGTATATTACTAAGAATATCTATCTACGGAAAGGTATCTGTTTCAAGAATACTAGCACTATATATGGCTGCAGATCAATGATGGGACGGGTAAATGTCTCTTGCCAAGATGTGAAATTTGCACGGATCCAAGATATGATAAGCAGATGTAAAATTTTGGTGAGTGGTAGCAATTAAACATCTATAGCAGGGATACGTAAGTAGCCGGTCGAACAGTTCTGGCGCTATATAAAGTGGAAGGAGAAAGGATCAGATCGACACTTCGCTCCAACCGTTATCATGCAAGAGTTATACGGACATCTGGCCCCTTAACATTTAATAGTAGAGATGCAACCCCGATTTGCAATTATAGATGCTTTAGTTGCGGCCGGCCATGACGCCTCCGTCAACATCCCAGATTGCACCAGTCACCCATCCTGCCTCGTCTGAAAGCAAGAAATCGATCACAGCGCCCACATCCTCCGGCTGTCCTATGCGTCCGATCGGGTGAAAGCTGTCAAAGCCTTTCAAGGCTTCCGTAATCTTGTCTTCCTCAATAAAAGATTTATAGATCGTGGTCTGAACTACCGCCGGGGATACGGCATTGACACGAATATTGTACTCGGCCAGCTCCATTGCCAGATGTTGCGTCAAAGAATGCAGACCTGCCTTTGCCATTGAATACGCAGAGGACGGAGTAGCTTTGATCGCTTGTTTAGCCCACATCGAGCCAACATTTACTATCAATCCACCGCCATTTTTCTTCATATTTTTGGTCACGGCTTGGGTGACAAAAAAAACGGCCTCATTGAGATCCATGTACTTCTTGTAATCTTCAAGTGTATGATCAAGGAAAGACACAGGTTTGAAATAGCCGGCGGCATTTATCAGATATTTAATCGCACGGCTATCACTGTCGATTTTTGAGATGAATGCTTGCACCCCATCAGAGTCATACAGATCAAGCGATACGGTCTCTACATCGACGTTACCAACGTTTTGTACGTCTGTTTTGGCCCGAGCCAATTGATCTTGCCCTCGTGCAATAAGGATTAAATCCACGCCTCGTTTCGCCAGTCTTTTGGCAGTATCAAGAGCGATGCCTGCCGATCCGCCTACAATTAATGCTGTTTCTTTGGTCATTGTCTCCTCCATTCTATCGCATTAAATAATATGGATATAAATAATGATCGATGACCTTGAAATCAAGGTAAACTTAAGGTTTTTTAGATTTACCGGCGCTATTCGACCCTTAAGCCGCACTTTTAGCTTCTGAGGACTCGGAACAAAATAGTGGGGTAGCAATTCAAGGATGTTGGTTAAACATCTCTTGCCAAGATGTAAACTTCCGGGAAATTAAAGATATGAAAAGGAGATCGAAACGTTTTGGTGGGATGCCAGAGTTTATATAGATAGCAGAGATCTTTATATCAAGGTCAGGTAGGATAACTACTATATGCGGTAGCAGGATCTCAAACGAAAAAGTGTGGATTGAAGTATGTAATCTACATTCCGGGCATTCGAATACGAAGATCAGATAATCACGGTTGTCCCTTTCTAATCCAGTGGATCACAGGATTAAACCAGATTTTTTCGGGCTTAAAGAAAAGTCTATGACCACTTTCGCTTTCCAATTTGATTTCAGTGCTTGAGATACCCTCCGACGCCGTCGAAAAGGCGCTGTCGCAACTGCTAGCAACTGAATCGGAAGAGGCATAGATGGAGAGAAAACGACCCTTGAGGGTTTTGTAATCTGGGTATGCATCCAAGAGCGGTTTTATTTCACAACCCGCCATTACAACGAAGTTGACTTTGGGATTCCCTAATTTTGAAGAGACACAAAGAGCGATCACACCACCCTTTGAATGCCCTGCGACCGTGATGTTCTCGGGTGGGACGCCTGCATCTAGAAGGGTCCTGATTTGACCTACAATTTTCCCTGCATATGCACAGGGGATAATTTTTCCAGACCGTACCTCGCTTATCACAATGAAACCGCTGTCTGCAAAGTCATTCAGAAGGTCGTAATATTTACAATCCCCATCTGGACCGTGTTTTTCCACATAATAATTATGAAGAAAGAAGAGATATTTAGCCGAGGCATCGATAGTAGAGGGCACATCATATGATGCTTGTTTCGCATAGGATACTGAGACATAGCCTATCATGGACAGTGCAAGCAAAACTAATACAATCAAGACAAAAGAACCGTTTCTAGCAAGTAGTCGCTTCATCGTATCTCCTTTTCTGTTGAGGTGGTATTTCACTACCGGATAAGTTGTAGCCATGCACATTTTTTGGCGAATTAGTTATCTTTTTAGTGGAGGTTTCAGCCTTAGCCCAAAAATCACAACAAAAACTATGGCGATTATGAAAAAAGGTGCTACATTCCTTAGCTCTTCAGGACTAGCGAAATTGAGGAAGTCCAGCCACCAGCGAGGGACTCTGGGGTCTACCTGCCAAGAAGAACTGACATCGGCAGCGGCGAGTTTGTTGCGTTCCATTTTCCAATAAAGCTTGGCTCTGGTTCTATAAGCGTCGGCCTTGGCTCGTAGATCACCCCTAAGCTTGATGGCGGTGGTAGCATCTCGGAAAGCTTCCTCGTCCTTATCGCTCAGCCGATAAGCTTCCGCCCGGTAAGCATAAGCTGTAACATGTTCTGGTTCCATCTCGATGGCGCGGGTGAAATTATTGATGGCAGGTTCATAAATTTCACTTTTAAGATAGCCCATACCCAATATCCAGTAAGCCTCAGCTTTCGCTGGCGCAAGGTCAAGATATGTCAGGTAATCCTGAATCACCTTGTCATATTTCTCCTGAAAATAATAAAGTAATCCTCTTTTTTCATAAGCAGCAGCCAGTCTTGGATTCAACTCCAATGCCTTAGTGAAGTAGCCGATCTTTTTGCGGGTCACCGAGCCCTTAACTCCGAGATTGAAGTAGTCCATGGCATCTTCGCCATAGGCCGAGGCTGAGGTCAGCCAGAGGAGTGTAAAGAGACAAATCGCAGCTATTCTCATGTTGCTATCTCCTGATCTAGTTGGTGCTAACTGCGGTAGATATTGCATTACTGCTTTTCCTTAGAAGGAATCTTGCCTCCCTCAAGCGCCTTTCTTGTAGCCTTAAGGCCTGCCAAGGAAAAGCGGGTTATGTGATCGGCCAGCTGCCCCAGATACTCCTGCATGCTTGAACGGTCGGGGTTGAGGCGGAGGTGGACGGACCAGTGAGTGTCGTAATACAGAATCTGGCCGATAATGGAGCAGTCACAATCCCGAACGACGTCTTCAGGAGCATCATGGCCAATGATGTCTCGGATGATGGAGCGGATCTCGTCGGTGTCATCACGGAGGAGCTGGTACACCTTTTCATCCAGTTCTGGGGTGGTGGCGCGCGTCATTTCCCTTAGAAAAATCTTGCGCAGATTAACCAGAAGCTCATTAAATCTAACGGTGTCTTGATCACTAAGGAGCTCATCGCATGAGCTGGCGTCTTGTTCACTCACGCCGAAAGTCCACCGGCAGACTCGCAGAATATAGTAGTGCAACCTTTCTTCGGGGGTCTGCCCCTCCCGCTGCCTGGATTCCTCCTCACGCCTAAACTCCTGACCTTTTTTAAACATCATTTCGAGGATGGACCTGTAAAGGCTCTCTTTGCCCCCGAAGTAATAATTCACTGCGGACACATTGGCACCAACCCGGAAGCAAATATCCCTCACCGTTGCGCCATCGAACCCCTTCTCGGCAAAGACATTGATGGCCGCACAGAAGAGCTTTTCCTTGGTGTTTTCTTGTGTTAAATCAGACATATATTCCCTTTTGGTTGGAGCTAAAACACTCGCTTAATACACCAGTTTAATACTAATGTTTCATAGCGCCGAAATTTTGTCAAGGTATTTTTAATGAAGACTTTTGAGAATGGTCTTTGCCAGGTTGTTGTATGGGCAGGCAAGGGATTATATTACATTCAGAGAATACATCGTAAAGGGAAAGTTATCAGGATGGTATCAACTACTCAAATCGGGGAGATGCATTTCAGTTCGCAAAAGGCAGTTAGAAAATACAGCTTTTGATGAGTTAAACATACTCCTACTAAACCGCTAGAAGAGTGCACTCAATATCCCTGCCACTGAAATGGTATTTACGAATGCTCGGACAAAGTATTGTAGTAATCCTCTAACAAAGAGAAATTTTGATCTCTTGCCAAGATGTGAAATTCTGTAGAAGTTTAGGTATGATCAGGAAATCATAAGTTTTTGGTGGGATCGCAAATTAAAGATAAATAGCAGACATTTTAACCCTGAGATAAATCCGGCGATATACAAGGACTGGTACTTTCTAAGACTGCATCGTTAAACGAAAGTACATTACATGTGGAGAGCAGCTCAAAAGTTTAGGCAAAGTCTAATATCCACCATCAGGCCGAAATTGAAGATTGCAGCTTAAGATGATTAGTCGTGGTATGGAAAATTGTAACGGCTTTGATTTGTTTTGTTTGCGTCATTTGTATATCCTTAATGTATTCTTTTCTTATGCTGAAGAATTTAGATGCGATGATCATCCGTGTCGATGCAAATTAGCGTAAGAAGGCTCAACCCTATCCTTGTGCCATTTGTGGGGCAACCAGGAAGAAAGTTATGATGTTGTTATCTGGACAACGCCTCCATTCCCCGGCGGCAGATTTCTTTGGCATATTCTGTCCAGATGCCCTCACCCCAATAACGGAAACAACTGGTTTGTGACAGCAGGAGATTTAATAAGGCTTCCTGGTAGGATTTGCTTTTAGAATCGACTTTTTCGGATGGATATTTCTCATGAAATGCTGCACTTAGTTTATCAATGGGATCGAGCACGTTTTCATATCCTTTGACCCAACTCCGATCATTCGTCCAGGAGGCCCGGTCAAGATTTAGAGGCCGGCCGGATTCGGCAAGCTTTCTAAGGGCTTCGTCGCAGGCATGAAGCCCAAAATCGACGACCCTTTCCCAGATACGATGCTGACTCACAGGTTGAACCGGAGTAAAGTTTTTTTCCTTTAAACCCTTTTGTTTTATAAATTCAAGATACTCCGAACCGTTCATCGCCAAGACCCCTTCCTTGCCAATTTCCGCAAAAGCCTGATAATAGGCCGGCGGAAATTCATTCATCATAACCCCGCCGTTTTCTCCGTCACCGATTTGACAGACAAACGGAGGCAGGTTTTTGCCGCAGTAATCTTGTCGCTGAAGAGTTTTGCCTTCGTAATAAGGTTGCATTTGAGCGACCAGTTTTGTATCTGAGCCTTGAGTTTTAATTAAAACGCTTATCTCGACGATTTCTCCGAGGGAATTTTTGGCGACCAGTTGATGCGGGAAATGGGGCCGGATGATCCCGCTGCCATCTAATTGCTCAATGGTATGCTCCTGTACCATCAGCCACTCGTATCCGCATTCTCTCAATGCTTTAACATATTCATAACAGACGTCCGGATGAATCGGCAGATGCATCTCGGGCGCAGAGAACCCTTTAACCCTTTGTTCTGCCTCTCGGCCGAAAATAGACGCAAAATGGGCACGCCAGGCCGATATGTGCAGCCGAATATCTGGAACTGGAGTGGAACTAACCACGGCATGAGACCACATCGTCCCAAGCCATTCCACATAAGAATAATATTTTTGATCGCAGGTTATTCGTTTTAAGTTTTCAATGACCCTCTCGTTGTCCATCTGCTCCAGGCCCCACAACAGATTTCCCGAATAATCCAGCATAACCCGCGGATTCTTTCCCTGCGCAACGAGTTCGGGCACAATATCGGACATGCGGGAATAGCAATCCATAAAAACCGGGGCGTTGTGGTTGTCCCCTATATGTTGATGCTCCATCATGTATTGCAAGTTGGAAATCAACCGTGACGTTCGTAGGTCATCGGTTTCGGCGAAAATCGTGGGTTGATGCATATGCAGCGCAATACCAAAAGCACTCACGACTCGATCGAAATTAATATTCGAGGCCGGTACATAAAGCATCTTGTCGCCCTTTGCCGACTTTTGCCCTTTATCAGCCATACCCGTTATTTGCGGAATATCGCGATCAACTTTATTCATCTTGATTCCCCACACACACGGTTTTGGTCTTTTTCGAACGCTTTTGCTGTCTGTTGTCGCTCATTTCATGTGCCCACCGAACCTTCAAACCCTTATAAAATCTGATCCGTGATATCAAAAGCAGAAACCACGGAAAATATTCGCCCCTTCAGCAATATGCGGCCTATCTGCTGTATAGTAATACGACAAAGTTCACCAGAACATCGTACATTATAATATATAACAATGGCTTATCTGATAATGCTCGGAATATTGAAACCCAAAAATACTAAAACCCTCATCCGTGCTGATTAAACCATATTACACGTCCAAAGATTTCTGCCAGAAAAGGGCCATTGCAAAACTAAAGATTACATCCCTTAATTCACACTTTCCCTCCAGCAGATTCAATACAAGATATGGGAGTTGGTTTTAATGGATGTTCTTTCTCTGGGGGCCTTCTCTCTTATTTTCAGTAATCTTATTTAAAAACTGCTACAAAGATTCAATCTATCGCTATGATGATTGGTCCAAATGATATGATCAGGATGAGTTCGATCGGTAATCCACCCCTGAAACCAATGGGACCAGTTTCCGGATGTTTGATTAGGGTGCCATAGATTGTCGCACCAACGAAAATTCCGATTATCGCGACCAACACGATGGGAACATCGGTAGAATAGTGTCCAGAAAGCGAAGCAAATAGGCCAACCACAAAACCAATAATCAGCAAAGATAAGGAACTGAGGAAAGTTGCCACGTAAGCTATCCCGTAGGAGGGTTTAAATTTGGCAATCTTTTTTGTGCCAAACTGGACGAAAAGTGCGATCACGAAAGAACCAATTACTGCCCCTGCCAAATGCATCATCAGTGGTCCCTTGACACTTATTAAGTATGCTATTATTTCCCGAATTAAGACCGAAAATATAATAATTAAACAAGCGACAAGTGATACTACAATGGTAATAAACCAACTCTTTATCTCTTTCTTTGCTCTAAGCGAAAGCATTTTGTCATTTCTCAATATAAAACGAGAATAGCTCCGATTCCAAAAGCGACAAAAACCGCTTTCAGATTAGGCTAATTAATTAAGACGTGTCAAGGAAAACAACCATTCTGAAATGCGTAGAGGGTTTTAAAAGGAGGGCACTGAGTGCATATAATGTTGAGAAATACCCAACTCGATTATTACGAAAGTTAATATTACATCCCTGTATCCACACTTTCAGGTTTTGAGGAGGCGGTGACCTGACCCCCTGACAGCGGTCCAGGTTTTATGAGAGAATCATGGTGCAGCCTGGAGAAATGAATAAGGAGGTCAGAATGAGCCGGAGACGCTTTAAACCCGAACAGATCATCAGAATGCTTCG
>Ga0316190_10003002_pt1 | contig 12285 bp, 9 predicted proteins | sample Eddworburrow2_MG_FD_204929 | JGI IMG/M metagenome (GOLD analysis project Ga0316190, IMG submission 204929) | Coastal sediment microbial communities from Maine, United States - Eddy worm burrow 2 | ecosystem: Environmental > Aquatic > Marine > Coastal > Sediment | place: USA: Maine | collected... | reverse complement strand
AACTGACGGTCCGACCCGGGTTTATATTAAACGATGTCTCGACTTTATCGAAAGCCCACCGCCCGATGAATGGGATGGGGTCTATGATTTCACCACAAAATAAAAATCAGTTCGTTCTGATTTTGATAAATTAAAAAGTACCCACTTTAGCCTGCTTTGATAACGTAAAAGGGAGCCACCCTAAACCAGCCAGCGTATTATTTATTTTAAATCGAATAATACGAGGTTGAAAGGATGCTAAAGATGAGTCAGTACGAATTAATCAAGACAGCACATCGAGTTTATGAAAAGTCTATTCGCCAGATAGCGAAAGAATTTGGACACTCTCGAAAAACAGTTCGCAAAGCTCTTCGTGATGTGAGTCCGGCGTATCAGCGGAAGGCGCCTCCTGTAAGTCCTGTGATGGATTGTTATCGGGCGACCATATTATCGTGGTTACGGTCAGATTTGGAAGTTCCTCGGAATCAGCGTCACACGGCTCGCCGGATTTATAGCCGCCTGGTGGAAGAATATGATTTTCGGGGAGCAGAATCGACGGTTCGTCGTTACGTTCGGCTCTTGAAGATAGACGAGGGCTTATATAAGCGTGAAGCGTTTATTCCGTTAGAGCCTGAGATGGGCAAGGAGGCCGAAGTTGACTGGGGCCGAGCGGTTGTGGTAGTGGCTGGCAAGAAACAGACTGTTGAGTTGTTTTGTATGCGTTCGAAGTACAGTGGCAAAGATTTTGTTCGGGCATATCCTCATGCGCGCCAGGAAGCGTTTTTTGATGGCCATATCTATGGTTTTCATTACTTTGGCGGTGTTTTCCCGCGGTTAGTGTATGATAATTTGTCTTCAGCGATCCTGCATGTGCTAAGAGGTAAAAAACGAATCGAGCAACAGAACTTTGTTACTTTTCGCAGTTATTACACCTTTGAGGCTTGCTTTTGTAATCCTGGCAAGGGTCACGAGAAAGGCGGCGTAGAGGGTTTGGTAGGTTACGCCCGGCGCAACTATATGGTTCCTTTGCCGGAGGTCGAGAGTTTTGCAGAACTCAACGAACGTTTGCTGAAGAGTTGCCTGGCTCATGGAGGTCGCCAAACTTCCGGAAAACCTGCGACCATCAACGAGTTATTTGAGGCCGAACAATCTTTGCTATTGTCCCTGCCCGCCGCAGATTATCCGGTCAAACAAATCTTCTCTGCGAAAGTAGACCACTATAGTACTGTCAGGGTAGACTTGAATCGCTATTCGGTACCAACCTACTATGCCGGCTTAAAGGTCAATGTGGAACTGTGTGTGGAAAGAGTTGTGATTTTCTATAACCGGGATAAGATTGCTGAACATCAGCGTACCTTTGGCAAGGACAAATGGCAGTTGAACCCCTTTCACTATCTGCAGCTATTAGAAAAGAAGCCCATGGCCTTTGATTCCGCTCGTCCGATTCGGCAATGGCGAGCGTCGTGGCCGGCCTCATACGAGCGTTTATTAAAGCATTTTCGCCACAAAAATGGCCAGAGTCGCGGCGCCAAGGCATTTCTGAAAGTGTTGTTGCTGCTAAAGCGGTATCCGAAAACCCTGGTTGAGCGCGCCATCGAAAAGACATTGGAATTGCAGTTGTCTGACGCCTCCGCCCTGGAGCTTCTGATAGAACATTGGCAAACGCCTGCCAAACGGCTTGACCCTCTCAAGATGAGTGAATTTCCGGAGTTAGTCGGCTACCAGGTCGAAGCGCCGGATCTGGAGAGCTACGGCGCCTTGTTGAAGGGAGAACGCTGATGAGTGATTACACAGGTGAGATGGTACTGAAAGAAAATCTTAAATTGTTACGTCTGCCCACTATTCTGCGGGAATGCGACGCCTGTAACAGAGCTGCGATTGAGAGCGCCAGTGGTTATGTTGACTTTTTGAGTACATTGACGACGCTGGAAGTTCAAGAACGAGCTGCCAAACGGGTCAAACGCCGAATATCTGAGGCACAATTCCCAGCCCTGAAAACCCTGGAAACCTTTGAACTCCCCAAGGCGCTGGGCTTAAGCAGTCACCTGGTTCGGGAACTGTCAGATGGTAAATTCATCACTCAGGCCGAAAATTTGATACTCTTGGGCAAAAGCGGAACAGGCAAGACTCATTTTGCGATTGCCCTGGCCATTGAGGCCTGCCGAAATAACTTTAAAGTGCGCTTCTCAACGGTATGCAAACTGGTAACCGAGTTGCTGGAGGCCCGGCAAGAGTATCGCTTGAAACAGCTTATGGAACGTCTGAAACGGTATGAGTTGTTAGTGTTGGATGAATTGGGATATGTTCCCTTCACCAGGCCCGGAGCAGAATTGCTGTTTCAGATATTGGCTGAACGTCACGAACAGAAAGCTACTATCATTACGACCAATCTACCTTTTCCGAAATGGACCGAGGTCTTTGGCGATGTAACACTTACCGGAGCGCTGCTGGATAGAATCACCCATCACTGTCATATTATAGAGTTCAATTGGGCCAGTGTTCGCTTTCAGCAGAGTTCAAAAAAGCATACGCTCAATACTCAGTTCCATAAAAAACAATCTGTGGATGTGAAAGGAGAACAGCAGACAAAAACTGGTTGATGAGGCCAAAGGTAAACAAAAATTTAACAGATAAACTAACCCGTTTTGGTCGGTGTAAGCTCAGTCGCCCTACGAGCGATTGAGCTTACACCGACCCCTTAACCTGGTGGGTTCCGTTTGCTTTATCACGGTGGGTCCCTTTTTCTTTGTCATTGTCACGCCTCTTGAACAACGCCAAATTCCGTTATAAAGCGACCGTTGAACAGATTGATTTTACTCAGCGCAGAGGACTCGATAAAAATATCCTCTTGCGACTGGCACGCTGTGAGTGGATTAACAAGGCTGAGAACGTCCTTATCACCGGATCCGCCGGTGTTGGCAAAAGCTTCATCGCCTGCGCGCTCGGACACCAGGCCTGTATTAACGAATACAAGGTCCTCTACCACAATGCGCTCAAACTCTTTACAAAGCTCAAATACGCAAAAGCCGACGGCACTTACCTCAAAGAACTAATACGAATCCAGAAGCATCAACTCATCATCCTCGATGATTTTGGCTTGCATCCTATTGACGAGCAGAGTAAATTGATTTTACTTGAGCTTCTTGAGGATCGATACGGTGAACAATCTACCGTCATCACCTCCCAGTTCCCAACATCAAACTGGCATGACATTATCGCAAATCCGACCATCGCCGATGCCATTCTTGATAGATTAGTACACAATGCCCACCAAATACGACTGAAAGGAGAATCCATGAGAAAAACGCAAAAGCCAAAACCTGATTCCGGTTGAAAACTGCCACCGGCCCCTCTCTAATAAACGAGGAATGTTCAAAGAACAAACTGGTAACCTTTCAGCCGGAATCGGTGGCAGACTTCACCGGAATACGCAAGCAGGAGATCTATCTTTTTCATTATAGAGCCTACAGTCGAATCATTTAGCCACTTTTTTGAATTTTAGCAGCCTCTTTACTTCCATTAGTTCATCCTTCTGGAAAAAATTTATTCCCCAAAGAATCAACGCAAAACTGAAAATCGAAAAAAAACTAACGCCGAGACCCAATTTCCCAGTAACCCAGGGTGAGTTAAACTTCAAAAAAGCCGCAATTGTCACTGCCAAAAGAATTTTAGAGAGGCGCTTGAATTCATATTGGATTGAATAGAGTCTATTGGAAAACAGGTAAACTACGATTTGCATTATGAAAAATGAGATGGCTGTTGCTATTGAAGCGCCCATAATACCTGATTTTGGCACCAAAATAAAATTTAAAAACAAATTTGCCACAGCTGCAACTGCGGCGGCAATTGCATAAAACTCTGTCTTTCCCGAAATGCCAATGCCAACGCCCAAAACGTCTGCCATCCCACGAAAAAGAATGCCGATAAGTAAAATTGGCACAATACGCCAGGCAGGGTGAAAAGACACCGTAGTCATACCAAAAATAATCGGCTGTGCAAATACAGCGAGAGCCAACCCGATTGAGCTGGCTGCCAGTACATAGTATGTGAATATACTTGAAAGCTGTTTCTGTGCATTTGGTTGTTTAGCAAGTCGAAAATAAATCGAAGGCCAATTTTTTTCAAATGGTTCACGTAAAATAAATTGTAGAATAAGCGCGATTCTAAAACCGACAGCATAGAGACCGATTTCGTGTTCATTCCAATAGTGAGCGAGAAACCAGCGATCCATTGAGGTAATAATCCACAAGGCCAATGCAGCGGGCATAAAAGGCAACCCAACTCGAAGACATTTTTTCATGAAGCGCGTTGAGAAGGCAAATAAAATATAGCTTCTGATAAAATAGAGATTTACCACAAGCGCTAGGATAGCGGATATAATTTGACTAAACAGTATGCCTTGCACCGCAAGCAGTAATATAGCAACGAAATATATATTTAAGCAGAGTGTAAGGCTAAATTTCCCAAGATTAATCGCCGTAAACCGGGTAGATTGAAATTCAACCAGATAAATTTGTTGTGGGACGATACTGTTCGCATTGAGAAAACCAACAACCATGGCAAGACGAAACAAACCCACCGCTTTAAGGTCGCTGGAAAATGTTAAAACAAGAGGCTCCAATAGATAAAACGTCAGACCAAAGATGATAGAGGAAGTTACAAACATGAATATTGCAGCGCTCGTAACCGCAAGCTTTTGCTCATCTTTATTCTTTGTGTCGTACAGCAAGACGCGTCGAAGACCACTCCCAACGCCAAACCCGCAAAATATTAGCAAAATCTGCATTGTGACCATCAAAATTTCCAGCCTGCCATAATCTTTTGGCGCCAGGAAGTTTGTATAAAGGGGGAAAAGGAGAAAGGAAACGCTTTTGGTCAATACATTCCCAAGAGCAAAAATCGACGAGTGTTTGGTTATTTTTATTAAAGGATTTTGCACTTTCCCATAGTCGATTTGGTTAAACTGTTTCTAGCGCTTTGTTGAACACTTTGGTTAATTGCAGGGTCAACATATCGCGCCTGAAATGTGCAATTTTAGTTTGATCAGGCTCCACTGTCAGCGCGCCCACTTTCCATTTTGAATAAGCTTGTAATACTATCTCGGCAATTTCATCGGTGTTTTCCGGGTCAACAACAAAACCTGCGCGGACGTTACGGATTATCCGGGCGGCCTCACCGTTTACTGGAACGGCAGCCAGAATTGGCGCGCCAATTCGCATATATTCGAAGATTTTGCCCGTCATGTTATATGGTATTCTATTTGGAATGACCAGTAACAGTAAATTTGCCTGCATCATTGCCTCAATTGATTCTGAATGAGATACATATCCCCGGAGTTGGAAAAAGTTTGAAAAATGGTCGGAGTAACCACTTTTTTTTAAAAACGATTTTACAAATCTACAACTATTGCCAACAAAAGTCATTCTGAGTTCCGGGGTGAACTGAATCACCTGTTTTAACATCGTATCGATAAATCGAGCTGGACTATAATCTCCATAGGCCGACCCGCAATATACAATTTCAAATATGTTTGTTGCTTTAGGTTGAATAGATCTTTTTGAAAGAATCTTTTCAAAGTCTTCCTCATCAAAACCGTTGTAAATAGTATTTACCTTGGCTGGAGCCAGGTTGAATTCTGAGATCAAGTTGTCGGAGCACATTTTTGTTACAGAAATGATTTGATGAGCTGTCCTTAGAATCTTTTTTTCCAACATTGTATCTAAACGTTGGCGAATTTTTCCCAATGTTTCATAGGCCAATTTATTTTGTGTCCAGGGGTCGCGAAAATCGGCAATCCATTTCAAGTGCGGAAACTTTTTTTGCAGGGTTAAGCCAACCAGGTGAGCTGTGTATGGGCTTGATGTTGTATACAAGACATCAAACCTTTCAGATTGGCACAAAGCCTTTGCAGCGCGCGCGGCCGGTAAGAGCCAACCAATTTCGGGATCAGGAATTAAAAATTTTGTGAGAAAAGTTGCAAGAAAGCGTAGTTTTAGTTTTCTGAAAATGGCCAGTAAAAAATTAACAGAGTAGAACGCGGTTCGGATAACCTTGACATTTTGTGGAATATCATGAAAAAGTTGCTCGTCAACAACGTAAAAACGACTCGGCTTCACGCTAAGCACGGTAACTTTCCACCCATTACGCGCCAGATATTTTACAAACTTTGTCGTTCTCTGAACGCCACCGCCGCCCAACGGCGGAAACAGGTAGGCTATGACTAAAACATGTTTCATAGCTTACTAAATTTGATGCTTGCCCGGCAAATCAAATTTACCTGAAAACAGTGCTCATGTCGACTGACAATACAAACTTTTTTATTTTTCAGCCACCTTTTGAACAACAGATAGTATTTCAAAAAGATTTTTTTACTCTTTATCAATAACCATATCCAGTATGCTGGCAAATTGTTTGGCTTGTGATTCTCTATTAAAAGTCAATCTGCGTTTATTCAGTTTATCAGAGTTAATACCTTTGATATGATTTTGCAACTCAACAGCAATCGCGTGTGGATCATCTGGCGAGACAATTGAAGTGCACCCGAATGTCCTGAGGAGATCTGCTAACTCACTATCGGGAGGGACAACAGCGAGAATTTTTTTCCCTGACCGCAGGTATTCGAATACTTTTGCTGAAATAAGCAAATGGTCAGTTTGCAACAAAAGCAATAACTCTGCGCCTAATTGTCTGGCAATACATTCATGATGAGGCTTGTGACCGAGTATTTTGACATGATTCTGTAGTTGGCGTTCTGAAATCAGGTTTTTGGCTTGGGGATCATCAAATAATCCAATAAATACAACCTCAAACATATTTTTTAACGAATCGTCTTTTTTCAGAAGAATACTTATCGCCTCCATAACAGGAACAACCGGATATTGTGAAGCTAAACATTTTCCAGTATAAAGTATTGTAAATTTAGATCCTGAAACAGGACTCACATTTTTAAAATCTTCTTCGTCAAAGCCGTTATATATAAGCTTAACCTTTTGTCGGTTTTTGGTCATACTCATAAGGAAGTCATTTATTGTTTTTGTAGTGCCAATTATATAATCAGATTGTCTTACCAGAAAACGCTCAAGGAGGTGTTCAATTTTTTTTCTATAAAACGGCTCATTCGTGCGACGCACCTCATAAAGTTGAGACCATGGATCGCGATAGTCAAGAATTATTGGTTTCTTCAATATTAGCTTGGAAAAGTAAGCCAGAATAAAGGCAGAAGAGGGTGGATTTGTCGCCATAATTACATCAGGCTCATGTCCTTTTAGCAAGCCTTTTAGTTTAAAACCAGCCTTGATTGCCCAAAAAATTTGACTATCCGGCATCATCAACAAATTTCTTGCAAGCTTTAAAAATCTGTTGATGATAGAGATAGATCCATTTTGCGATTCTTCTATCGGTAACTTTGTATTATATTTTTTTCTGACTTTGAATGTCATTTTTTTTGAGATTGGGCTGCCAACACGTATTATTTTAAGTTCTTTATCAATTCCCTCAAATAGTTGGTCGTCTCGTTCAATAAAATCATTTTCAGCTGCGGTAAGAACGATCGGTTCCCAACCGAACTTGTATAGGTATTTAACTAACTTTGTTGGTCGCTGCACACCGACGCCGCCAGAGGGCGGAAAATAATAGGCGATAAAAAGAATTCTCTTTGGGAGTGGCATAAGGGTCTTTTTTGGGGAATATTAGACTCAAATAATCTTTATTGAAGAACGGCGTTCTACTTTATAAGCCAAACTCTCTATAAACAGAAAGCATGTTATCGACAACTTTTTTCTTGCCGAAAAGGCTTGAAACAATTCTTGCGTTCTTTTCCAAGGTAGCCCTGTCCCTGCCTACCTTAATTGCCTCTACTACTTTATTCGCGAGATCAATTGGGTCTCCAGGTTTAAAAAAGAGACAATCCAGACCATATTGGTCTTGATGATTTCCGGCGATATCGGCCAGTACAGGAAAGGCTGAACAAGCTGCAGCCTCCAGCAGCGAGACTGACAAACCATCGGATAAGGAGGTTGAAACGTAGATATCCATCTCCCTGTAGGCTTCGGCTAACCTGGTCTGATTAAGGCTACCCGTAAACTGGATATAACGATTCACAGACAGACGTTTGGCTAATCTTAGAAGTTCTTCTCTTAAGGGACCATCTCCCGCAAGAATGAACTTAATTTTTGAGCGCCTTTGCACGAGATAAGGAATGGCTTCGATAAGTGTTTGCACATTGTATATTTCACTAAAATTTCTGACACTCCCGATAACGATTAACTCATTCTCCTTAGGTTCCTTCGCAGGAAAGAAGATGTCATTGTCAATAAAGCTTGTGACTAATCTAATTTTAGTTTCCGGAACTTTTAGTTGAAGAAGAGGTTTTCTTAGGTTCTCATTTACAATGACTATGCCGTCAGCTCTCTTTAAAATAAATTTGACTGCATGATAATACAGCTTTTGTCTGCCTGGATGAACCAAAAGGTCGGAGCCGTGGATGGTAACCAGAAATGGATGGAAATCAAGGTGGGCTGCCATCCAACCAGAATCAGTCAGATAATGAGCGTGAAGCAATTTAGGTTTAGCGTTAACTATATTTTGTCTCAGACGGCGACCATTGCGCGCCCGCATGAAAAGTTTGCCCGCCGTTTTTACCATCTCAGGTAGTGGAAAAGGAGCGCGTACAGTGTCCATTGCCTTCACTGAATATTCCCGCGGCTCACAATCCGGCCACGGTGAATAAACCGCAAGTGAAAGGTTCCTTTCACGCAGCGCGGCTATCCATTTTTTGAAATGAATTGAGCGCGCATCACAAAAAAGAGCTATTTCAAGGTTGCCCATCGTTTCAGTTTTTAATCCGAGTTGGTAGATAAGCTTTTTTGATTTTCGAGGTCTTTACTAAGCCATGCAATGGATACACTCATCCCCATGTTCAACCACATTATCTTGTCGAACTGTTTTGACAGGAACATGCCTGAAATAGTAAACCCAATTAAAGTTAATTGAATGGCGCTCGCGGTATAATGTAATTTTTTGTCCTTTAACTGTAGGGCAATTTTTTGCGCTCTGTTTAAGGAGAGCATACAATATCCCAAAACTCCGGTGAAGAGCGTTAGTCCGGGTATCCCCAGCTCACCAGCGACGTGAAGAAACATATTATGGGCGTATCGCGGGATAGTTATATGTGTATATTGCATTGAATAGTTAACAAAGTTGCCGACGCCAACACCTAAAACAGGGTTGTCCAGAAACATCGCCAGGCCACCCTTTAGGATACGGTATCGTTGCAAGATGGATCTATCCAGATTACTAATCCTATCGAAGATGAATTCAAACCCAAACCCGAACTTATAATAAAACACGCCGCTAAAAAACATGAGGCCAAGAGCGGCAGTCCAGATTAAAGTTCTGTTCTTACGTTCCTTATACAATATACAGAAGAAAACAACAGTCGCGGCCAAGATTCCACCACGCGATAATGTGGGTATAATTGCGACACTTATTGCAAGGCCTAAAAGGAAGGCCAAAAACTTTAGGATTTTTCTTTTTTCAATACGGATTAAAGCGTAGCAGAACGGCGTGGCGCTTACAAGCACCATTGCAAGTGTGTTTGGGTCCTCGAAAAGTCCTCTTGTTCTTTGAAAAAAAACAAGAGGATTCTTGATTAGGTTAAGTAAATTCCAGCCGGCCAAGTAACCTGCGGATAAGATAATCGCCCAAAAACATGTCTGAAATGCTCTTTTTGTTTTAAGCAAATTTGCAGCGAGAATAAACACTACTAGCGCTTTAAAGTATCTGTCAAGAGCTTGAAAGGCATTTAATACACTATCTACATAAAACAGAGAAGCCATCGCTATTGTTGTGAAAGCCAAAACCAGCATATTTACCCGACTATAGACGAGCTTTTCACCCTGATGGATAAGTGTAAGCATCAAAATGCCAATCGCATAAGCTGCCACCACTTTAAACAGACCGGCCTGAAATGTGCTTGAAACTTGTGAATAGAGCATGAAAATACAAAGACAAAGCGCTACTTCCGGATACTCGATGCTTGAAAAAAGAACAAATAGGCCGCCAAAGAGCGCTATTACGAACCATAATTTCCCAAGCATGACAATAAAAACAAGAGCGCTCATTTCAAAAAAAAGACTGACGATGAGCGCTATTTTGAAGAATCTATGATCGACTTGAGGATATTGACGGGTAAGAAGGAGGATGCTATTCAAGAATTACATTCCAATGCGAGGACAATTAGCTTCGAAAAAGAAGTCGCTTTTTTGCTTTCTGTATACGAATTTCCAAATTATTCAGAATCGTAACCAATTCATCATAATCACCTGTTTGATTTTCCTTTAATTTTTGCAGGAAGTCAAGGGAAAGAAGGTAGAGTAAGGTAAAAGCGATGCTAATGATTCCTGCAGTCAAAACCATCAATGAGCGTTTGGGGGAATGTCGGAGAACAGGCGGCACAGCAGTGTCGATAATTTGCACGGTTGGCAAATCTTTCGCCGCTTCGATTTTCGCCTGTTCATATAGTGGTAGTATGAATTGCTGCAGAGCCTCCTGTAGCTTGAGTTCCCGATAAAGGCGGGCGAACTCCATGCCATATTCGGGCATCTTTTCCACGGCGACAAAAATTTCAAATTGTTCGGTCAACTCTTTCTGGTTACCCTCTACGATTCCCTGCTTTCCAACAAAGAAACCTTTCAGGTTTGAATTCAATTTTTGAATTTTATTTTGCAGCATTGACAATTGCGGATGATTTTTTGCCACTGCCGACGCCAATAAATCAGCTTCCACTTCCATACTTATTATTTCAGCTTGCAGGTCGGCCACTGCGGCAATGGTTGCGCTAACCTGTTCAGGCAACGCAATCGCTCCGGTGCGTTTTTGAAATGCAGTTAAAGAGTCTTCCGTAGTCTTTAGGTCATCTAAATTTTGTAAATAACGGCGTTCAATGTATTCGCGATTTTTTTGAGCCTTTTCAATTTTAAGCGCAATGTTTATTTGTTCTACGGTTTCAATAAAACTGTTGGCCATATCCGTGGCTAATTTCCGCGCATCATTTTCATCTTCCGTGGTTGGAAAAAAAGGCGTGCCAGCTTTTACGGTCAGACTCAGCGAGCCATCATCATTCATAAGAATTTCTGCCAGTGACCTTAATGTGCGCACGGCTGCTTCCATTGTTTCTTCGCCAAACCTTTCCTGCAAGTTAAACTTATTGGCAATAGATTCCATATTCGTGCGACTATTAAAAATCGCAATATAGATATTGGAGCCACTGGTGACTCCGCCAATACCCAGTCCGGCTGGAAGATTATTTAGAATTGAGCCTACATTAAAAATGTCATTGTCTGCTGGTGGCAAGATAGTGGTTTTTGCCTGATATGTCTTGGGGCATATCAGAGAATATGCCGCTGTTAATATGCACAGCATTAACCCGTTTACAATGAAAAGATTTATGTTTTTTACAGATATCGTAAGTAAAGAAATGATGGTTATGCGTTTTTTCATAATCATTTGGGTAAAACAGCTTTTTGGTCTATGCAGTGACTTTGTATTTTAGTGATTTTCGTGGATGGACAAATTGACTAAAACAGATCAAGGAATGTTCAATGACGGGTTTGTAATATCGTCCAAAATTTCTATAAACAGTAAAATTACGAAGGCTGAATATAGAAAACGAGGTTTCTATTTGCAAATCTATTTTGAATGAAGCAGTTTGTGTGTAATATCGCCTGCAATTGTTGTTTTGAAGCTGCCGAGTTTGATTTTTAGCGAAACTTTGTCTATAACTTACTCTTAATTATTGTCTGACCAGTATAGCAACGCAGAAAGTCAATTCCTGTTTGACATAATTATATTTCATCTATTTCTGTTAGGCAGATTTATTACCTGCGCTATCAATGGCTGTTGCCTTTTGCATGGGCATGGAAAAGTTTTTCTATTTCATGATCCATCTCTTAAACGGGGCGCTCATTACCGATAGTCTAAATGGAAATCGTGACCAGGAACGGCGCAAATTTGATAGTGGGATGTAGAATCTTGTTTGAAAATTTTATAAAATACATGAAAGAGGCAGTTTTGAGCCATATTCCATTACTGGAGGATTTATGCTGAGGAAGTTTGAGGAGCTTGGTTGTGACTCGTAAAAAAATTCTAATCATCGCCTATTATTTCCCACCTGCTGGCGGAGGCGGGGTTCAGCGCCCAACGAAATTCGTTAAATATCTTCGCGAGTTTGGCTGGCAGCCGCTTGTTCTAACCACTACTGAAGATAGTTTTATTGAAACGGACGCCTCTATCGTCAATGATATCCCG
>Ga0316190_10003000_pt1 | contig 12289 bp, 12 predicted proteins | sample Eddworburrow2_MG_FD_204929 | JGI IMG/M metagenome (GOLD analysis project Ga0316190, IMG submission 204929) | Coastal sediment microbial communities from Maine, United States - Eddy worm burrow 2 | ecosystem: Environmental > Aquatic > Marine > Coastal > Sediment | place: USA: Maine | collected... | reverse complement strand
AAAATTATAGCTCATGAATTCAATAATTGGTCTCAAACCACACATCGCGGCGCCAATTCCCAAACCGGCAAAACCATTTTCAGAGATCGGGGTGTCGATGACCCGTTTGGGTCCCCATTTATCAAGGAGTCCTTTGGTGACCTTGTAGGCTCCATTGTATTCAGCAACTTCTTCACCCATAATGAACACGTTGGCGTCTCGAGTCATCTCCTCGTCCATCGCCTGGCGAATTGCCTCTCGGGTATCTATAAGTTGTGTCTCAGCCATCTCTTTCCTCTTATTCGGCAAAGATCTCTTCTTCAAGAGTGATCGGGTCGGGCCAGGGTGACGCGTCAGCATATTTCATCGCCTCTACTACTAGTTCACGTTGTGCTTTATCGAGTGTTTTGTATTGTTCTTCGGTCAGTATCCCCATCTCTTCCATTTCGGAACGGAGTTTTAGGAGGGGATCATGTTTTTTCGCTTGTTCCAACTCTTCCTTGGATCGGTAAAGAGCGGGATCAGAAACTGAGTGACCTTTAAATCGTTCGGTAATCGCTTCGACAAGAACCGGACGTCCGGTTTTGAGTGTTTCTTGCTTAATGTGTTCGAATCCGGCCATGCAATTCGCATAATCCATTCCGTTGAGGGTGTACCCCTTCATGTTGTACATCGGCGCAACATCTTCCGCCAGACGATCAAAGCAAAGAGCGCGGCCCACAGATGTTCCCATCCCCCACAAATTGTTCTCAATCACATAGATGCCGGGGAGATCCCAAAGTGACGCCATATTCATCGTTTCATGAAAAGTCCCTTGCGCCATAGAGCCATCACCAAGAAAACAAATGGCCAGTTGGTCTTTGATATCTTGATACTTCAAGGCAAATGAGGCCCCGAGAGCAATCGGGAGATGCCCCCCCACTATCGCGAAACCACCGAGCATCCGTTCAGTATAGAGGTGCATAGAACCGCCTCGCCCTTTTGTATTCCCCGTCTCTCGACCGTAAAATTCCGCCATAAGTTCATTAGGAGTTGCACCAAGAAGTAGAGCGAGTGCATGACAACGGTACGTTGCAATCCACCAATTATCGGGTCCAAAAACATCGTACGCAGCAACCTGGATCGCTTCTTGTCCGACGTATGAATGGAAGAAACCACCTATTTTTCCTTGAAGGTAAGCAGCTTCGGCCCGCGTTTCGAAATTGCGGATAAGAAGCATTTTTTGGAGCGCCTGCTCCAATTTTTCTGGTCCCAGCTGTTTTAGGATTTTAGTTGAGTCACAAGGAAAAAAATTACGGGAAGAGTTGGATTTTTTCGTCGCCATTGGCCCCTCTGAAGTCATTCGGTGTCAGTAGTCTTATTGTAGCATACTGACAGTAAAAATCAATCTCGTACCCTAACTGCTTAAGAACCACGTTTGAATAGAGTGCGGGCGGCAACATATCGAGGATTGCGGTAGCCAAAGGATTCGGAAGGACGCAACGCCTTTAATTGCTTTTTCGCTTTTTCATCCCCCAGATCTGCAGCTTTCTTATACCAAGTCTCTGATGTGGCGCGGCATGGACGAAGGGTACTAATGCCATCCTTGTAAAAGTCACCAAGTATTCTCATAGCAACCCTATCATTTTTGTAAGCAGCCGTTGTGATATATTTCAACGAACGTTCACGGTTTTTAGGGGCGGGTGAAAGTCCATTCAAATACAAAATCCCCAGATTTCTGATATTATGAACACTGGATTTCATCCTTCCGTGGTAATAAATTCCGACACGCCGATCAAAATTTTTATCACCTGTGGGACTGGAGAGATAAGGTTCAAGTTTAGATAACGGTATCGCCCCTGATTCGATCTCCTTGACCATTTTTTTTAACTGTTTTTTAGTGGCTTGATTGTTATCAATAACTTCATAATTTGTTTTGAAAAATACGTTCATAATAATTTCTCCGTGACGGCATTTTAGCAAAAGTGTCGATTGTGGACAAGTGGACATGGTTCACCCGTAGAGATTAGCCTAACTTTTGATATACAAAGTTAAGATGCTCATTTTTAACCACAGAGAGAGCAGAGGCCACAGAGAGAGCACGGATGTCAAAACCTCTCTGCTACCTCTGCTCTCTCTGTGGTTAAACAGCTTCCGAAGTGATGCATTTCGAAGATTCGCTCGGCCATACATGTCCACAAATATCCGAAATGTGCTAAAAGTGCTTTATGAATATCGATCAGGCTCCACCTACCATACCACCTGCACTGCTACTCCCGAATGAAATCACCATATTTGTTTTTTCGTTTTTAGATTACTTCGAGCTTATGACTGTAGAATCAACCTGCAAACAATGGAAGCAGATCGCTAGCGATTCCACTCTCTGGAAACCCCACTACTTATCCTTGTCTGATGGCTGGCTTCCAAATGATGAACCCAAATCATGGAAGGTACTCATCAAACGAACTTTTTACATCGAACATTGTATGTGGGAATGTAGAAAGAGTAAAGGAGATCAAGTATACCCGTCCCCATATGAAAGAAAAAGACGACGTATCGAATCAAAACTCAATCATTTTGCCTATTTGAAAACTGCCGAAAATGCCCTTTTTGTTTTCTACAATCTCTGCGGTGGACCCCAATTTTTTCATAAAATTCCATTAAGCGACGGGATCCATGATCCAAGCAATTATTCTTTACTTCCCGAGAACGATAAACGAAATGTCATTACTCGGGAACCTGATTCAAAATCATTCCGATTTGAATCATCAGTAAAGGAGGAGCGTTCTACGAAATTTGGGATTTGTGTGGTCACTTATTCAAAGAAATTAAAAGGGGTTCAGTGTACATTCTCTCGCTACGTCCGGGGCCTTCCAACAAAAGAATGGATCTTAACCCAGAATGGGATGATCTCAAATCACCGTAGGTATAATTCGATCAAAGGACTTATCCAATCCAAAATTTGTGAACAGCTTAAGCCTACTGCTTCAAGTCCTTCATCGTCATGTCATGAGGAATCAACACACGATTGATCACATGCATCACTCCGCGCTGTGTCATCCCGTCCGACTCAACGAAGTCCGCTCCATTCACTTTCACTTTTCCATCTTCAACCGTGAAATTTAACTCTTTCCCTTCCTGCGTTGTGAGCTTCATGCCATCTTTCAAGTCTTTGGTATAATACTCACCCTTCACAACATGGGCATCCATGATACGTTTTAGCTGCGGTTCATTTTCTGGTTTCATGATATTATCGAGAATATCTGGATTTAATTTTCCAAATGCAGCATCTGATGGAGCAAAGATCGTCACATCTTCCTCTTCAGAAATATCATCATAGATATGCGGTTTTCTGAGCAAGATAGTTAAAAATGAGGGCTTCTTCACATCAACATTCCCATCCTGCAGTGTTGACGGGGCATCCCCCAACCCTGCATATAGACCTCCAAACACAAAGGCCAGAAACAGACCAATTGTCACCCATATTTTGGACATAGATCACCTCCTATTCATGATCCTAGACTAAGCAATTCCCATACCACCACTAAAGATTACCGATCCAACCCGAAGGAGGGTCGCCCCCTCCTCTATCGCTATGCGATAATCACGGCTCATACCCATAGAAAGATGGGGAAGAGCACCCCCTAAATCAGCCTCTAATTCATCCCGAAATTGCCGCAATCCAGAAAAACAGTGACGGATGGTCTCAATATCATCCGTATAGGGCGCCATTGTCATTAATCCCTTTATATCTAAATTAGGCAATTGAAATATTTCTTGCACAGTATCTTTCCACTTTTGTGGCGACAATCCATGTTTTGAGGCCTCCCCCGATGTATTCACCTGCAATAGAATCGAAGTTTTTTCCTGAGCCCGTTTTGAAATTTCTTTGGCCAGATCAGGTGTGTCCACAGAATGAATCCAAGAAAAGTTGTCCAAAACTTTACCCACCTTATTCTTCTGAAGCGTTCCAATAAAATGCCATTGAATATCTGTGGGAGCGCCTGCAATTTTCGGCAGCGCTTCTTGAAGACGGTTTTCTCCAAAATGGCGACAACCCGCGCAGTACAACTCTAAGACAGCTTCTAAAGGGTGATTTTTTGTGACGGCAACAAGAGTGATATCATCAGGATTACGCCCTATTTTCTGGGCATGCACACGAATGTCATCTAAAGTTTCCTGGTAGCGCATTAGTCAGCCAGGTCGTGGGGGAGGATGTGTTTTTGGAGGGCTTTTGGCGGCCCGAGAACTTCCCGATAGATAATCATATCGCGAGGAGATTTAAGACGCTCAAGAATTTTATTTACCCGCGACTCCTCCTTCCCTTCCCCAATTTCATACGCACCCATCCCGGAATCTAAGAATAGATCATCCGTGACGATATCCTTCCCTATTTCTCGAAATTCAATCTGTCCCACATCTGATTCATATGAACGCGATTCAACCCCACTGGTTTTCTCATAGTGCTCTATGCGACTTTCAAGTTCATACGCGTCGCGCACAAGACGCTTTGTCTTGACCGGCTTCTTAGGGATAGGCTTGGCTTTCGGCGGTGGCGGAGCGGGTTCTTCTTCATAAACTTGCGTGTCATCCACTTCAATATTCATGGAATGAAGAAATTCCCTGAGAACCTTTTCTTTATCCTCTTCTCCTTGCTGATACAGCTCGGGATTCTCTCTCCGCCGCCTCTCATCCATTGACCGCCTGATCAAAATCACAAACATAGCGACAATGGTGATAATAAAGCCTATGAATTCGATCAGGTTCACTAATCGTTTTCCCCTTTGCTGATTGATCGTCGCATGTCAGTGTCCGATTGGACATTTTGAATGCGCTGGTAATCCATAATCCCCAGATGCCCTTTTCTAAATGCATCGGCCATAGCTTGGGGAACGAGCGCTTGCGCTTCAATCAAGAAGGCTTGCTTTTCTTTCACCAACGCTTTCTTCTCTTGCTCTGCAGCAACAGCCATCGCACGCCGTTTTTCCGCTTCAGCTTGAGCGATACGCTTGTCTGATTCCGCCTTATCAGCGCGAAGACGAGCTCCGATGTTCTCACCTAGGTTCATCTCGACAATATCAATAGACAAGATAGTGAAAGCCGTGGAGGCATCGAGACCCTTATCAAGCACCTTTTTGGAGATCCGCTCAGGAGCTTCCAATGCCATCAAGTGAGTATCAGAGGCACCTATAGCGCTGACAATCCCTTCACCGACACGAGCAATAATCGTCTCTTCTGTGGCACCACCCACTAGCTGTTGAATATTGGTTCGCACTGTGACACGGGCGCGCACTTTAATCTGGATTCCGTCACGTGCAACTCCGATGGTATAGCCACCATCACTAGGACAATCGATGACTTTCGGATAAACAGATGTTTGGACAGCGCCAAGAACATCACGACCCGCAAGATCAATCGCTGTCGCTTGCCTCCAGCCAAGTGAAATATTCGCTTTATCAGCGGCAATCATGGCACTGACAACATTAATGACGTTACCACCTGCAAGATAGTGAGTTTCAAGTTCGGAAACTGTGATATCTTTTAAGCCGGCTTTGTAAAGGTTAATTCGGGCATTGACGATTATCCGAGGTGGAATCTTTCTTAGGCTCATTCCAATGATCGTGAACATAGGAATCGGGGTTCCTGATACAAACGCCTGGAACCACAGGCTGATAAATCTTCCCATCAATCCCAAGAGGACAATCGCGACAATCCCCAATACGATAATCAGAAAATAAAATTCGATACTCATAGTTTCCTCACTTTTAATGTTTCCCCTTCAACTTCGACAACTTCAATTTTGTCACCTTTATCAAAAAAACCGGAGACAGAAATGGCCGCATATTTTTTTCCCTCAATCACCACAAAACCTCCAGGATGAAGCAAAGTGTGACACACACCCCGTTTCCCGTTGAGGTCTTGTTCATAATGGGAAGCGTGGTAACCTTCTTGATCAGCATCAAGATAAATGCTACCGGTTTTTTTGGTTTTTTTAATGCACCAAAGAGCGAGCCTGATAACAACACCGAGACTCACTGCGGTGATCACGACAAAAATTAACACCTCTGTGCCCGATGCTCCTGAGGTTGCGTAAGTCACCACGCTGGCAATAATCAATATAGCACCCGCGGTACCCATCACGGCTCCCGGAAGATAAAACTCGATAAAGACAAACAACAACCCTAAAAACAAGACAAAATATGATGGCATGTTACTTATTCACCCCCACAATAATCACGCTTCCATCAAGACGCAGGACACTCACTTTTGTCCCCTTCTCAATAAATTCTCCGTCACTGACGGCCTCGAAGTATTTACCTCCGACGATAATTTTTCCCGAGGGTCGAAGTGTGGATGTCACCTCTCCCATCTCTCCCGGCTGAGGCAGTTTAGAGGGATCTGCTCCTGATACATACCCTTCCTGCTCTCCTCCGTACAAAACGAATCGGCTGAAAGGAGCCAATGCAGGAAAGACATATCGGGCCAAAAGAATGATCGCCACTAAACTCACAATCAATCCGCCAACTAGCCAAGCCATGCGCTCCATCACAAATTCTCCTGCAGCATTAAACGAGCTGGTGTCGTAATCGTAATCAATATTTTCAATACCGGGAATCATCAGAGCCATGAGGCCTCCGATAAACAATAAAATTCCGAGTCCGCCAATGATTCCAAATGATGGAATCAAAAACAGATCAATAGCGAGCAAAGTCAATCCCGCAACAATGATGATCACTTCTAACCAATTCACCGCTTCAAAAGCAAAGCTGGATAACATCATAAAGAAGAGGCACGTGACACCGATAGCACCGGGAAAACCAAATCCAGGAGTATTGAGTTCCACGTAAAATCCGATCATCATTCCAGCAAAAAGAGCCGCCGCGACAACAGGATTTGCTAAGAAGGCAAGAAATTTGGTTTTCCAATCGGGAATGTGAGTCTCAATAGTGGCTTCAGGGATGTTATCAAAAAACTGCTGATGGAAGAGCAACTCTTTGTCGGCGGGCCACTTGCCTGCAGACCGTTCACTTGCTGTCACAAGAGGAAGCTTTTCGGGTTGCATCATCAAATCTGCCACCCCATATTCGATCATCTGCTCCGCATTTAATGTGAGGAGTTTTCCTTTTGCACTCACCACTATGTCTGGAGAAGGCCCCTCTTTTCGAATGTCATCTTCGCTATTAAGTTTCACAAATTTTCCAAAGCGAAGCACCAGAATCATGTCCTTATCAACCATTGCTTCGGCAATTAATGGATTGCGTCCAAAGAAAGAAGCGCGGTTAGCAAAGTCGGTCCGAATCGCCGAATTAATCTTTTCCGATGCGGTCTGGATCTGTCCCTCGCTCCCCGATTTCACTACCTCTGCCGCACCCATAGCAGCATCTTTCGACACCGCAATAAACCGACATGAGTAAGCCAACATAGCTCCGGCAGAAATCGCCCAGTTATCAATAGCGCAGACGACGGGGATGTTGTATTGTGTATCCATCTCTTGGAGAGCATCCGAGATTTTTTGCGAGGCAAATACTTCACCACCAGGTGTGTTTAAATCAAGAATAATAAAAATGGGTTTGATTTTCTTGTAGTGATCAAGGGCTGTTTTCACTTTCAGCCAAGTCCCCTGGTTGATCGCAGCGCTGCGATCGTCGATTGCAATCCGTCCAATGATATTGGGGCCGTCTGAGTTCACGGTGATGTGTTCTTTTAACCGCTCGAGAAGATTAGCTTTTTTGGGTTTGATCGCAGCCGATTCTGTTGGAGTGATCTCAACACTTTCAGGAAGATCAAAGAGATTTTTAAACTCCGTTAACGACATTTCATCGGTGATTAAATCGAGTTGCCTAAGTTGACGATGGCTCACAATCAGCCGTTCCCCTTTTGGGCTCACGACGGGCTTTGTTGGCGATGCTTCGGTAAAATGACGCTTCCATCCATTATCGTTCACTACCAATAGATCTTGATCCACCATGGCTTCTGCCATCAAGGTTAACAACGTCACCTTGGAGGATTCTTCGGGAATGAGGCTAGTGACACGATTGCGAAGTAAATTCGTTGGGACAGTTTTTGAAGTGCCCAGAGGAATGTCTCCCCAAGTGACAAACACAGAAGTGTAAAGCTTATCTGCAAGAAATGGAATGATTGCAGCCGGTCCTACCGCATTGTCATCAATATAGACAATGACATTCAGTCCTTTCTGCGTTTTTAATTGATAGAGCTCGCGAGCGAACGAAAATACTTGATCAAGATCGCCTGTCGATGAATTGATCAGGATCACAATTTGTTTGTCATCCAATGATTCAAGCTTTTCTTTTGCTCCCTTGATCGCCTCTTCATTTAGGTGACCTTCAAGAACAACAAAAGTTTCATCGGCAAAAAGACTTGCCGTCAATAGGAAGCAGAAAACGAGTAAGCTAAGGACTTTGCTCATAGCTTTACTGTACACGAAAGGTAAAAAGAAAAAAATGGTGAATCACATAATAATTCACCATTTATACCACTTGTGGTTATTCAGCGCCCTGAACGATCTCAGGTTCTTGATCTTGCTCTTGAGCTACAACATTAACCGCCACATTCTGAAGCATTTGCTTTTCTGCATGGTTCTCGTCAGCTTCAGCTCCGAACATGTAGTCGTAAGTTCCTTTACCAGCGTCATATACCGCATTCGCGACGATTGGAGCTGCGTAATTTATAGCTACGGGAGCCAAGACATCGACCGCTACTGTCGCAGCAGCTGCTGCCGGGCCAGCTGCAACCATGGCTCCAACTTTCCAACCCGCCATACAAGCTGGAACGTAACCCACAACACCACCGATGGCATTTCCAGCCATTCCGGTAGCAGCGCCCATCACTCCGTTAAAGGCAGTATCTCGTGCAACATCAACAATTTTGACTGTCGCCCAGTTCTTGGCGAAACGCTTAACACCCCATCCAGCAACATTTCCTGCTTTTTCTAGGTAACCCGTATTTTCATCGACAGCTGGCTGCTCGACAGGTGCATCTTTATTCGGGGTCTCAACTACGACAGGCTGCTCAGCAACTTCTGCATTTTCATTTGCTGTTTCCTTTTGACCCTGAATTCGATCATACCCAGCTTTTCCGTAAAAAACGGCGTTTTTTACAAGGTCGACAGCTGCACCATTTGCAGCATAAGCGCCTGCTTCCGCACCGACAAATTCACCAGCAACGAATCCAATACCCTTTCCGACAACATTTTCTCCCAAAGCACCTTGGGCAAAAGCGCCAGCTGCGGCTTGTCCAACTCCCCAGGCAATGTCTGGGCCATTGGCAGCGGCATAATTTTCAGCTTGTCCCACGGCAAAGTCGTAACCCATTTTGGCTAGTGTGACTACTGCTGCTCCTGTCATCCCTGCTATCATCTTTTATCTCCTTAATATTTATTGATTTCGCCCTAAATTATAGAGGGGGTTGATTAACCGAAAACAAAGAGACTGTTAAGATTTCGTAAATTTGAAAGAAAAAAAAGATTTTACAAAGAAAAACGATGAATTAGAGTATAATTCATCGTTTTTTTTGAAATTTAGGCAACAGGAGCTGCGGGAACCTGTTGAATATTTTCCGGTGGCGTGGTGGTCTCTTGCGCCGGATACAGGTAGTCGTACCCATAATCATACGCTTTTTGGGCCCCTGCAATGGCAAGAGGAGCGGCAACAGCCCCGGCTGCCTGAGCGGCAACGCCCGCGAGGACTCCTGCTGGCCCACCAGCAAAGGCGGCACCCACTTCTAAGCCGACCAAACCGGCGATAGGAGCGGCTATATAGCCCCCTAAAGTCTCACCAAAAAAACTTTTACCATACTCTGCTACGGCATTATAGGCATTTCCCTGCGCCCATTGTGGGGCATTGATCGCCACATAATTTCCTACGACACGAGGCACTAAATAAGTGGCCCCTGCAGCTGCTGCTGCTCCGACTGCTGGAATCATAACTTCCTCCCTATTTCTTCTAATTGTAACGAGAGGAAATTAAGATCTTTTTAAACTAGAATAAAAATTTGATTAACCCCGAAAAAAAGTGAGAATTGTATCACGCGTTTTTTTCAGATGCTCATCCGTATGCGCTGCTGAAACAAACCACGCCTCATAAGGAGATGGCGGGATGTATATCCCCTGATCCAACATAAAATTAAAAAACTTTTTAAATTTCGCTGGATCAAAGTTTTGCGTATCATCAAAATTTCGCACTTGCCGAGGCCCAAAGAAAAGAGTGAACATCGATCCCACTTGCTGAAGAGCGGCAGGCAGATTGTGCTCGTGAATCATTTTTTGAATCGGCTGTGTGATTAGATACGTCTTACGTTCTAACTCTTCGTAAAATCCGTCCACTTCAAGCATTTTCAATGCCTGAAAACCGGCTTCCATAGCCAGCGGATTTCCAGACAGTGTTCCAGCTTGATACACGGAACCTAGGGGAGCTAAATGCTCCATAATCTCTTTACGACCCCCAAAAGCGGCTGCATTAAAACCGCCACCAACAACTTTCCCCAAACAAGTCAGGTCCGCTTCAATTCCATAAAGAGGCTGTGCGCCTTTTAATGATACACGGAAGCCGGTGATGACCTCGTCAGCGATAAGAAGTGCTCCAACCTCCGCCGTTTTTTTCCTTAACATGGCCATAAAATTAGGATCGGCAGGGACAACACCCATATTTCCGGCAATGGGTTCAAGAATCACCGCGGCAATATCTTCAGTAATCGCCTTTTCGACAGCCTCAATATCATTAAAAGGAAGGCATAAAGTGTGTTGAACAATTTCTTCAGGAATCCCCGCTGACGAAGACTCAGCCAGGTGAGCGACCCCTGATCCCGCTTTGACCAGAAAAAAATCAGCATGCCCATGGTAGTGGCCAACAAACTTTATAATTTTTTTTCGCTTTGTAAATCCACGGGCCAAGCGGACGGCAGACATCGTGGCTTCTGTCCCCGAATTCACAAAGCGGACAGAATCAATCGAATCGACAATATCGACCACTTTCCTGGCAAGTTGCTCTTCAACGAGAGTTGAAATACCGAATGTGGTCCCTTTTCGCATGCGCTGATCGACAGCATCTAAAATTTTGGGGTGTGCGTGGCCATGAATCAAAGCGCCCCAAGAGCCGCAATAATCGATGTATTGCCTTCCATGAATATCTTCAATCGTGTCTCCAAAACCCTTTTCAACGATAAGGGGTTCTTCAAGGAGACCTTGGCAAGCGCGGACTGGAGAGTTCACGCCACCGGGGATCACGTGACAAAGTTTTTGAAAAGGAGTGGATGTATCGCAAGTCATAAGAAAGAGTTTACAGATTTATTCTATGTAAGTCAATTGTAGACAATACTCATTTCAGGTAAAATTGGTACGATGAAACGGCTTTTTTTGACCTTTATTTTCTCTCTGTGCAGCGCTGTCCTTTTTGGCGACGTCCCCTATGTCGTAAAATACGAAGGGATACAGAATAAAGAAATTCTTGAGATGTTGAAATCTGTTTCACAATTGGAAACACTCAAAGCTCACCCCCCCGCAACAATCACCGCCCTAAATCGAAGGGCTGAGGCCGATATCCCAAATCTTATTCAAGGTCTTCAAACATATGCTTTGTATCGCCCAAAAATTACCTTTACCATTGATACGCAAAACGCACCCATCGTCGTGGTCATGAACATTGAGACAGGTGCCCCCTATAGCCTGAAAAATTTCCAAATTATTTTTGATTTAGACGAGCACCTTCTTGACGATATCCGTCTTGAAAACCTGGGAATTAAACTTGGACACCCCGCGTACCCTCAAACAATTTTAGAAGCAGAAGGCCACCTTCTTCAACTTCTTTCGTTACGAGGATATCCTATCGCAACAATTGTCAAACGAGATGTTGTAGCCGATGTAAAAACGAAAACCGTTTCGGTTGTTCTGACTGTCAACCCCGGCCCCGAAGTGGTGTTTGGAAAAACAACAATCAAAGGTTTAGGGTCGGTTCATCCCAATTTTATCTGTCGAAAGATCTTGTGGCTTGAAGGCATGCAGTTCCAACCCAATTTAGTTGACCAAACGCAACAGTTGATTGAAGATTCGGGACTTTTTTCTTCAGTGACGATTTCCATCGGTGATGGCTTGGACGAAGATGGCGAGCTCCCCATTGTGATTGATTTGATTGAAAGCAAGCACCGGACTGTTGGTATCGGAGCAAGCTACACAACGCAGCTCGGACCGGGATTTACTGCAGAGTGGGAACTGCGTAACATTCGTGGTCTTGGAGAACGTCTCACATTTCTCGCTGATGTGTGGGGAGTGAGGCAGCGTGGTGCCATTGAATATCGACAACCCGATTTTCGAGTGATT
>Ga0316190_10002999_pt1 | contig 12292 bp, 12 predicted proteins | sample Eddworburrow2_MG_FD_204929 | JGI IMG/M metagenome (GOLD analysis project Ga0316190, IMG submission 204929) | Coastal sediment microbial communities from Maine, United States - Eddy worm burrow 2 | ecosystem: Environmental > Aquatic > Marine > Coastal > Sediment | place: USA: Maine | collected... | reverse complement strand
TTTGTGGCCTGTATTGGTCGCCGCAGCGTAAAATTGCCTGGTTCATTATACCGTTGTTATTGATTGTCTGGACGGTGTGGGATTTACCATCGGTCGACCGATTGTTGCCACAGGCGCAGCTCGATAGTCAGGATGTCTACCGTTATGAAGATGCGGTTTCGATGACGCATGTTGTTGAGCAGGCCAATGGCCAGCGCATGTTGCTCAGCGACTTACAACGTATGGACGCCTCGACAGACCCGGCGGCCGTGGCCTTGCAGCAGAACCAGGCACGTCTGCCATTGTTGTTACACGGCAAGCCTGCCTCGGTCTTGTTTCTGGGGCTGGGCACGGGTATTACCGCCTCTGGCTCCCTGGCCTTTGAAGGGCTTGAGCGTACGGCAGTGGAGTTGTCGCGTGGGGCCATTATTGCGGCAGAGCAGTGGTTTGCCACAGTTAACGACCATGTGCTGGATGAGATGACGGTTGTCCATCATGATGGCCGATATTTTTTGCGTAGTAGCAGGCAGCAATTTGATGTCATTGTTGGTGATGTCTTTCATCCCGATATGGCTGGGCGTAGTGCTTTGTTGTCGGTGCAGCAATTCGAGCGTGCCCGTGCCCGTTTGACGGAGCAGGGTTGGTTCGTTCAATGGTTGGCATTGAATCAATTTGATGTTCATGCCTTGCAGGTGGTCTTGCGTAGTTTCCAGCAGATCTTTCCAGATATGGTGCTGTTTGTTGACGGCTTTCGTCTGGCATTGGCGGGACCCAATTTTGTCGGCCTGGAATCAGAACCGGTAAAATCCCAGGCGCGGCGTATGCAGGCGTTGCTGCATTCTTTGGGTGATGAAAAAGGCCGCATGGCCAGCGGTGGTGAAGGCGCCTGGACCTGGCTGGGTCGTTACTGGGGGCGGCCGCAATTGACTCCGGGTGTGGTGCAAAATGAATGGTCGCCACAGATTGAGTTTAGTCTGCCGCAGGCACGCTATCGAGGTGATATTGATGTTGCCCGTGTGATGGAGTGGTTGCTGCGCCAGCGTCCGGTACCACAACAGGCGGCTGTACAACTGGGCGTAGAAAGAACGGAGTTGCGTAGCTTTGAACGTGCCTATATGGGAACTGAGTTGGCCCTGCGTAGCTGGCTGGCGCGCATACAGGGGCGACAGGTCGAGGCCAATCGTCTGATTCGGTTTGCCTATCAAGCCAATCCAAAGGATCGTTGGGCCGGTATGACGCTGGCCGATGATATGCTGGCCACCTTGCCGCAGGCCTTGCAGCATGGCATGGAAAAACAACAGGCTTTGCTGCGTATCATTGATGTGCGTTCTGATCATGTCGAGGCCCTGCGCGGCCTGTGGAAGCTGGCCCAACAGAATGGTGATCAGGCATTGGCTGAAACCTATCTGCAACAGTTACGGCGCTTATCACCGCTGGATCGTGAGCTGCGTTAGATATATCCTTATTTATAATGGGTGCATGTTTTTGTCGGCCAAATGCTTCATACTATCAGGGCGCAGACGGTGTGTATTTGCCCCTGATTGTTTGTTTTTGTCTGCGTTAATTTGATTATGAGTTGTTTATGAAGGGTAACAACAGTCTGCGGGATATTCCGGTCCGCACCGAGGCAGCCCCGCCTGACCGGCGTCTGTATTGGCGACGGCGCGCCGTGCAATGGACAACCATTCTGCTGATTTTGCTAATACCGATTAGTGGCCTGTTTCGTATCGACCCGGTTGATGGTGCCTTTGTCGTACTTGATCGCCAGATCTGGTTTTCAGATTTTTTTATCATTGTTGGACTGTGGTTGGCGGTTTCGTGTCTGCTGGTGATGACCTATTCGCTGGTGGGTACCGCCTTTTGTGGCTGGGTTTGTCCACAAAATACGATGGCCGAATGGGCCAATTCGCTGACCAGTAAATTATTGGGTAAACGTGCCGAGGTCGATCTTGATGGTGCGGCCATGCGTGTATCGCGGGGTAAAAACAAGATATTAAACTGGCTGCTGTTGGGGGTGATGTTTACTGGCGTATCGATGTTGTCTGCACTGATACCGCTGTTTTATTTTTACAGTCCCGATATCGTCTGGTCTTTTGTTAGTTTTCGCGACGATGATCGCCTGGCACCCTCGCTCTACTGGATCTATACGATCTTTGTGTTGATTATCTTTTTGAATGTGGCCTTTATCCGTCATTTCTGGTGTCGTTTCATGTGTGTCTATCGGGTTTGGCAGCATTCATTCAAGACCCGTGAAACCCTGCGTGTGGCTCATGATCGCTCCCAGCCAGATGAATGTGAGCGATGTAATTTTTGTGTATCGGCCTGTTTTGTTGGTATTGATCCACGCCAAACAGAGACCTTTGATAGTTGTATCAACTGTGGTGAATGTATTACTGCCTGTAATCAGGTTAGAGCCGGACGTAAAACCGGCGCCAGTTTGCTGCGTTTTGAGGTGGGTCATCAGGATGATGGCCATCGCATAAAGGCCGGCAAGAATGTCGGTTCAATTTTGACCCGGGCACCCTGGGCCTTGTTGTTAGCTGGTTTTGGTTTGCTTATGTTTGCATGGGGTATCAGTCAATATCAGCCGTATCATTTGTCCGTTTATCGTGCTGAAACCTTGCAGGGTGATACGCTGGTTGATTACCGTATTAATATTGCGAACAAGATGTACCACCCTGCCCATTTTACGGTCACGATTGAGGGGCTGCCGCAGGATAGTTACCGCCTGCCGGTATCGGTATTGAGTATGGTGGGCACAGGTCGCGAGGATCTGAGTTTACATCTCAGTGAAACATTGCCGAAGGGTCTGTATCAGTTTCTGGTTCGAGTGCAGTCTGATGACGGCTGGCAGGATAGTTTTCGTGTCCATCATTTTTCAATCGGAGAATAAACATGAACGATGACAAAAATCCGCAACAACGGGCCGATGACCTGGGTGAGACCAAGAGCGAGTGGGGCCGTGAGAGTGCCGACCATTATGGCTATAAATCCGAGGAAGAACGCTTGGCCAAACGTGGTCTGGAAGACTGGGAGTTGGTTAACAAGATACCGGAATCGCAGCGGGGTGTGCCAAAATGGTTCATTGCCGTTATTCTGGTTGTGTTGCTGGTGGCCATTGGTCTGAGTTTTCCCTTCTGGGGTGATCGACCTGGCTATGAGCGCGAATGGATCAATTGGGGTTTTGCTGCGGCACTGGTCTATATAACGGTGGGGGCGATCTTTGTTTATTTCATGGTTAATTTTTATGGCTCCAATGTTGCGGGGAAACTTGATTCCGATCCGAGCATTGATCCGTCAGAGAAGGAAACGGCGTCGTCATCAGCTTCAGATCATGTTGAAAAAACAAGGGATGATGATGATCGTCCGCATTAATAGCAACGTTTATCGTCTGGTCCTGTTGCTATTGCTAACCCTATTGTTACCGGCCTGTAGTGATGTGGACATGCCGCAGATGCCATCACAGCAATGGCAGGAACTGGATATTGCCTTACAGAGCCGACCCTCGCCGTTGCAGACGGGGATGAATGAGTTCTGGATTATTGCGACTAACCCGCGCGGCTTACCGGGTGATGATATGGTTGTTTCCCTGGGCAAGAGCCGGAATGGGCCGTGGTCGCAGGCCATTCAGGATGGCCATAGCGGGGTATACCGGCGTGCCGTCAGAATCAGTGCCGGCCAGTATAGTGTGATGTTGCAGCTACGGCGGGGCCGTGACCAGACGGTGCTGGAGTTTCCGTTGTTGTGGCCAAAATAGCGCGCGGCTTGATTACTGCTTTTAGCGACGGATTGGAAATCCTGGTCCTGCGGAGAAATACACGGAAATTAAAGATAAAGAATGGATGGGAAATTTACTCTCACCGGCTTCGCTGTGAGATATCCAGCATCAAGCAGGGGCTTGCGCTATTTCTGTTGATTTTCCAGCTTTTCCCCCAGTGCCTTGCTTGCTTGCCAGCGGCGTAATAACAGGATCTTGTCACCGCCACGCTGTTCACAGCAATGTGGGCAGGTCAGGTGGCATAGATATAATTCCTTGGGCATCCGTCCTGAATCGAGTAGATCCATTTGTACTTGGCGTACCGAGGTACGAATGGTGCTGATATTGCCATGATGCAGACGGCCACGGACATGAACCGGATAGGGCAGATGGCTGACGTGGCGTGATAGTGACTGATTCTCTTCCAGCAGACAGGTCAGACTGCCGCGTAACAGGCCGGTACGGGTTAGGCGTAGCCCCGGCCAGCGTTCCTGCAGGTTTAGATTGTCGATGGCCTGGCGCTGTCTTTGTACATAGGCCTCATAGGCCAGTGGCATATGCAGTAACATCGGAATAGATAGCTGGTGGATTGCGTGACCACCCAGATTAATGTCCTGGTCGTGCCAATCAGGAAAGTCTTCGGGGCAACCGCATTCAAGCATCGTTACGTTTCAGGGCCCGGTAGCCAATAAATATATTGGTGAAAAATACCCAGAAGCCCATGCCCATAATGGTTGAGGCCACGGCAATAAAACGGCCATAGATATGATGAACCTCGGCCTGGCCGGCTGTATCATCGGCTAGTAACAGGTTGCCCTCCCAGATGCCAAAGAACATCAGGGTGCTGTAGAAACAGCATACACCTACCGTTAGCCAGGCATAGGAATGCAGGCATAGTCGCCGTGACAGGATGGCCTTGCCGGCGATCTGCTCAAATAGATAATAGGTCATGGCCATGCCGATCATCACCAGTCCACCGATGATATTGATATGGGCATGGGCCAACGGGTCAATCATATGGCCGGGCCCGCTAATAGGGCTACCGACGGCGTCCAGCCAGACGCGGATAGCCGGTAATACCTGGAGCACGCCCTGTACCGTCCCGATAAAAAGGAAAGTGGCGGCCGTCAGCAGGAATTTTAGTAAGTGACGTTGTTCTGAGATATTGCTCATAGGAAAATGCTAACTGATTGTTTAGGGAAGAAAAAAGCCCGGGAGTCCCGGGCTTTTACAGTCTTTGGCTCTCAGGCTTAGCGTTCTACGCTAGACATGACGATTGCGCCGACAACGGCAAAACCAAAGAATAATACGATCGGTACAAGAATCCCCGGAAACATCTGCAATCCCTCCAGTAAAACGAACCCGGCAGAACAATTTCCACACGGATTATGTGAACACCCAAATTCTAGCCAATCCGGCGCGGCAACGCAATAGTTATTGTAATCACTGCCTTGTGCTGGCATGTCTGACGAAAAACTGGTGACAAGGGACGCCCAGACCGCTATACAGTAATATAGTATCAATGGTGTATAGAGGCTGGAGAACCATGATGGATTTTGAAGACGACGAAGAAGAGCAGGCGGCCATTCGCGAACGTCTTGATGAATTACGTATCGAGCATAGTGATCTCGACCATGTCATCGACCGCCTGGCCCATGATCCTGATCTTGATCAGATCCGTCTGTCGCGGATGAAAAAACGCAAGTTGTTTCTGAAGGATATGATCGCCAAGTTTGAGAGTCGCTTGATACCAGACCTTAATGCTTAGGGCTGTGCTGCGGCGAGGGAAAGTTAAAGGATTTCCAATCCGTCGCGTGGCTAAAAAATCTTTTGACCTTTCTCTTTCTCTATTTAACTTCCGCAAGTCCATTACCGCGTGGATCGCTGGCGGCGTTGACGGTGTTGTTTTTCTTGTTCCATAAGATGGCCTGCATGTTGCCGTATTTTCGCTTGCGTGCCTTTAGGGTGTGGCCACGTTGTTCCAGTGCGGTTATTTCTTCCGCAGTCAGGGCGTCTGTTTCATAGCTGACTTGATCGGGCAGGAACTGGTGATGGAAGCGTGGCAATGAGACCCAGGAGTCGGGGTTGTTACCTTCAGCGAAGTCGAGGATGCCGAGTAAAACCATGGTGATGATGCGGCTGCCGCCAGGGGTGCCGAGGATGGCGATGCGCTTATCATCTTCGATGAAGGTTGGGCTCATGCTTGAAAGTGGGCGTTTGCCGGGGGCTATGGCGTTGGCTTCGCCACCGACCAGGCCATAGCCGTTCGGTGTGTCTGGTTTGCTGGAGAAGTCATCCATTTCATCGTTGAGTAACACGCCGGTGCCGGGGGCGACGAAGCCGGAACCGAAGGGGTAGTTGATTGATAGCGTGGCGGCGACGCGGTTGCCGTCTTTATCGATGATGGAGAAATGAGTGGTGTCACTGCCACCATCGGAATCGACGCTGCCGGGTAGTTGTTGGCTGTGGGTGGCGCGATCCAGGCGTATCGAGGCGGCGAGTCCGGCGCCATAGTAGGGGTTGGTGAGTTTTTGCACCGGTACAGTAATGTAGTCTGGATCGCCAAGATACTCGGCGCGGTCGCGATAGGCGCGGCGCATGGCCTCTATGATCAGGTGTTTGCGTTCGACATTGTCCATGTTGTTTAGGTCGTAGCCGGACAGAATATTGAGCATTGTTAGCAGGGCGATACCGCCGGATGAGGGCGGTGCTGCAGAGGTGATGGTCAGGCCGCGATAGTTGCCGCGGATGGGTTGCCGTTCAATAATTTTATAATCAGCCAGATCCTGTAGTGTCCAGATGCCACCGGCTGCACGCACACCGCTGACTAGTTGCTGTGCTACCGAGCCTTTGTAGAAGCCGTCGTGGCCGTGTTGAGCCAGGGTCTGCAGTGTGTTGGCCAGGTCGGGCTGGCGCAGCAGAAAGCCGGTGGCGGGTAATTCATTGTGGTCGAGAAAGATGGCGGCGGCGGCCGGTGATTGTTGCAGTGCCTTGAGGCGCCAGCGGGCCATATTGCGATAGCGTGAGTCTATGTTGAAACCATCCCGGGCCAGGCGGATGGCCGGGGCCAGACTTTTTGCTAGGGGTAGTTTGCCATAGTGACGGGCCAGGTGGTCCAGGGCGGCGGCCTGACCGGGGATGCCGGCAGCCAGAGGGCCGTTTAGTGATAGCCCCGCTATGACTTGGCCCTGTTTGTCGAGATAGAGGTCGCGATGAGCGGCCTGGGGTGCCTGTTCACGACCGTCGATCATGGTCTGGAAGTTATCGCGGACACGGTGTAGCAGCCAGAAACCGCCGCCGCCAAAACCGGAGCCAGTGGGTTCAACGACGGCCAGTGCGGCGCTGACGGCAATGGCGGCATCGAAGGCATTGCCGCCCTGGGCGAGTATTGCATGGCCGGCCTGAGTGGCCAGTGGGTGGGCCGAGGCGATGGCGGCCGCTGGTGGTTGAGTGTGGACTGACTGGCTGGCCAGGACTGCCACATTGGCGAGTAGCAGTATAAACCCAACAATGATGTGAGCGGCTGTTTGCCGCAGCGGAGAGATCCGGAGATGGGGCAGGCGTAGGGACAGATCCATGTCGTTCTCCCGCCGTGTTGTTAGCTGGTTAGTCTTTCGTACTTGGCCTGCAGCTGCTCTCTGGTCTCTACATGGTCCGGGTCTTTGGGTATGCAGTCGACCGGGCAGACCTCGACACACTGGGGTTCGTCAAAGTGGCCGACGCATTCGGTACACAGGTCGGGTTCGATGACGTAGATTTCATCACCCATAGATATGGCGTCATTGGGACACTCGGGTTCGCAGACATCGCAGTTGATACATTCATCGTTAATTAACAGCGCCATTGTTTCATCCTCATTTTCATCTATTGCATGCCAATGCTTTATTGACGGCGTTGGCCTTATGGCCAGGCATTACGCCCTCTATTTAGTCGGCCCGGCGCCGAAATATTTAAGCCCCGGGGGTTAATTATCGTCTGACAGGTCTATCTCAGGCGTTGATATAGGGCCTTGCGGACGCTGTCATGGACAAAATCTGCGATATCACCGCCCAGAGACGCGATTTCGCGTACCAGACTTGACGAGATATTGGCAAACTGTTCGGCCGGCATCATAAACAGGGTTTCGATATCGGCGGCCAGTTTGCGGTTCATGCCCGCCAGTTGGAATTCATACTCGAAGTCCGAAACCGCCCGCAGGCCGCGGATTATCACGCGTGCCTGTTGTTGGCGGGCAAAATCAACCAGTAATGTATCGAATCCCATCACTGTGACATTATCGATGTCGCTGAGCGAGTCCTGCACCATGTCGATGCGTTCCTGCAAGGAAAACACCGGCGTTTTGTTTGGATTGGCGGCGATCGCAATAATGATGCGGTCGAACAGCTGGCCCGCCCGCCGTACCAGATCACAATGGCCGAGCGTGATCGGGTCGAAGGTACCGGGATAGATGGCCGTTGTTTGCATTATCAATCAACTCAATTGGACTAGTACCTAGTGTAGCACGAGCCCTGTATGGGGATAAATGGCGCTAAACCCTTGTTTGTTATCCCATCTAGTCCTTTTGTCCGGCATTGATATCACGTCGTAATAAACGATAGGCGACCTCTCCGGCACTCTTATCATGTGTGACCTGCCAGGTGCTTGAAAGTTCCGGGAAATTACGACGGCGATCCGATTCGAGGTAGATCAGTGCCGTGTCTGCCAGCCAGCCGTGTCGTTCCAGCTGTTTGCAGCACTGACCGAGCAGGTCGTCACGAAAGGGCGGGTCGAGGAAGACGATGTCATAGGGTTGAGCCGGGGTTGGCCCGAGCAGGAATTCATCGGCCTGTTGCCAGATGACCTCGGCCTGTTCTGTGTCCAGGGTGATGGCATTTTGTTGTAACTGTTGTACGACACGCAGGTCTTCATCAACCAGGGTTACGTGACTGGCGCCGCGTGATAAGGCCTCAAGCCCGAGCGCACCACTGCCGGCGAACAGATCCAGGCAGCGGGCACCGGAGATATAGCCCTGTAGCCAGTTGAACAGGGTTTCGCGGATACGGTCTGAGGTCGGCCGCACCCCGGTATCGGCCAGGATAGGCAGGCGGCGACTACGCCATTGGCCACCGATGATGCGGAGCTGCGAGTCTTTTTTCATAATCTCAGTTTAAGCAGGTTGTCGATCTTTGTTTACCACGAAGAACACGAAGGGTTTTATATTAAATCTGCGCGATAGCCGTAATTGAGATTGATGCCCTTGGCTGTTTTGATAGCGGGTTATTATCATCTTCGTGCGCTTCGTGGTGAATAATTGTTTATCGTCTATTTAGGCTTGGTGGCACTGCCGCCGACCAGTACCGTGGCCATCTGCTGTGGCTGCAGGCGGCGGCCAAAGGCGTCTTTGATAGCGGCGATGGTGACGCTGTCAATGTTGGCAGAGAAGCTGTCCAGGTAATCCAGCGGTAACTGGTAGAAGCCGATCAGCGCCAGCATGCCGATGATTTTTTTATTACTGGATAGGCGTAGCGGGAAGCCGCCAGTGATATTTTGTTTGGATTCTTCCAGTTCTTTTGCCGTGGGTCCGTCGTTAATGAATTGTTGCAGGGTATCGCGGGCGACCTGCAGGGCCTCATTGGCCTGGTCGTTGCGGGTCTGCAGGCCGATCATGAACGGTCCCTGCTGACGCATCGGGCTGAAATAGCTATAGGCACTGTAGGATAAACCACGTTTTTCACGAATCTCTTCGCTGATACGTGATACCAGGCCGCTGCCGCCGAGGACATGATTGCCAACGTAGAGTGGGAAATAATCCGGATCATCGCGGCTCATGCCGGGCTGGCCGATGATTATATGGGTCTGGCTGGATGGATGATCTATATGTAGGGGTTTATTGCGGGCGCTGGTGGCGGGTTGGAGTGTTGTCGGTGGCAATAAGGCCGCGCTGCGACCGGCCTTCAGATCCTTAACCAGGGTCCAGGCCAGTTGTTCGGCGGCGGCACGATCAAGTGCCCCGACAATGGCGACGGTGGCATTGCGGGCGACATAGTAACGGCGGTGGAAATTGATGACGTCGTCACGCTGTAATGTGTTCAGGCTGGCTTCATTGCCCACTGTGGGGCTGGCATAGGGGTGGCCATCATAGATGGCGGCCATAAAGGTGTCATCGGCGATATCCCCCGGTGATTGCTGACGCTCGCGTAGATTAATTAATAGTCGTTGGCGTTCACGCTCAACGCTGGCAGTGGGAAAGCTGGGGTTGGCCAGTAGTTGGGCGGTGGTCTGTATGGCGGGGTTCATGAGTTGAGTGTCGGTCAGGCTGCGCAGTTCGATGATGGCCATGTCGCGGTAGGCCGAATTGCTGAAACGGGCGCCGACCTGTTCAAAGCGGGTGGCAATCTGGTCGGCATTCAGTTCACCACTACCGGCATCGAGTAAATTGTTGCTGAGCTGTGCCAGACCGGCCTGTTGCTCGTCGCGGGCGCTGCCGGCATCAAAGACGATGCGGACATCAATCATTGGCAAGTCCGGTGCCGGGACAAAATAGACCCGGGCCCCGTTGCTGGTGGTCCAGTGCTGAATGGCCGGCCCGGCCAGGCTGCTGAGTGGCAGCAGTGTCAGGCATGACAGTAGGAGTGCTGTGAATAAGCGTTGTGTCTGTGATGTGTTGGTCATTATGTGTTCTCTGTTTTCTTTTTACTTAGTCCGCAGTACTCAGTATCAGTCCTGTTTCTTTAATGGCTATGGGCAGGCATGGTAGGCTGGCCAGGTGACAATGGCAGCGGCTTCAGTACGGCGACGGTCAGGCTGTCATCGTTGAGATATTTTCGTGCCACCTGTAGCACCTGCTTGGCGGTGATGGCGCGGATATTGTCGACATAGGCATCGATGAGTTGCCAGTTCAGGCCGACGGTCTCAAGCATGCCGATTTGCATGGCCTGATAAAAGACAGAATCACGTTCATAGACGGCGGCGGCGACGACCTGGGCCTTGACGCGCGCCAGTTCCTGGTCGGTGACGGGTTGTTCTTTTAGTTGTTGAATCTGGGCCCGTAGTTGTTGCTCCAGCTCGATGATATTGCTGTCTGATGAGGGTGTGCCATCGAGTAAAAACAGGCGGTCGTGGGCGGCAAGTAGATCATAGCCGGCACTGGCGCTGGCGGCGATTTGTTGGCCGCGAATTAGGTCACGAGACAGGCGGGCGCTGTTGCCACCGTCGAGGATGCCGGCCAGCACCTCTAGGGCGTAGGCGTCGCTCTTGTCGGCGGCCGTGCGTAGTACCGGGGTTTTGTAACCGAGAAGCAGATAGGGGAGTTCGGCCGGCGCCTTGATGGTCACGCGGCGTATGCCCTGCTGTTGCGCCTCCTTGCGGGGCTTGAGCGGGGCATTTTGACGTGCCTTGATGCGACCGAAATAGCGTTTGACCAGGGCGTGAACCTGTTCCGGATCGACATCACCGACGATGACCAGCGTGGCATTATTGGGGGCATACCAATGCTGATACCAGGCCTTCAGGTCGTTGACCTGCAGATTTTCAAGGTCATCCATCCAGCCGATGATGGGGTGATGATAGGGACTGTTGACGAAGGCGGTGGCATTGAACTGTTCGTAGAGCAGGGCCTGCGGGTTATCGTCGGTGCGCAGGCGGCGTTCCTCCATGACTACCTTTAGTTCCTTTTGGAATTCATCCTCGGGTAATAACAGGCCGCGCATGCGGTCGGCCTCCAGACGCAGGCTGATCGCGAGTCGGTCGCTGGCCAGCTGTTGAAAGTAGGCGGTGTAGTCGTTGCCGGTGAAGGCATTTTCGCGGCCACCATTGATGCTGATGATGCGTGAAAATTCGCCGGCCTTGATCTTGCGGGTTCCCTTGAACATCATGTGTTCGAGGACATGGGATATGCCGGTAATACCGCTGTGCTCGTTGGCGCTGCCGACCTTGTACCAGATCTGTGAGACTACTATTGGGGCGCGATGATCTTCTTTGACGACGAGTTTTAGGCCGTTACTAAGTTTGTATTCGTGGGTGCTGGGCTTGTTACTGGCGGCGACGTTGGTCGTGGTATTGAGTCCCGGGATTGCCATTGTGGTCTCTGCCAAGGCGGGTATGGCAATCAGGGGCAGCACGGTTAGCCCTGTGAGTAGCAGTAAGTGTTTCTTTATGGAGCTTTTTATTAATAGGGCCATCGCCATAGCATCCTGTTTTCCGTTTGTTTGCATCAGGCCGTATAATGTACCGGATTATGTCGTTTGTCGGAAACTTGTATTTATATTTGGGTGTTTACGTTTAGATAATTATGTTTGGATTTGGAAAAGGCAAGGCAGAAAAGAATGCCGCACTGGTGGCGGATACGTCTCCTGAAAAGAAGCAGGGCCTGTTTGGGCGTCTGAAGGACGGTCTGGCGCGTACCCGTGGTAGTCTTCTGGGTGGTATCAGTGGCCTTTTACTGGGTAAAAAACAGATTGATACAGATGTCCTTGATGAGCTGGAGATGTATTTGCTCAGTGCCGATGTGGGTGTCGAGGCCACGCAGGGAATTATTTCTGATTTGACTGAGCGGATGTCGCGCCAGCAGTTGACGGA
>Ga0316190_10002994_pt1 | contig 12298 bp, 3 predicted proteins | sample Eddworburrow2_MG_FD_204929 | JGI IMG/M metagenome (GOLD analysis project Ga0316190, IMG submission 204929) | Coastal sediment microbial communities from Maine, United States - Eddy worm burrow 2 | ecosystem: Environmental > Aquatic > Marine > Coastal > Sediment | place: USA: Maine | collected... | reverse complement strand
TAGGGCGTACCTCTTTAATTGAAGAGCCTGAGATATTCCAACCCTTTCACTCAGATGCTGAATTGAAGAAAGCATACTTGGAACACACAAAGAAAATGGGCAAAAAGGTCACCCCCCAACAATTAAATCGAGGTGTGCAGAGAATCGTTGCATCCCGAGAAGTTTTTCGAACTCTAGAAACACTGCAATCCATGGGATCAAAAGCAACATATTACCCTGTTGATGTATGCCATGCTGAGGCTGTTAACCTAACCATGGAACAAGTGAGAAAAGAGTATGGACGTATTGATGGAGTCATCCATGGCGCAGGTGTCATAGCAGATAAGACCATTCATGAAAAAACTGAAACCCAGTTTGAATATGTTTTTAATACCAAAGTAGTAGGCTTCAGAAACCTGCTTGATGCCACGAAAAAGGACAGCTTGAAACAGTTGACTGTATTCTCTTCAGTCGCTGCCCGCACAGGGAATGTGGGGCAAGTGGACTATGCTATGGCAAATGAAGTGCTGAACCGGGTATGTGAAAATGAACGAATAAAGCGCGGTGACCGGTGTCGTGTTAAATCCATTGGATGGGGTCCCTGGGAAGGCGGAATGGTTAGCCCTGAATTAGCTAAGGCATTTAGGACCAAAGGTGTAAATTTAATCCCTCTGCAAACAGGTGCAGCGTACTTCGTTGAAGAAGTCCAAGGGTCGCTAAGCGGATGCGAACTCGTATTTGGTGGCAGTCTGGACAAATGGAACATTCACTCTGGCGCGATTGAACAAAACCAATCATGGAAAGTCTGGCTCCATGAACATTCATTTCCTTATCTAGAAAGCCACATAATTCATGGGAAACCAGTTGTTCCTGTAATCCTAATCTCAGATCTCTGCCTAAAACTTGCACACCGTTTTTATTCTTCAAATCTGCCATTCAGCATTCATGATTTAAAGGTTCTACATGGCATCAAATGCAACAAATTTAGATCGAGTGGAGATTGGATGACTGTTTCCTGTAATAAAGGAGCCGAATCAACGGAATTAATAGTTTTGGTGACTGATTCGGGAGAGCTCCCCTGTTACGAGCTTATATTGAGAGCCGGACCTAAGGAAGTCCATATCCAGGATCCTGTATCTCGTCATGATCTGCAACCATGGGCTGGATTCTCGAGTGGCTCCCTAGGTACCATTTATAAAGAGCAGCTCTTTCATGGCCCCGAATTCCAGGTTATTCAATCATTGCTCGGCATCTCAGCATCAGGATGTGAAGGAATGCTAAAAGTAAATCAGGGTGAGAACTCCCAGATACCGCCCCGTGTAGCGATCCTGGATGGTGGACTACAACTAGCTCTACTGTGGGAGCGTCATCGCTCAAATCATGCAAGCCTCCCTACAGGATATAAATCCCTCCAAATATTCCGTGACTTCCAAAAAGATTCTGATATCAGGTGTGTATTGGAAATAACATTCCAAAACCAGCTGTCAGTCGAGTGGAATGTTCACTTTTTTGATGAAAGAGGCTTGGTTTTAGCAGTAATTGAAGGTTTACGTGTCCATGTTCTCCTCAACGGTGAAGCAAAAAAAACCAGCGTCCCTGCGGCGATTTCTGCGAAATAAGACCTCATGAAATTTGAACCCATAGCGATTATCGGGCGAGGCTGCATACTTCCCGGATGCCAGCACTATAAGGAGCTTTGGCAAACCATTGAAAAGGGCCACATCCATATCAACGGCCCATCAGGAGGTTCATGGCGTATCAACCTGTCCCGCATTCTGGGTGACTTTGATGGGGATAACCGACCTGATACAGCATGGTCTGATCGTGGAGGATACATACACGATTTTGAGAGACTCTTTGATCCATATTGTTCTTTGCTGGATGGTTCATTATTAAGTCAACTGGACCCACTCGTTCAATGGTCGGTTTTCGCAGGGAAACAAGCACTCGATGATTATGGTCGATTCTCACCAGCTCAAGGAAAACGCACAGGTGTCATTCTGGGCAACTTGAGTTATCCCTCAGCAGGACACAGTAAATTAGCTGAGTCTATTTTACTCAAAAAGCATTTGAATCCCTATGCTGATGGCCCCCATTCTCACTACTTAAACCGTTTTAACAGCGGGTTACCCGCTATCTTGCTGGCCAAGGCACTTGGTTTAGAAGGGGGGGCATTTGCTTTGGATGCAGCTTGTGCTTCGGGTCTGTACGCCATAAAACTGGCATGTGATCGCTTGCAAAGCAGGTCCACCGACCTCATGTTAGCTGGAGCCGTAAATGCTGCTGACCCTCTATTTATTCATGTTGGATTCAGTGCCCTGAAAGCATTGAGTATTTCAGGGCAAAGTCGTCCGTTTCATCGTGATGCAGATGGGTTGGTGCCTGCGGAAGGTTCCGCTTTTGTCTTATTAAAAAGGCTGGAAGATGCCATATCTGATGGGGATCCGATAGCAGGCGTCATCCGTGGGATTGGGCTGTCAAACGATGGCAGAACAGGTGGATTTCTCTCACCTTCAGTGGAAGGGCAAGTTCGTTGCATGAAGCAGGCCTACGAAAGCGCATGTATAAGCCCTTCTGAGATATCATATGTTGAATGCCATGCTACAGGAACCCCAACGGGGGATTCAACTGAAATCAAAAGTATGTCAAACGTCTTTAGGCACGAGATGGCGATTGGTTCACTGAAGGCCAATCTAGGACACCTGATCACCACATCAGGAGTGGCGGGCCTCCTCAAGGTATTAGGCGGATTGGAACACAGGTTATTACCTCCAACACCCGCAATCAATCCAGCCAGTGATACATTATCAAATTCAACTTTTCACCTTATGGAACAACCTGAGTCCTGGCCAAGCATTTCACCAATAGTTGCAGGCATTAGCAGTTTTGGTTTTGGTGGTAACAACGCTCATCTCATCGTTTCGCCTTTTGAGGGGGTGAACCGAAAGGTTGTGTTCCCACAGTCTCCTTTACCAAAAAGAGAAGTCGCGGTCGTGGCTATGGAAGCCATGACTCACCTCCACGAGAACATGGATTCTCTGCTGGCATCAATTTTGGGAAAAAAGCAAAGCAGTAAATCGTCACCCCTGATGGAACATGTTTCCTTTACAGCTAAAGAGTTGGCCTTCCCACCATCAGACCTTAAGCAGGCTCTTGGACAACAGCTGCTGCTACACAAAACAGCGCAAACCGCTTTAAGGCGGGTCACGCAAATGAACGCGTCGGAGACGGGTGTTTACATTGGGATGGGTACCGATTCTGAAATTGGACGCCTCGGTCTTCGTCTTCGTTTAAGGGATCTACTTGAACCGGCAATCAAAGATGAACAATGGATAAAAGATGCAGAAAGTGCCATCAGTGATCCCTTAACAGCAGCAGGGGTGGTGGGCAAGATGCCAAACATTCCAGCTAACCGCTTAAACAATCAGTTTAATTTTCAAGGGCCCGGGTTTACCGTCTCACGTGAAGAATTATCGGGAGATACAGCACTGGACTTGGCGATTCATGCCATCAAGCACGGTGAAATTTCAACCGCTGTCGTAGGTGCTGTCGATCTCTCTCGGGAAACTGTTCATGAAGCAGTTCTTGAGCAGTGTAATTCAGAAAAAAACTCGAGCCTGTCATTCCTTGATTTAAAAAATCAGAATTTTAGAGAACGTTCAGCTGATGCTGCTGTTGTTCTCATCCTGAAAGATCTGGAGTCCGCAAAAAAGGATGGCGAATCCATACTCGCTATACTTGATGAAAATGACCAAGGCGATTCTTTTACCATTGGAAATACGACTCAGATTTTGACGCCAAAGACAGGTCATGCACATGCAGCTTCCGGTCTTCTTCACCATGCCGTGGGCATAGGAATGTTGCACTCAAGACAGGTTCTAAATGAAGCCGTCCCTGATTCGATTCATGAAACTCAGAGCAAACCTCTCTTGCCGCGAGACGGTTACACCCGTATGACCGTTCAGAACAAAACTTTTGGTAATGAGAGCATCAAGATGACATACAGCGCAGGTGACGCCAAATCAAATGATGAACCACCATCCATAAAAACGTTTGCAGGCAACAGTCAAAGTGAGCTACTCCACCGGCTTGAAAATGACCAGGAAAGCCGCGAGGGTAACTGGCGTTGTGCGATCGTCGGCTTCAAACATGAGTTGGATCAAAAACGTAAGCAAGCTCTCTATTTACTTCAAAATGGAAAGATGGACGATGGTTGGAACAAAAATGGGATCTTCTTTCGAGAAAAGCCCATAAGTGGAGAAATGGCTTTTGCCTTCACGGGTGCAGCGTCAGCTTACCCCAACATGGGGAAAGACTTGCTTAACGGTATGCCCATCCTGCCAAGCATTCTTCAAAAGCGTTTGACCCATATTGAAGATGCCATTGGCTGGGCTTACAGAAACAATGACCCTCGAGGAAATTCACCGTTTTATCAACTGGCGGGCTCGTCCGTCATGTGTCAATGCCACTCCATCATCAGCAGAGATTTCCTTAACATAACGCCACAAGCTGTTCTTGGACTTTCATCAGGTGAAACAAACAGTATGTTTGCTTTTGATGTCTGGTCTGATATGGATGGTCTCTTCAAAGATATTAAAGCAAGCGGTTTATATGATCAATCTCTCGGTGGTGATTTTCAAATCGTTCAACAGCATTGGGGTTCCGTGGAACCCATTCAGTGGGATAACTGGCGTTTACTTGCTTCAGTTTCTGAGGTAAGTAAAGCTGTTGCCGCTGAAAGCAGAGTATATCTCACCATCATCAATACCAAATTTGACTGTGTAATAGGGGGAGACCGGGCTGCCTGCCAACGGGTACTGAAACTGTTTCCAGACGCCCAGTCACTTCCGTTGGGACATGATATCGCCGTCCATTGTGCGGCAGTTGAACCCTTTAAAGATCAATGGCACAGAATACATACAAGGAAATCCAATCCACCTGAAAACCTCCGCTTCTATTCCAACTACTACGGAGATAGTTACGATTTATCGACAACATCAGTTGCAGATGCTCTCACTGGCCAAGCATTCGAAACAGTTAATTTCCCTAGAATCATAGAAAAGGCATGGTTGGATGGAGTGCGGATATTCCTTGAACACGGTCCTCGCAACAGTTTAAGCACATCAATTAACACGATTCTGGGTGACAAGCCTCATTGTGCCATTCCAATGGATCGAATGGGAGTGAATGGGTTGGTTCAAGCGCATTGTGCAGCAGCAGAACTCTGGTGTGCTGGCGTTCAAGTCAATTTGGAACAATTTACACAAATGGCTGGAGGCCACGTTGGAAAACAGCCAGAGGAAATTCAAAAACAACCGTCCATCTCGTTTTTATTAAGACCGAAAATAGGTTCGATTCGACCTCTTAAAAGCATGGCAGTCAATGCATCAGGCTTGTTTATCCCGCCTGAACTTCATGCCGGGCCAGATCATGGGAAACGGATGATACCTGCTCCTGTTCTCGCCCGCGTGAGCTCGTCCTTTCACATAACACCTAAAAACAAAGAGGCTCTTAGGTCAGCAGACTTCGAACCACCATCAATGGAAGCCATTTCTGCCAGTGAACCTTCACAGAATCAATCAGTAACGTCAGGACCCAAAAACAAGCCGGCGCTCGCCAATAGTTCGGTATCAACATTGAGTCCAATCGATCTCATTGTGGCTGCTCACCAACAGATGACGGAAGACCATCAGCATTATCTCAACAAGCAAAATGAAGCTTTCCAGAAATACACAGCCCTAATGGAACAAATGCAGCAAACCTTGCTGTCCAAAATGACCAAATCAGTTATCCCCTCTGATCAGTTGAAAAAGAGGTTTCCCAAATCAGTCAAATTCTTGAACAAAGAGGGTCCTGGAAATTCAGAGCCAAATGAAACCACTCCCGAAATGGAAGCGCAGTTTCAAAAGAGTAAACCCATCCAGCACCCAATAGAATCGCAAAAACCAGGTCCAAAACTTGATCGTCAACAGCTCATCACGCTCTCCCGAGGAAATGTTTCTTCCATTCTGGGTTCTCTATTTGAACAACAGGACAAATATCCAATTCAGGTTCGAATGCCTGAACCGCCGCTTCTTCTGTGCGATCGGGTTTTAGGCATCGATGGTGAACCAGGAAAATTGGGTACTGGCACGATTTGGACAGAAACGGATGTAATGAAGGATAGTTGGTACCTCCATCATGGGCGCATGCCAAGCGGGATTTTCATAGAAGCTGGTCAAGCAGATCTCCTGCTTATCTCATGGTTGGGCATCGATTTCATCAATAAGGGAGAGAGAGCTTATCGCCTTTTGGGTTGTGAACTCGTTTTCCATGGTGACCTCCCAGAACCTGGAGATACGCTGTCTTATGAAATAAAAGTGGATGGTCATGCAAAACAAGGTGATGTAAGGCTCTTTTTCTTTCACTATGACTGTAACATTAACGGGAAGAAGCGAATCTCCGTCCGCCATGGTCAGGCAGGCTTCTTTTCTGTCAATGAACTAGAAAAATCATCTGGAGTCCTGTGGCAAGCCGACAAGGCAGAATACACCAAGAATCCCTCACTCCCTGAGCATCCAGTCCTTTCGGACCGTAGACAGTTTACAAGAGAACAGGTTGTCGCCTACACAGAAGGCAATCTGGTGGCATGTTTTGGTGACGCCTTTTATCATGCGTTTAGCCATACAAGAACACCCAGATCCCCGGGAGGATCATTTAATTTTATCGGTGAAGTAACGGAGTTTGATCCAACTGGTGGACCCGCTGGCCGTGGGTACCTTCGTGCTGAAAGTCCTGTTCATCCTTCAGACTGGTTCTTCGAGGGCCATTTTAAAAACGACCCATGTATGCCAGGAACGTTAATGGCCGATGCTTGTCTACAGATGATGGCATTTTATTTGAGTGCCACAGGGCGCACACTGAACCGTGATGGATGGCGATTCCAACCCGTTCAGAACACCAAGTTCTTATTCATTTGTCGCGGTCAAGTGTTACCAGAATCGAAACGGTTATCCTATGAAGTGTTTGTCGATGAAATCATCGATGGAGAGAAACCAATCCTTTTCGCACATGTTCTCTGTTCAGTAGATGGAAGAAAAGCATTTCTCTGTGAGCGTTTTGGGCTCCAATTGGTTCCGGATTGGCCTATCAATCAACTCGTCGATTGGTCTAAACAAAAAGAGGATTGTCGCCCATTGGCCGATATCAATGGATTCAAACTGGATCATCGTTCCCTGCTGAATTGCGCCTGGGGAAAACCGTCACATGCTTTTGGCAATGGGTTTAGGCACTTTGACGGCGCTAAACGCGCACCACGCCTACCAGGACCGCCTTATCATTTTATGACCCGAATCACCTCCCTTACCGGGGAAATGGGTGCAATGGCAACAGGTTCAACGATTGAAGTACTTTATGATATCCCGCCAGACGCATGGTACTTCAAGGAAAATGCCACCGCTACCATGCCATTCTGTGTACTCATGGAACTGGCTCTACAGCCCTGTGGATGGCTTTCTTCTTATTCGCTTAGCCCAGAAGCCTCCCGAAATGAGCTCTTATTTAGAAACCTGGATGGGAACCTTATTTTGCATCGTGAAGTTCTCCCAAATGATGGGACCATCAAAACGTATGTAACCTTGGACTCGCTGTCCAAAGCAGGTGAGATGATCATTCTAAGTTTCAAAGTGATCTGTCGTATCAATGATGAAACCATTGCAGAGATGGATACGGTTTTCGGCTTTTTCCCTCCTCAGACAATGCGAACCCAAAAGGGACTGCCCATCAGTGAATCTGATCGAAACATGCTTGATATGAAAAGTGACTTCTTCGTGGATCTAACTCCCAGGACAGGTAAATATTTTGAGGATAAGCAACTTAAACTCCCGTCCTCCAAGTTATTGATGTTAGACCGAATAACGGGTTACTGGTCATTTGGCGGTAAAGAAAAGTGTGGCCTGATTAGGGCTGAAAAAACCGTTCACCCTGAAGAGTGGTTTTTTAAAGCACACTTTTTCCAGGACCCGGTTCAGCCGGGCAGTTTGGGAATTGAGGCCATAATCCAACTGATTCAAATCATGATGATAGAAAAAAACGCGGCCAAAAACATACCCAATCCACGTTTTGAGCCCATCAACATTGATGGGAAAATTGAATGGCATTATCGCGGGCAGGTGGTACCAAAGAACAGGAAAGTAACTATTGTCTTCGAGGCACTGAAGTGGGGGAACACCCAGGAAGGACCCTATGTCATGGGAGAAGCAGCATATTGGGTGGATGGACTTAAAATCTACCATGCTCCCGAAATTGGAATGCGTATCGTTTCATCCAAAGCTACGCATCACAAGAAGGAAATAGACTGGGGAACCATACGAAACTACTGGATTTCCAGGAACCAGCAAATCCATCGGTTCATTCATGATCTAGCTTCAGGTCTCCTCAGGCAATTTGTTGATCATATCGTGTTTGAGGACCTCCTGGATTTTGAACAACATAAAGGGAAGCCCATCCTTTTTCTGGCCAACCACGAAACATCTATCGAATCTTTCCTGTTTTTGACTCTCATGGGGCAATTAACCCAAACTCCAATCAAGGCGATTGCAAAAGAAGAACACCGTGACTCCTGGATAGGTTTGGTGGATCAAATTACTCAAACAGCATTGTCCAACCCACTAGATTCACAGGATCAGGAGAAACCAGGTGTGGGTATATTGTTTTTTGATAGGAGTGATCCAGCACAACTCCTGGAAATACTGGCACAGTATAAAAGGGAAAACAGACACCATCCAACTTCACTGCTAGTCCACTCTGATGGAACCCGTGCTTCATATGCGAATCAACCTGTACGGAATGTCAGCAATGTGTTTTTAGATTGTGCCATGGACAACAATCTGCCAATTATCCCCATTTGTTTTACTGGAGCCTTGCCACAGCATTCAACCAATTTACGTTTGGACATCCCATACGGAATGAATAAACAGACTTATATCATCGGAAAATCAATCTGCCCGGAATCATTGAGTGTACTGAAGGGTAAAGAGCGTAGACAATATGTCCTGGATCGATTAAATCGTCAAATCAAGACTTATTCCCGGCCCGCGAATGGAACCGTACCAGGACATCAACCCATTATTTCTCAAAAGTTTAGAGGAATCTTGAAAACACTGCCTGGTATCTGTGATGAAACAAAGGAACTTTTATCATTAAAAGACTCCGATGCTTTGAGTATGAATAAAAAACTTTGCCTGAAGCTTTTGAGCTAATACATTTGAAAAAAAAGGCCGCTTCAACTGAAACGGCCTCTTCTTCATCATTCAAACCCTCAATGCAAGATTGACGTCTGTAACAAGTAGGTTGTTTTTTTAGTACTTAGCGGCTTCAATAAGCTGTGAAGGTGTCACAATTGAACCAAATTTTTCCTTGAGTTTTAGAAGTCCGGCTTTCTGATTCGTGTAAACCTCGAAAATCTGTTTTGGGCAGTTTTCTTCTTTGCTGTAAGCTTCGGTTTGCAGATCAAGTCTTGCAATAATGTTGTCGACATAGAAAGAAAAATGCTTGATATAGAGCTCTTCAGAGTAGTCTTTATCAATGGTTTCTTTAAAAATCGCTTTCAGATCTTTGTACAGAGGAATGAATCCGATGGGTGTTTCAATGGCTGAAACATCACCATGTGTTCGGCGCTCAAGCCAGGATAGCCAAGGAAGGACATCCCTTTTCTCACCTAGCAACTGGTTGTTCCCACTCTCTCCGCCACGTGCACCATGGGTGAGGAAATAATTTAATCCGGCCATTACTGGCTCTTTGGCAAGCCTATTTGAACCGTAAAACTTAAATTGGGCATCCATGTAGTCAGCCAATGAGCCTGGAACAAATGGAGCGTTTGCCCAGGGTTGTCGGCGAACACCAACAGCACCAATTTCAGTGGCTGTGGCAGCAGAAAGAATAGAAGCACCAATAGCAACTCCATGCTCTGTATTTTTGGCTGCCCAGACAGGAGGCATGGTGTCTGAGTCTCGCCCGGAATAGGTGATTATGTGTACAGGCACTCCATTAGGATCATTGGCCCTTTCTTTATTATAGTTTTCAATATCGGTGCTGCTAAGAGTGCAACGCGCATTTGGATGGGACATAGGCTGCTCTGAGTCCGGCGTCCACTCCCCAAGCCAGTTACTGCCACTTGTCGGTTCTTGTTCTCCGTCTCCTACCCAGCGTGGTTTCCCATTCTCAATGAGTACGTTGGAGAAAATAACTTCTGACTTTTTCTCTCCGCGCAGGCATTTCATCAGAAGTGGGTCACCTTCCTGATTAACGTCTTTCACAATACCAAATATGCCAATCTCAGGGTTAACAGCACGCATGGTCCCATCATCTGCAATCCAGAGTTGGGCCAGATCATCTCCAATAAAATCAGAACCAACCATGGCTGTTGTTGTTTTCCCACATCCCGAAGGAGCCGCTCCTGCAATGAAGGTTACTCTATTGTCAGGACCGGTAACACCGGTGATAAACATGTGTTCAGAGATTTCTTCGCCAACACGATTGTAGGTGCAATGATCTACTGTAAAACGGTGATTTCCCTTTTTCAAAAGGAGGGTATTACCGGCATATGTGCAATAAAGCGAATAAGTAGTTTGCCAGCTGCGATCCATGTAGATACGTGCTTTTGGTACATCTTCACTCTTGAAGGAGCCATAGCTGTGACAGTTCGTAAAAAAGAGCCCGGCTCTTTCAACTTCTGCATCAAAATCAGCATATACGGTTGGGTATAGGATGTTACCTGAATGCACAACGTAATATGAGTCTGTAATCATAATGGCTGGAATTGCAGCTTTTGCACCAACAGGTCCCCGGTTCCAAAAGGAAACCAACATCTTCTTGCCTTTCATGATGCCAACCATCGTGTCTTCGAGGTATTCGTATGCATCACTGCGAAGTTGCTTTTTTGCCAGTGAAGAGATGGCTTCGTCTTCATTGACGATGTAAAAGGTCTGATTAACAAGACGTGCCTGATCTTCAGGGAGATCATAATGAACGGTGTGCATATCCAGATTGATTTCTTTCTCTTCTCCTGCGGCAACAGCACCCTCTCGTGCTTCCTGGAAGGACACCTCATCTCCACTGTTGATCCAGATTGAATCGGGTTGCATCATTGCTGCAGCATTAGCGATTTTGATGAGTGCTTCTTCATTTTGAATCCGATTGATCTTAGCCAGATTGGCATCATCACATTTCTCAGCAAAAAGTGCCCTTGCCTCTTCGATCGAACTCAACTTACCAATTCCTGATAAGATATCCTTACCTTGCCTTAATTCCAATTTCATAATAACTCCCCTCAATTTTTCCTGATTCTCCGGATTTTAGGCTAAGAATTAAACAAAGACAAGGACAAGAATATAAGATTTTTCAGTCCGTTTTTTATTGTGAGGACAAAGGCTGCCATCTTTATCCAAAGGTGCCCATCAAAAATACATCATGATTTTAATAAAGATTGCGCCTTTGGTTCCCCTTGTTGACCACGTTTTTTCACGAATTCGAGGTATGCCGGAAACCCTTTGTACTGTTATGAATTTCTCTGGTATGCATATGGAAAGTGAAGAGATGATCGCCACCTCAGGTTCCATTTTTAGCATACGCTAGTTATAGGTCTTGTTTTTAGGTCTCCCAAGCCCATATGGTTCCCCTATCGAGTGTGGGTTCATTCTTCTGGTGGTGGCTGGGAGAAGCTTCGCTTTTTTCAGGAGCTGCATTCTGAGTTTGGGTGCCAGTAAGGTCATACAGATGTTCCAGACTATCTAAAACACGCAATAAGGCAATGAGGGATATCAGACAACAGCCTTTTCCTGTTTCAACATTCGTGATGGTCCGCCTGGATAAGCTTGACTGACTGGCCAATTCCTGTTGACTCATTTTTTTTGTCAATCTTTTGCTTTTAATCCAGACGCCAATCTCCTTCTGGAGATCTTGATCGCTTTTGTTGCGCATTATATTGCTCATCTCTTTGATCCTTTCCGCTATGAGCAATATTATGCGCATTTCTGGATAATTTGCAAGCTTGTTTCGTGATCGTTCACTGTATTTCCGGTACATCGTCTTAAAATCAGTGGAAAGAAAGGGGCAGGTAGCTTAAACTTGGCACTTATATAGTGGCCTATCTGGCACACACCCTCAAGGCTGTCAGATCAGCCTGTTTGCAGTAAGACAACAAACCATGGTTGTATGAATTTGGTCTCATCCGACAGTTCATAATCGCCAACAGAAGGAATTCGATATGATTGCCATCGCAGGTGCAGGAATTATTGGAAGTGCCATTGCTTATGCCCTAAGAGATTGCGATCAAGATGTG
>Ga0316190_10002993_pt1 | contig 12299 bp, 14 predicted proteins | sample Eddworburrow2_MG_FD_204929 | JGI IMG/M metagenome (GOLD analysis project Ga0316190, IMG submission 204929) | Coastal sediment microbial communities from Maine, United States - Eddy worm burrow 2 | ecosystem: Environmental > Aquatic > Marine > Coastal > Sediment | place: USA: Maine | collected... | reverse complement strand
GGCGGCTATGTCGGCGGGGTCGATCGAACTGGCTATAGACTTTCTGGACGAACGAACGAACGCTTGGAAGGATGCGACAAGCAAGGCGGAAGCGACGATTATGGGACCCTTTACCCGGGAACAGTCGAAAGGCTTGTACCGGGTAAGGGCTACGGTTTTCATGGTTCTAACTTCTGACCGATCGGTAGACGCGGGCGTCCACATTGATAACGAAGGGGTTATAAGCGAAGCCCTGGACCAGTGTATCGTAGTGAAAGATTACGGAACAACGGGTCTAGTGGATATCGGGGTTATAACCCCGAACGTAGACGCCCCTGGGGATGAAGTGGGACCGGATCGCGAACGACCGAAGCAGACGGACGACCAGATTTTTACTACATTCCAAGTCCGTTATTACGGGCTGTTTAGCGATCCAGGAGAATAACCAACTATGGCAAGGCGTAAAGAACTGAAGTTCCTTACCGTCGGTTTTCAAGACGGTTTTAGCGGAACTTCTGCTATCAACGAAGCTACCCCAGCGGTTAGCGATACGGATATGGGCGTGGATACCCATAGCCTTCACGACAGTGCAATTATAGTGCCAAAGGGGGCACGTTTCACTACAGCCGGTATCACGACCGTACGGACGGTAACGGCTACCCAGAATTCGACCCAGTACACGTTAGATATGACCGTCCCGACGGCGGGAACGTTCACGGTTACTCACAACGCGAACACGACGTCCGCCCTAGCGTACGACCTAACGGCGGCGGCTTTGCAAACCGCCCTAGAAGGTCTGGCTTCGGTCGGGGCTGGTAACGTAACCGTTACCGAAGCTACTGACGTCTATACGATTACCTTCGCGGGCACGCTGGCGAATACCGCACAGACTATCACGGTCGACGGTTCTGGCTTGACGGCGGCGGATTCGGAAACCCTTACCCAGACCCAGGATGGTTCTACGACCTGGGAAGTAACCTTTACCCCGGCGATCGCGACCGGTTCGGTCCCGGCGGACGACGACGTTATTACGTGGTTACCCCAGCGGGTCGAAATGAAGGTAGGCGAAGGTGACGTCGAATTTACCGAAAACCAGGAAGCTATCATCGATACAGACCGGGGCTTGCTGGACGGTATGCGGTCGGGAACTGAACAGGCTATGACCATTTCTAGTTCCTTCGTTTACGACTGGCTACGGGCGTCCAGTGGCGACCCGATTACAGTCTACGAAGCATTGAAGCGGAAAGGGGACGCGGCGGGCTGGCATAATGCGGCTTTAGACCCTTGCGAACCTTATCAAGTCGATATGTTCATTATCGACCGCCCAGACTGCGGAAGTGAAGAAGCGGAAATTATGTTCTTCCGACGTATGCGAACCACTTCGATTAGTGCCTCGGTAGCCGGTGCTTCTGTTTCTCTTGAAGGTACTTGTATGGTAGTCGAACCCGAAATTCAACGGGTAGCGAATACCGACGACGTAGTTAACGCGGTAGCGTAGTTAACGCGGTAGCGTAATTAACTTCCCCGCCCAAGCCCCTAGGAACTTAACCCGGGGGCGGGCGGGATAATTCTAACCCCCTTGCAAATACCATGCCACAAGATCTACAGTACACGGTAGGCGAACCTTCCCAGGAAATCTGGAAGATTCTTTACAATTCGTCTACCGATCTTACCGTAACGGAAGGCGGGGTAGTCGTTCTAGCAGATGCTCCAGTCGGCGTGGTTACGATCAATCTACCAGCGGCAGCGGATAACGTCGATCGCGTTATTATCGTTAAGGTTATCGACGCGACTAATAACGTGACTATCGACGGTAATGGTTCCGAAACGATCGACGGAGCGACCACGAAGACGCTAACCACGCTGTACGAAGTAGCCCGGATGATATCAGACGGCGACGAATGGCACGTATTATAACCCTTACCTATCGGAGTAACCACCATGTTACGCGTAAACGGCGTAGAAAATGTGAAGGACATAATGTACGGTCCTTTATGCTTCAAACGCGGGGACGACTTTCTGGCATTCTATGCTACCCCCGTATGGTCGAAAGAAGAATTCGACAAGCTTTGCCCATTCCCAGAAAATACGAATTACTTCTTTACCGATAAAGGTAAACAGAAGGATTACGAATGTTCCGCGTGGAAAGAAACCGAAGCGGAATACTGGCGGAAGCGGTGGGGCTGGACGGTCCTTAAAACTTTGGAACCTTCTAACCTGGAAATCGAAGGCGTCGACATTGAAAACCCGAACACTTGGGCGAATGTCGAACCTATCTTGCGTTCCGAACTAGCGGAACACGAATTTAACCGGGTTATGGCTATGGTCGACGAAGCGAACGCCCTAGACCAGCGAAAGCTTGACGCGAACGCGGCGACTTTTATGGAAAGGCAGACGGCGAAGAATTCCTTACCGGAAAATTCGTCAAGTTCCGCGTCTGCCGAGACTTCGGAATAAAGCCTCCAACCGTACGTTTCGACGAATGGGACAAGCTTGACCTTCAAAGTCAACTAGACCTTTTCGCCTTCCAGAAGGTAATCCACTTTCTGGAAGAACGGCAGGAACGCTTAGCGGGACCCCAGAACACTTCTAACCCACTTTGACTAAGGAATTTTTAACTATGTTGTACGGTACGCAAGATCGTAAAGTCGTACGCGGACGCTGGGAACGTATCCAGATCTGGCGTACGGTAGCAGACTACAAAGCCTTCAAGCGGGGGCAGTTCGTAACGCCCCTGTACTTCGGCGAAGACCCGAACGGGATTACGGACGTAGGTATCCACTACCTACTAGACGCTGGCTTCCGGGGAACTTCGGCTATTTCTACGTGGTACGCAGGTCTGATCGATAACAGCGGATTTACGGGTGTAGACCCTTCGGATACTATGGCTTCCCATAGTGGCTGGTCGGAACTTCATACGGAATACGACGAAGCGGCACGCCAGACGCTTTCTTTCGGAGCGGCGGCTACGCGGAAGATCACGGCGGAAGTTAGCTTTACCATGAACGCTACGAAGACCGTAGAAGGTATCTTCGTGAACAGCGATAGCACGAAGAACGGGTCGACCGGGACCTTATGGTCTACCGCCCTATTTTCGTCTGCCCCCGGCCTAGTATCGGGTAACGTCTTGACGGCGAACTACACGTTAAGCGACTAACGGTAGGGAAGCCCCGGGGCGGACGTCGTTTCATGGTGCGGCGAAAGCCCCGGGGCACTTATATACCCGGGAGCAAATACTATGCCAATTAGCGGCGTCCCAGAACGGCTTATCCGTAAAATTATCTTCAAGGTCGGCGTTCCTAAGTCAATGGGCGACGTCCGGGCGTTCCGCGAACTTCTGTTCCGGGAACTTCAGTTAGACGGACGGATGAAGGAAGCCGAACGGGTAAGGACACTTTCGTTAACCGCGATATCCGTAGCAGTGGCGGACTTAGTCTAATGTTCGATGAAACCTTCCTAGACGAATCCCCCAGGCTAGCCCAATTGGCTAAGACCTTCCGGGAACCTATCCGGCACCGTCGGGGCGTGGAAGTCCAGCACGTCTTCGAAGACTTCGATAGAATACCTATGGACGACTTCTACCGGCTAACGAAGAAGCAGTTACGCGACGACTACGTTAAGCCCTTAGTACGTATGCTAATGGTAAAGGTTAGGCGGTTCGCTAAGAAGGATGTAGGCTTCCGGTTCTATAAGTTCGACTTACCCGCTGAATCGAAAATGCGGAATGTCCTAACATTCGAAACCCACGACTTCTTCCTAGCCCTTATATGCGAACCAGACGGGGACCACTTCCGGCTAACGGTTAAGGTGGCAGTCCAGCGGGTCCCGGGCGAATTCCGACGTAAGAAGAAGTTTGTAAACTTCAGAACCATGATTAAGCGAAGGGGGCAGTATGGCAACCCAACCGTATAGAATCGAAAGGTGGGCGGACGCGGCTAGCGATACCCTTAACGGGGCGGTACTTGCAAGCGATACGACCATTACATTAAACAGCGTAGCGGAATTCCCTACTAGCGGGGACTTTCGTATCCGACTGGTAGACGGTGGAACTTCGGAATACGCGACTGTTAAGTCCGTTTCTGGTTCAGTCTTCACGCTAACGGCGGGGCTTACTAATGGCTATTCGGATTCTTCAGAAGTAACCCACTACCTTAACGCGGATAGCTTGGACGAAGCCTTTAAGCAAGCCTACGGGGAAACCGAATACCCCTACAATCGGATTATGTCCGAAGGGGTTACGAAGGCGGACGCGGATTTTACCTGGATATCTGCCCCCGGTTCTTTTTCCAGTGCGGACGCGGACGACGGCGGTATTAATCTAACGATCGATTCCGCCAGCGGGGCGACAATTCGCGGGAAGCATATAACGGCACCTTCTACCCCCTGGACCATTACAGCCTATATCGAATTCGGACCAGGGGCGGCGAACTGGGACGGGGCTAACGGTACGTTTATGGGTATCTACGCCCGGGAGTCTTCCACGGGTAAGCTTTACTTCCTAACCGTACGGTCGGACGTTTACGCGTTGTGGCGAATGACCGACCCGGCTACCTTTTCGGCGGACGTCGATACCTTCCTGGAAAACGAACGCTTTAGTGCTTGGATACGCCTTATGGACGACGGGACCGATATACGCGGCTTCGTATCTTCCGACGGTAACGACTGGCTAGAAGCCTGGAACGAAGGGCGAACGTCCTTTATGACCACGGGGGCTAACCAGATCGGCTTCGGGGCGGCGGTCGACAACGGGGCAGATGATACAATGTTCCACTTCAAGACCTGGATAGTAGACTAATGGCAGTAACACGATACGGAACCGTCCTACAAAACATAAACAATTACCAGGACAACCTAAACGGGGCTATTACGGATGTAGCTACGGCGATAATCGTAGATGATGCTTCGGCACTTCCGACGGTCGGGGACTTTACGATCCAGATCGAAAGCGAATACATTATCATAGAATCCCGGTCTGGTAACACGTTAACGGCACGGGAACGCGGGGCAGAAGGTACTACGGCGGTAGCCCATAGCGACGGGGTAGACGTCAAGGCAGTTCTAACGGCGGAAGGCTTGCGTAAGTACTTGTTCGCGGGACGCGGTCCGGTCTTCGATGATACGACGACAACGGCGGCACCCCTTAACCGAATGCTGGACGAATCGAACACGATATTAACGTCTTCTGATTTTACGTGGTTGAACCAGGGGACGGCGACGGTTACGGACGACGGCGGTAGGATGATTATCGGAATGCCCAGCGAAGCGAACCATTCCTTACGCGGGCTTTACCTAACAGCCCCCACGGCGACCTACAATATAAAATGCCGGGTAGGTATTGTCGGGGCTGGCGATTATTCCGGCGGGGCGTCTTCCCACTTCGGTCTAATGTTGTACGATAATTCGGCGGGTGAAATTATCACAATGTCCGCCCGGTATGGTGAACAATGTTGGATGGCGGCTTGGGATGATACCGCGACCTTTAACAGTTTTGTAGACGATACAAGCGGCGACACTTATTCACGAATGGAAGTAAGATACCAGTCCCAACCTATCTGGCTTAAAATGCGGGTTACGGCTGGCGGCGACGTGGAAGGTTACATATCCTACGACGGTCTTAACTGGTCGCGGGATAAGGCGACAAGCTGGCAAGACGCCGAAACCACTATCTACCCGTCTGGCGGGACAACGGAAAGCGTAGGTATATACTGTAACAGTGGTAACAGTTTTGCCGGGGCTAGGTTTGTTTTCGAAGCCTTTACAGTGGAAGAAGAATAAATGGTTAGGCGTTACAGATCGGCGGGCGACGGGGCAAGCACGACCCTAAACGGGGCGGTTACGGATTCGGCTACGTCTTGGACAGTAGCAGACGGTTCGGTCTTCCCCAGCGAAGGGGACTACTACATAGCACGCGGGGCGGAAATCGTCCTAGTCACACATAGAAGTACAAACGTCCTAACCGTTATCAGGGCACAATCCGGGACAACGGCTATAGCCCATAGCGACGGGGAAACCGTTACATCTATTCTAACAGCGGACGAACTGGAAAACCGGCGGCGTGAATGTAACCGTTTTAAGATGATGGACTACGGGCGGATTACGGACGCAAATGATAACATAATGACCGCTTCGGATTTTACCGCCCTAGGCGTTACAGCCCCAGAACTGGAAGACGGGGAGGGCGGGGTTATACAGTCTTGGGCACATGCAACCCATACGAACGAAGGGCGGCTTATGGGTGGTACGCGTCCACTTAGTGCGGTCGATCGGACCTACTACGCCCACATATCAAGTATGGAAACTTACGACGAAGCCCTTAACCAAGCCCGGTTTGCTTTTATGATCCGTCCCGGTTCCGGCGGTAACGATATGTACGGAATCCACCTACGCCCAGGGATCGAAATAGCGGTAGGATTCCAGTCTAGTGGATGGTTAAACAACGGTTTTACAACTACTTATGATTCGCACGGGGCTTGGGGGCGTAACGACTTCTGGGCTAAGATAACGGCGGAATGGAACTGGATGGCTTCTAGCGAACGTTTCACCTATTCATATTCTTGGGACGGGGTCCACTGGTTCCAATTTCACCAGCACGATTTCGCGTCTGCTACTGGTACGGTCGGTTTTTGGTGTAGCAATGGTCGGCAAGATTCTTCCACGCCTTACGACGGACTTACGGGCGTCCGGTGTATGTCCTGGTGGACGGAAAACCTATAAGGAGCGGGAACTATGGCGACGTCTGAAGTAGGCTTGACACTTTTTCCGATCGTATTGGCGGAATTAGATAATAACCTAATAAATCGAACCGTAACGCAAACGATGCTTACCAGTGAAGTAGCGTTACTAACATTCAACCTGCTAGCGGCGGACCGGGTCTTCTACTTCGGGGCGTTCAACCCCGGACCAGACGGAAGCTACGGGCAGGAAGCGACCCATAACTATATCTTCGATACAGTGGCTAACGCTATGTTCGAAGACGCGGCGGACAATCTGGCGGGCTATAACCAGTCCTTAGACATTATCCAATATATCGGGCTAAGTGGGGAAAGGATCTTCGGGGACGCGGCTAACGGCTTGTTTTCGTCCCTTGCCGAAAATAGTTTAGTAAGGAGGGCTTACCAGCGGGACGCAGACGACGCCTTCGCGTGGAACAACCACGACGACAAAACAAGTACGGACTTTATCGGTTACGCTGTTCGGCGTAGTTATAACACGTCGGACGCTATGCTCAGCGATTCGGTAACAGGGGCTTCGGTCCAGGAAGTCTTCCAGTTCTTCGACGCCCTGGATAGCACGCTGGACGCTTCGGCGACGGAGTACGACCGGGGACCTACCCAGTCGGTTATCCAGGACCACGTCGACTTCAAGATTACCGACGGACCCACTTGTCCAGAAAAAGAGTTTAGCCCATTCGTAGGGGCTTCTGGGGATACTAGCTACGGGAACGTGGATACGTCGAACCCAGCCCTAGGAACTGGGACGCTGGAACTTAACTACCCAGCAGTTAGCCCGACCCTAACCTTAACGCTTAAGAACCCAGAATTTAACGATCAAGGTAACTTCAGTTTTGCTAGGATTGATCGGGCGACCAGGGGTGGGGAACGTAAGATCTTCGCGGCTAACAAGTGGGGCGAAACCCAGAAGCTACAGCTAACCGTATCGAACCTGGAAACCTGTAAGGTTACAGTCGACCAGATCGTTACTTTCCTTAATACCAGCCTAGGTAAAGAAATCAAGCTTACCGACTGGCATAACCGCGAATGGACGGGCGTTATAATCGTCCCAGAAACCGACATAGTCCAGAATGTTAGCGGGTTCCAGTTCGTCCTAACCTTTCAAGGGGAGCTAGTTTAATGGCTGTTACGCCCTATACGGAATTCCGGGCACCATACCCGAACACTAAGGTAACTATGATCTTCCCGAAACCGTTATTCCTTGACGTTAGGAAGACAGAATCGAAAGTAACGATAAAGCGGACTATGCTAGGTGGTACGTGGTCTTATGTCGATTCTTCGGATCGCCAGACCTTAATCCTACCCTTCCGGCTGGTTCGTACGAAAGAAATCGAAATGAATCGGTTTTTCGACGTCTATAAGGCGGCACCGATTCGTATAGATATGCACGACGGGACCGAATGGGAAGGTAAACTGGTCGGGGATATTCAAAGCGTAACGATTGATAGGACGGGCGAAACCACTTACACGGGCGGCGAAACAGTGGAAGTTACGCTTACCTTTTCAGCACTAAGGCTAAACTAATGGTAAGATCGATATCGGCGGCGGCACAAACGGAACTAGATACGAACCTGGGTACTGAACTTAACATTATCCTAGAAGTCTTCTGGGCTGGCGATACGAACGGACCCAGCGAACTATACGGGGACCGGGAAATCCCAGCCTACCAAGTCAAAGGGAAGATCTTAAATTCCGACGCTATCGAAGAAGCGGTCCAGGTAACAGGCGGCGGGCAGTCCAGATCTTTTACAGCTACTCTTGACGATACAGACGGCGATATTAAGCAGATCATAGACGCTAAGGATGTTCATAAAATACCCGTCCAGACGTGGCTATACATAACCGGGACAAACTTTAATAGCGATAAAATCCCGCTATTCTTAGGACAAGTAAACAGTCCAATTCGATGGAAGGAAGGGCAGCGGACGGTAGAACTATCCGTCGTAACCAGGATCGAAGACGCGGAAGTAGGCTTTAGTGCGGAAGAAGGGAAGTTCCCCCAGCTACCGGAAGACCTTATCGGGAAACCGTGGCCTTTATGCTTCGGGACTACTATTAACGTCCCAGCACTTCGGGCAGTCCCAGCGGTAAGCGGTACACTTACGGGCGGCGTAGGTATTAGGGACTTTACGCTAACTACCCGGCTGGAACTGGCGGAAGATATTTCTTGCCCGCAAACGCCGATCGGTTTTAAGTGTTATACCCAGTCCGCCGGTATTTCGTATAAGGCTACCTGTAATATCGCTTTCGAAACGGACGCGGGTTGTGTTCAATCCCGTTGCGTGGAAATCGAAAAGCTTAAGCTACAGATCGAAGAACAAGCGGGCTACGAATACAACCAGATTACCATTTTCGGTGGTACTCAGTTTCCCCAGGGCAGGACTTTAACGCTAAACATTAACGGCGGGACCTTCCGGGGGCAGTTTAACGGAACGTCTACAAACCCTTCAAACGTCTTTAGCATTTCAAGCCGAAAACATCCCGACTACGACCCGGCTACCGGTGGTCTAGTTAAAGACCCCCACCAGGAAGCGATAGAATCGGCTTGTCCCGGTTCTGCTTCCGATTCGGATGATAGCGACTTCCAGGAAACGGCTTTCGGTCCGGTCTTTACTGGGATGCGAACTTCGCGGCTTAGGTGGGCGGCGTATCGGGAAGCCGATCAAGCTAGCTTCTTCTGGGCTGGCGGCGGTTCGACGGTCGTTATGGAAGACCGCCAAGAAATTATCTACATTGCAAATATCGTGCCAAGTACGATTTTTCGGGTAGCGGCTTTCCGTACGATCAACGGTAACCGATTCCTTCTAACGGTCCCGGACGAATTCTATAGCATTCGACAAACCGATTACAACGGCTACGACGTTATGGAAATCGTATTCGATCGTCCGTTATCTTCACGATCGCGGGAAACCGGCGGGGGCTGGACGGATGAAATCTTCATAACTCAGCGGTCCACGGTCGGACCTAATACAGTCGATATTTTGGAATGGCTTATCAATACCTATACAGACTTCGCGATAGATTCGACGACGTTTAACGATGTAAACACGAAGCTAGGAAAGTATCCTATGCACTTTCCGCTACTTCGACGTCCTAACCTTATCGCGGTCCTGAAGGAAATAGCTAATCAAGCCCGTTGTGCGTTGTGGCTTAAGCAGGACACTTTCTTTATCAAGTACCTATCGGAAACCCCTACCCCAGTGGATACGATCGGGGAAGCGGATATCCTAGCGAACGATTCTAGCGGGCTAGGAACGCTGGTTCTGGACCATACGCGGACGGAAGACCTAGTTACGAAGCTAACCTGTAGGTGGCGGAGTGACCATAGAAGCGATCTTGACGATAACCTACTTATCCTTCGTCATAACGTGGGCAAGTACCAGACCCACGAAGACGACCAGGACTACTACACTTACGCCCACTTGAATCTAGTCCGAAAGTCCGCTACATTCTGGTTAATCCGTAAATGTAACACTTGGAAGCGGATAATCTGTTCCGTCCCGTTGTCCTTCCTTAAGCTGGAACCATTCGACGCGGTTAGCGTAACCCTACCGGATATCGCGGACGGAACGATTACGGCTATTGTGGAACGGGCGGCGATCGACCCGAACGGGAAGCAGATCAACCTAGAACTATGGACCCCTGTACGATCTGGGACCATGAAAGCTTATAACTTCGCATTCCCGGCTAACATAGCGGAAAGGGCGTTATTCCCTTCCAGGGAAGCCCGTAACGCGAACCAAGCGGGAAGCGGTAACGAACCAAACTTTTCAACCATAGCCCCACCCGGGCACCCCTTGGAAACGAATACAAAGGGTATTTATACCGGTATGCAATTGGGTTGTAATGGTGCGGGCGTAACAAGCCTTAAGCCCGGGGAATGTCGTCAAGACCACGGCGACCGTAACCCGTCGGACGAAGGCGATACGAAGCCCACGGTAGACGTCCAGGCGGATACCACGGGCGATATTAGTGCGGGGACTTCCCCGATATCGAACGGGGCGGGTAGTGGCTGGTGGTCAAGTCTTAACGACATAAACAACCAGAACAATAAGACCGAACAAGACGCGGGGCGTACGCGGGAATATGCGGCTATTAACGATAGCAATAACAGTGGCAGCGACCACGGGACGGACGACCAGGAAACCGAACAGGACGTAGACCGCGACTTCCTGGACGACCTACCAGACCCGGACGACGTGGATGGACCTTGCCAAGTTCGCGTAACGGTAAGTGGCTTCCAGACTCACGAAAGCGGAAGTCGTCCTATCTGCCTACCGGGCGGCATTCACGAAGAAATCTACGTCTTCGACCAGCGGCAAGCGGCGGAAGACTTTTGCGAAGGTCTGAAAGCTAACAACCGTTGTGGGTCAGAACCACCGTGTACGAAATGCGTAGCCTGTTCGATCGACGGTAGCTGTTCCCCGGAAGACGAAGGGGACGGGGCTTTAATCGGTTTTCGCGGGGACCCAGACCACCCCGATACTAGTTTTATGTAAAGGTAACACAATGGCGGGTTATTACGAAAACAAAAGAAGTCTAGAATATCTGGACTATAACGAACTGTACGTTAACTTTTACAGGAACGCCGGTTCTGTAGATATGGCGGTTAATGGGTCTGTAACCCCTGTAGAATTTTCGCTGGGAAGCCCGGGTCCTTCCTGGGATCTTCTATTATTCAGCACGGCGTTACATCTAGCTGACAATACTTCTATGTCGGCTTTAGACTTCGGCGGCGGCGGCGGCGGCGGCGGGAACGCGTTAACGAACGGGCTACGGTTCTACATAAAGGACGACCAGGGTGTAGAAGTAGCCGATTTCCTAGCGGGGGAAACTATCAAGACTAACGCGGACATAGCAGCATTCGCGGGTTTTCAGACGTCTATGATCGGGCAGAACCAGCGGGGGCTAGTTGCGGAATGGCGTATCGTTAATATGACCGGCGGTCGGCCTATGCGGCTTCCGCCTGGATGGACCGCTAACATACTGGTTCAGGACAACTTAACTACAATGGTAGACCACTTCGAAGCTACCGCCCAGGGGTTTATGATTGACTCTAACGATAAGGTCCCTTTTTAAGATGGACTTTTTACCATGCGATAAACGCCAGAAGCTTATCCAGTTCCAAGCGGACGGCACGAAGAAGCGGGTTAACCAGTGTATGGAACCCGAAGCGGAAAAGTACGGCTTAACCGTCCTTCCTTCCGACTGCGAAGCTTGCCCCCTTCGTAACTTCAAGAAACCGGCGAAGGTAGACCGAACGGTTAAGGACCTGGGGCTTAACCTGATACGATCGGAACCAGACAAAGGACCTAGCGACGTCTTCCCCGCTTGTCCTTTCCGGGTCTTGGGGACTTTAGCCTTATGTTGTAGTCAGACCTTCCAGGTTAGGATATGCGATAGCCCAGACTCCCCCGAATATGGTAAGGAAGTTAACGCGTCAACTTGCTTAAACTGCCCGCTAAGGGGTTAGACAATGGCTGGAAGTGGTAGGGGGTCGGTAACGGCTACCGAATTCGAAGAAGCAGTCCAGACGCTTATAGACGGTCTGGACGAAGTAGCCCGCCAAGTAAGAAGAACCCGGCGGGC
>Ga0316190_10002992_pt1 | contig 12300 bp, 13 predicted proteins | sample Eddworburrow2_MG_FD_204929 | JGI IMG/M metagenome (GOLD analysis project Ga0316190, IMG submission 204929) | Coastal sediment microbial communities from Maine, United States - Eddy worm burrow 2 | ecosystem: Environmental > Aquatic > Marine > Coastal > Sediment | place: USA: Maine | collected... | reverse complement strand
ATATTTGTGAAGTAGTCTCGAATTTACGACAATTTTACCATCGATTACTAGCTTTCTAGTCTTAGAAAAGATAGTATTTTTATTCTTATTCTTATTCTTATTCTTATTCTTATTTATAAGCCCCTGAAGAATCATCCGCAATCGCACAAATATGTTAACCGAAGCCATAAAAAGCAACATTACTTCAATCAGCCTGTCTGAGTTAGAGTCCCTGTGTGCGGAATTCTTGGCTGAAAATGGCGAGCACACGGAAGATGATTTTGTACATCATCTTTATAATACGAAACGTATTACCGCAAATGAATTTAAGAATATTCAAACTCACGGAAAAATTGATCTTGCCTCAATCGGGGACATCAGTGATATAAGCGATTTTGGTAAAAAACAGTCGGACTCAGAAGTGGCAAGCAAAGAGATTAGTGGCACCTATGTCGATGATGATAACTACACGATCCTGGAATCAATCGATGAAGGCGCTATGGGTGAGATCCTGGTAGCCCGCGACAATAAGTTAAACCGCACAGTTGCCTACAAAAAGATACATCCGCATGTAGCTGAAATTCCGAGCTACCTGGGACGCTTTTATATGGAAGCGCAGGTTACCGCGCAGTTACAGCACCCCAATATCGTTCCTGTCTATGATTTAATGACGACTAACGATTCTGTCGGTTATGCCATGAAGCTGATTGATGGCATCACCTTGAAAGGTCTTATAGAGGAAACTCAGGATCAATATGTCAAATTTGGTGAGCCAGATGAACACCATAATCTACACGCCAGACTTGAACACTTTTTAAAAGTTTGTGATGCGATGCATTACGCACATCGCAAAGGCGTCATCCATCGTGACTTGAAGCCGCTAAATATCATGATTGGTCCTTATAACGAGGTCTATGTCATGGACTGGGGTATTGCGAAAACGGTCGAGGTTGATAAAGAAACCTTTGGTGATAAAACGCTACTGGTTGGTCATGAAGAGGTTGATGATGATGACAAGACCAAGATGGGGCAGGTTATGGGTACACCAGCCTACATGTCACCAGAACAGGCTGAGGGCGAACACGATATTCTTGACCATCGTAGTGATCTTTATTCATTAGGTTTAATTTTATTTGAACTAGTGACCTTCCACCGTGCCATTAATGGCAAAACCACCGAGCAAGTCATGATGAAGGCACGCCGTGGTCATATCGATCCGCCACCGGCATATGGCAAACAAGCCGATGATCAAGAACAGTTGTTAGCCATTGTTAAAAAAGCGACGCAATACATGCCAGAAGACCGATATGCGACGGTTGCTGATTTTGCAGATGATATACGTCGTTTTATGCATGGTGAAGCGATCAAGGCACGTCCAGAATCCAGAAAACAAAAAATTATGCGTTGGGTGACACAGCATCGAAAAGCGGCAGTAAATATTGTGCTTTATTCGGTGCTCGCCAGTTTTCTATCTATAGTCGCGATTCTGGTAACGCAGATGCAAATGATGAAGGCATCTCAAAGTGAAGATAAAATAACAAATGAGTTTATAACACGTGTCGCAGACAAGTCGCAGAAGATCGACACACAATTTTTAAAGTACGAGGCAATTCTTGAAGGTTTAACCATCGGTGCAACAAACTTGTTAAACCAGGGTAGTCTGGATACAACGACTTACTATACCAACGATACAATCGCTATTCCCGAAGAAGGTCCGTCGGATTATAAATTTTCGGATGTCTATGGTTTTCCTGTCAGCGTTGATTATCACGTATATAAACTTGCTCCCGGAGTAGATGAAAATGAAGTTAAACCGGTGCTGCAACGTTTGAATCCTTTGCGGCATTCATTTAAATCATTAATGTTAAAAAGTCATAAAGAAGATATAGCTCCTGATGATGATGAAGCAGCTCGCAAGGTCATCATGGAAGAAGGTTTGCCTCTGGTCTGGTCATACATTGGTCTTGAAAATGGTGTTATGGCTGAGTATCCCGGTAAGACAGGTTATCCTGATGCGTTTGATCCAAGACAACGACCATGGTATCGAAGCACCCTGGAGAATACAGGAATCAGCTGGCTACAACCCTATATTGATGTCGGTGGTCGTGGTGTTTTATTGCCTGTTACCAGCCCACTATATGATAACGATGGACAGTTTATTGGTGTAGCAGGCGTTGAACTGACATTGGAACACATCCGCAAACGCTTGATGCCACTGTATGCTGTAGATGGTCTTGAAGAAACTTATTTGCTAAATGACAAAGCGGAAATCATCGTTACATCGTCTGACAAGACGCAATCATACGGTCTTGGAACCTTAATTAACTCCATAGAAGAGCTTGAAATATTCCCGAATGAATACGTCGCTAATAAAGTAGTAAGGAAACAGTCAGGGCATTATTTTTATATCGAACGTGGCCGTGAAAAAGTAATTGCATACCACAGACTGAATTCAACCGGCTGGTACTATGTTGCCAAGGCAGATGCTGAAGAATTATTAGAAGCACTGCAGTAACAATAGTTTCTGTTCAAAGCCGCATCGTGATTCAATATTCATACATTTAGCAATGGACTGGATAGTCTATATCCTGCGCTGTTCTGATAACTCTCTCTACACGGGCATAACCCGTGATTTAAATCGAAGATTAAACGAGCATAATCATGATAATCGACTTGCTGCAGCGTATACTCGTGCCCGGCGGCCAGTAACGCTTACTTATCAGGAAGCGCATGCTGATCGTTCGTCGGCAAGTAAACGTGAAGCAGCAATTAAAAAAATGACCAAAGTAGAAAAGGAAATACTCATACAGTAATAGCATGGCAAAATCAGATTCAAAAAACATCGATCGACCCAAGGCCACTAGCCTTAAACCGTTGCGGCAGGCCTTGCCTTTTATGCGGCCTTACATTGCAAGATTATTTCTCGCCTTCTTGTTTTTAACATTAGCGTCAATTTCAATGTTGGCCATGCCAGTTGCTATCCGTTATGTCATTGACTTTGGTTTTTCCAGCGACAATGTGGATTCGATAAACGCTTATTTCATTGCCTTGCTTTGTCTCGCCATTGTCTTTGCACTATTCGCATCTTTACGCTATTACCTGGTGATGTGGATCGGTGAACGGGTTGTCGCGGACATACGTTCCAGTGTTTATAAGCATGTGATAAAAATGAGTCCAACATTTTTTGAAGTGACGCGTACTGGCGAAGTCTTATCGCGACTAACAACGGATACCACTCTGGTACAAACCGTGTTTGGTGCCGGTATGTCGATAGCACTACGTAGTTTATTTAGTTTGATTGGTTGTTTGATCATGCTGTTCGTGACGAGTCCAAAACTAACAATAATGATTATATTGCTGATCCCGGTGGTGGTAGTGCCAGTACTGCTCTATAGCCGCAAAGTAAGAAAGCTTTCGCGTGCCAATCAGGATCGCATAGCAGACTCAAGCAGCATTGCCGGTGAATCGCTTAATGCAGTTCATATTATTCAGGCGTTTACATTAGAAAAATTTCTTGGTGAACGATTCAGTGAATCAGTAGAAGAAACATTTAAAACAGCGCGTACACGCCTACAAGTCAGTTCCTTGTTATCAGGCACCATCATCTTAACGGCCTTCGGTGCGATGGTGGTTGTGCTCTGGATCGGAGCACATGCCGTTGTTGATGGCACCATGAGCCCTGGTACCTTGGGACAGTTTTTATTGTATGCGACTTTCCTCGCAGGCAGTACCACCTCCTTAGGAGAAGTCTGGAATGATATTCAGCGTGCCGCAGGTGCGATGGAACGCTTGATGGAGTTATTGCATATGCAGTCCGATATCGAGATACCGCAAAAGCCAGTCGCGTTACCCGAAGCAGGTCGTGGCCATATACAAATTAAGGATATTTGTTTCAATTATCTCTCACGGCCCACGATGAAGGCCTTGGAACATTTCAGTCTTGAAATTAATCCGGGCGAGACAGTTGCTCTTGTCGGTCCCTCTGGTGCAGGTAAGAGTACCGTCTTTCAATTACTGTTGCGTTTTTATGATCCACAATCAGGTCAGATCCTGATGGATGGTGTAGATATTAAACAGGCGGACCCGGAAGCAGTGCGACAACGCATTGCAATAGTGCCACAAAACACGGTTTTGTTTGCGACAACGGCAATGGAAAATATACGTTACGGTAATCCTGCTGCGACAGATGAAGATGTTAAAAATGCGGCACGTGCGGCGATAGCCGATGAGTTTATCGAAAAACAACCGGAGGCCTATCAAAGCTTTCTTGGTGAAAAAGGTGTTCGTCTTTCTGGTGGTCAACAACAACGTATTGCAATTGCACGTGCTATTTTAAAGAACCCGCCTGTTATGTTGCTGGATGAAGCAACCAGTGCACTCGATTCAGAAAGTGAAAAACTGGTGCAAGCAGCACTTGATCATCTTATGCAGGATCATACAACGCTGGTGATTGCCCATCGTCTATCTACAGTTATCAAAGCAGACCGCATCGTTGTCATGAACGAAGGCCAGATTGTTGATATAGGACAACATCAGGAGTTAATGCAAAAGAGCGGCCTATATAAGCGTCTTGCTGAAATACAGTTTGGCCAGCATAAAACCGACAACGACAATCTGCTAATGGATGACGCGTTAATTCCTACTCTTGATTAATCAAGCAGCAACGTCCTCATTATCTTCCGGTCGATGTTGTAATATCTTTTTCGCACACTCGATAAAAACGTAATCAATAGCTTGATTATGTTCTGCCGCAAGTAATACTTTTTGTATTACATATCGTTCAATGCGTTCAAAACGATAAATATCATTGGCAACAGCCTTAGCTCCCTCATGAAGTTGCAAAGATACTTTTTTCATACTCATCGCAGACCCCTTCTTATTATGTTTATATAGTTATATATTTGCTCTTATCCGGATAAATACAATTGATCTAAATCAAATTTTCATGCGATATACCAAAATGGTGTTATCTATATAATAATGATCTAACTTATTAATAATTATGGAAATATTTTTTCCCCAATGAAGCCAACATTTATTACTAATATAGTGTTATTAATAGTCGTCTTACTGCCAATAAGGCAACTTGCAGCCAATGAAGACCTGGAACAGTTGACCATTATTGACTGGCATGTACATGTAGCCGGCCTGTGTTATGGCGAATCTGATAATTTTATTAATGACACGATGTATAACAATTATCGTTTTAAATTTTTCTTGAAGTGGATGAATGTCACGGAAGCAGAACTGGAAACACACGGCGATCAAATCGTTGTGCAGCGGCTCAATGAGAAAATAGAACAATCGAAATACATCGACAAAGCCATTATCCTGGCCATTGATGGGGTTATCGATAAGAGAACAAAACAACTGGATAAAGCAGCTACGCAATTTTATGTTGACAATGAATTCGTTGCGCGCGAGTCGGGAAAGTATTCAAACCTGTTATTTGGTGCCAGTATCAACCCGAGTCGTGCAGACGCTATCGAATTATTGGAAAAGGTACATGCGCAGGGTGCAGTATTAATAAAGTGGATACCATCGATCATGCATTTCGATCCGGCCGATAAACAGTTCGAAGCGTTCTATCGCAAGATGGCGGAATTAAATATTCCCTTACTGACACACACTGGAATGGAAAAATCCTTTCCCAATACCAATGATGCACTTGCAGATCCAAGACGATTGGCGTTGGCATTAAACAGTGGTGTGACTGTTATCGCAGCACATATTGCCGCAACCGGAGAATCGGAAGGGCAGGACAATTTTGAACGCATTATGCCGATGTTTGACGAATACCCGAATCTCTACACTGACATCTCCAGCCTGACGCAGATCAATAAACAAGGATACCTTGCCAAAGCACTTAAGCAGCCTGGTCTAAACGAAAGAATGATCTACGGCAGCGACTGGCCGTTGCAGTCCTTTCCCCTGGTTTCGCCCTGGTATCATATTAATCATATCGGCTTCAAAAATGCGTGGCACATAAGCGGCATAAAAAATAAATGGGATCGTGATATTGAATTAAAATATGCCTTTGGTGTACCCCATTCAGTTTTTAGTAGAAATGTAGGGCGTATAAATTCCTTGTTAAACCTTAATAAGGATTGATCTAACGCAATAAAACAAAACGCTATGACGATAAAGTAGTTATAGTATTCAAAAGGAGAAATATCCATGACAGACAAAGAAACCTTACTAAGTAAAAAGCAAGAACTTGAAGAAAGATTAGAAAGAATAAAACGCGATATCGGGCACAAACTTAGCGCCGATTCAGAAGAACAGGCTACCGAACTTGAAAACCGTGATGTGATTCTGGAAATTGCGCGAGTGAGCGAAGAAGAGCTTGCCAGAGTAAATGTTGAGTTAAATGAAACAAACGAATAAACCTGAGCCTATCGATTGTGACACACCGGTCACGATCATTGTTAAGCGTCGACCTAAGCCAGATCGTATAGAAGACTTTGAAAAGGTGATGTCTGGCACAACGAAAGATGCCATGACCTTTACCGGGCATCTTGGCGCAAACTTTATTCGGCCTACAAAAGCGGGCGATTACTATCGCATCGTGTTTAAGTTCGATTCAATGCGCAACTATCTGGCTTGGGAAAATTCAGGGATTCGCCAGCAATGGTTGCAACGTTATGCCGAAGTTACGTTGGGTGAACATGAACTGGAAATCCTCAGTGGTCTGGAGACCTGGTTTACCCTGCCGGGAGAAGAAGCATTAGTTCCACCCGCAAGATACAAGATGATGTGCATCGTCTGGCTCGCCATCTTCCCGCTATCATTACTATTAAATTACAGTTTGAAACCTGTCATTTCTGAATTACATCTTATTGCGCAGAGTGCCATCATGTCCCTGACATTGGTCATTCTTATGACCTATGTTGTTATGCCAGTTATGGCAAAACTTTTCCACCGCTGGTTACATTGCAGTAAAAATAGTTAAAAACTGTCATTATTTTGGCAGCTTATAGGATCTTTATAAGAAACTGGCTTACCTAATGATCACAAAACTTCATAAAAATCACACTTTAAACAGTATATAAAGTCATAAATAGCAGACTATACTCAGATGGTATAGAGATTGCAGTTTAGTTTTGTAGGTAACTTACACCTGAGGAGGTGTGCCATGATCCCTACCAATGTTATTCCGATACAGGATATTCAATACAGCAAGCTATGTGGTGTTTGTCCCTTATGTAATAAAACCGATGGTTTTGTAAACCTCGGCAAGGAACACTGGTTTATATGTCGCGATCATGAAACAAAATGGTTTGTTGGTATTAACCTGTTTGAAGGTTGGCAAAACCAGACAGTGGCAGAAGCACAAAGTATAGAAAGGATGCTTGATGGTTATAAGGAGATTACGCCACTAAAAAACATGCTAGAGGAACAAGTGCAAAGAAGCATAGCCCACCACTAGCAATAACGAATTCTTTGTCTCCGGAAGTGGCTGGAGAGACCCCCCAGTATGCAGACCAGGGAAGGTCTGTAAAATGATACTGTCCTGTTTACTTTGCTAACGCCTGCTTAATACGCAAACTAACATTCTGCTTTACCAAGACATCACTCACGCCAGCAGGACGTTTATAAACTACCTTTTTATCTTTACCAACAACATAAACAGCGGGTGTACCTTTAGCGCCATATTGACTTGCGACATCATCGCCATCGAATAACATCGTGTAACTAAATCCCTTCTTATCAAAATACTCAACCGGATCAATAACATCATCTTCATAGACATCAATCGCATAAAACTTAACACCTTTATTACGGTACTTGCGATAAATAACTTCCAGATGCGGCATCAAGGTTGCGCAATACGGACACCAGGTCGCCCAAAAGATAATCACCGAGACCTTATCTTCACTATCGGCATAATACTGTACCGAGCTACCATCTTTCGCTTGCAGTTCCCAATCAGCCGCCGTTCCGCCAACACTAAGAGGTGCGGCATAGGTCGAAGAAAAGGTAAGCAAGGTAAATAACAGAATGAAGAAAATGCGCATGCTGAATTCCAGTTAATTTAAATTGATATAGATTTTTATTATATCGTAGTCATTAAATATCAGTAGCTAATAATTGCCTTAAATAAACGCGCTAAATAAGTCAAAGCGGTTAAAATAATCGCTATTATGAAATCCAATCCCTTCTCGCCACAGTATCTCCTGTTCCTATTGGTCGTGCTGTCGTTCATTCTCGCCGTCATCCAGATTGGTCTGGTAACAATCACATTGGCAAAACTAGGGCTGACAGTACGTTTTGCCTTGTTCCTGTTAATGGCATCCTTACTCGGCAGCACCTTCAATATCCCACTGTTTCGAATTCATTCTGAGCCGCCTGACATACCTGTTGAACCGCTGTACCGTGGTCTACTACGTCATATCCAACGCGAATTTAAAGGTTATACGATTATTGCCATCAACTTTGGTGGTGCAATTATTCCGATCTTATTTTCAATATATTTAATGATAAATAGCAATCTGAATATGCTCGAAATTATATTGGCCATCTTTTTAGTATCGATGATCAGTTATGGTATAAGCAGACCCATTACTGGTTTTGGTATCGGTATGCCGATCTTGATCGCGCCTTTAGCTGCGGCGTTTATCGCAATTACCCTAAATGTCGAACAACGTGCGCCGTTAGCCTATATTGCTGGCACTTTGGGTGTGTTGATCGGTGCCGATATCTTTCGCATAAAAGATATTAGAAAACTTGGAACGCCTATTGCCTCGATTGGCGGTGCCGGAACTTTTGATGGTATTTTTATTACCGGTTTGATCGCAGTGCTACTTACTTGAATAAGCTACAATTATAAAATAGGGCGCTTGGATATAAATCAGGAGCGTAAGGTTTGCCTACATGGACGATGTGCACGGAGGAGGTGAGGCCGTCAGGTCGAGAGGCTGGCCTGGGCCATGCACAAGTGTCGCGTTGACATGGAGTCAATGAGCGACCGTAGGTAAGGAGCGTGAGCACGACTGCATGGACGCAGGAGGTAGAGTACCAACAGTAGGCGCTTTAGGCGACGTCTGGAGCAGTTACCGAGGAGCGGAAGCTTTTTCGAAAAATAATTTTATCAACACCTTTATAAGATTGGAGAAGTAGAATGTCTATTCAACATGAAGCAATTGCAGATCAGCTTATTAAATCATTCAAAGATGTATTGGAGGATGAGGTTCAGAGTTCGATAAGCAACAGAAATTATGAAGCCCTGAAAGGCATGGTCTGTGAAGCACTGTCTGAACATTCGCAAATCATATTGTCGCGCTTCGATGAAGTGATTAAAGAACTGAGGTCAGAGGTTGATAGACCTTCACTTGAGCTTTAAATTATTGTTCTGGAAAATCATCAGGAACATGTCGCCGATGCTGACATCCGGGGTCCAGACTTAGCAGCCCTCCGTCTGGTTCATCGTGTCTATTTCCATGTCACGCATCTTGAATTTCTGTAACTTACCTGTCACGGTCATCGGGAACTCATTAACAAAGCTAATACGTTTTGGAATTTTAAAATGCGCAATATTGCCTTCACAAAACGTTTTAATTTCTTCTTTTGTTGCGGTCTCACCCGCATGTAAAATAATCCAGGCAACAATTTCTTCACCGTAAAATTCATCCGGGATACCAAACACGGCAGCTTCGGATACTTTTGGATGAGTAAAGATAAAGTCTTCGATCTCACGAGGATAAATGTTTTCGCCACCACGAATAATCATATCTTTCAGCCTGCCGGTAATGCGAACATAACCTTCACTATCCATCGTGCCCAGATCACCGGAATGCAACCAGGCTGCTGCATCGATGGCTTTATGTGTTGCTTCTTCATCGCCATAATAACAACGCATAATATGATAACCACGAAAACAAATTTCACCGTTCTCGCCTAAAGGCACAGTTTTACCCGTGTCTGTATTTACTACTTTCACTTCCTGATGCTGTAAATTATTACCAACGGTTTCCGTGCGTCTTTCCAGCGTATCATCACGTTCGGTCAAATGGGTTAAGGGTGAGGCCTCCGTCTGACCATAGCCGATCAATATCTCTGGGCAATGCATGTCATGCATTACACGTTTCATTAATTCCGGTGGACACGGGGCGCCTGCCATGATGCCGGTGCGCATACTGCTGAGGTCATAAGTTTTAAAATCAGGGTGTTCCAGTTCAGCAATAAACATTGTTGGTACACCATGCAATGCGGTGCATTTTTCAGTATCAATCGCATGTAGCAATTGGCCCGCATCAAAATGTTCGCCCGGTATGACAATACAGGCACCCACTGATAAACATAACAAGTTCGCGAGCACCATGCCAAAACAATGATAAAAGGGCACGGGGACGGCAAGGCGATCCTGTTCAGTGAAGTGCATCGCATTGGCAGAGAAATAGGCATTATTAAGGATATTATGGTGTGTTAGTAAAACCGGTTTCGGAAATCCAGTCGTTCCGGAAGTGTATTGGATATTGATCGGATCATCGTGATCCAGTGTTGCGGTGATTGAATCCAGTTCCTCAATTGAAACTGATGCTGCTTGTTCCAGAAGTGATTGCCAGCTGGTAAAACCAGGGTAAGGTTGTCTGGTTTGTTCCGGGTCTGACGGTTCATAGATCACAACCCGGCGGAGTTGTTCAAATTCTTTGCAAGACAATGCATCACACGTAGACGTTTTCAAGTCGGGGATTATCTCAAGCAGAATTTCAACGTAATCACTCTTGCGAAAACATGGAATAACAAACAAGCCCTGCACATTAGATCGTTTCAATGCATAAGCAAGTTCATTTGGCCGATAAGCAGGATTGATATTAATCAGAATAACACCTATACGAGCGGTCGCCATTTGTACTAACAACCACTCAATATTATTTGTCGACCAGATACCAATACGATCACCCGGCTTAAAACCTACTGCCAACAAGGCACATGCCAGACGATCAATTTCTTTTGCTAATTGTTGATAAGTAAGCCGACGTTGTTGTGATATAGAAACAACGGCTTCTTGATTGGGAAAGCGATTGGCAACCTCGGTAAAATGCGCAGGTATGGTTGCGCCGAGCAAGGGTGTATCACCACTACGATGAAAATAACTCTGATTGGTATGTGTCATTATTGTTTCATGTTATTTGCCACAGAGGGCACAGAGTTCACAGAGAGAAAAGAATAAATAATTTAAACAAAATATATTATTTTCAGGCCGCAATCTCGATTTATTTGATATCTTATTTGCATTTCTCTGTGTCCTCTGTGGCTAATTTATAGTTGTGATGAAGTCTTAAGGTTCTGCCTATGGTTATTGTTTATTCAATCTCATCCCAATATTTATCGACACGTGCCTGGATTCCGGCAATTTGTTTTTCATCACGCTGCGGTTCAAACAAATGTTTAAAACGTCCCTGTAATTTTAAATAGTCTTCAACCGGCACACGATGACTGGGAATTTTAGTATGCACTATCTTGCCTTCATGATATTCCTTTAAAGGAAACACTCCGGTCTTCACCGCTAGTTTACCAATCTCAATACTGTGTATCGGATCATAACCCCAGCCTGTTGGGCACATTGCCATAGCAATGATCATCCGTGTTCCTGTTAAATTTTTTGCTTTTTCAATCTTTTTTGCAAGATCCAAAGGATCAGCACCAGTGACAGTCGCGACATAAGTGGGTTTATTTGCAACCCAGATACTAAACAAATCTTTTTTATAGCCGGGATAATCCTGACTGGTTGAGGTTGTTGCCGCATGTGGTGTGGCGGCTGAAGTTTGTTGGCCGGTATTGCCGTAACCTTCATTATCATAACAAATATAAATATAATTGGTTTGTAGATCGATGGTGCTGGAAGTAGAAGACAAACCCATACCATAAGCCGAACCATCACCCGTCAATACCACCACATCCAAATCTTCTTCTGCGGCAATTCGTTTCTTTTTTATTAAGATATCCAATGCATCGCGAACACCTCTTGCGCCAGCCGGTGCGCTCGCCATTGCCGTGTATAACCAGGAACCACGAAACGGTGTAAATGGATAAACCGATAACATAGTCATACAACCCGCAGCATTCACAAATACATTATTCGTGCCCAGTACATCATAGATTTCATGCAAGGCCGTTAAACCGCCGCAACCGGCGCACATCGCCGTACCACCACCTAGCAAGTGCGAGGAAGGTAAATCTTTCATATGTTGTATGATGGCTTCAGTCATGACTTGCTCCTCTTTCCATGCGTACCCAGTTCAGTGTGTTCAACATGGGCAATCGCCTGTAACTTTTTAAACTCGCGCAATTCTGTTTCGGTATAAAGCAAACGTGGTG